>Ga0187871_10003276_pt1 | contig 12622 bp, 10 predicted proteins | sample June2016WEW_16_1_FD_132988 | JGI IMG/M metagenome (GOLD analysis project Ga0187871, IMG submission 132988) | Peatland microbial communities from SPRUCE experiment site at the Marcell Experimental Forest, Minnesota, USA - June2016WEW_16_10 | ecosystem: Environmental > Terrestrial > Soil >... | reverse complement strand
GCGGAGTTTGTGCCTGTGGCCACCGGCATCGCCGGGACCAGCGATATCGAGGTCGTCAGCGGGTTAAAAGAGGGGGACGAAGTCATCACCGGCAGTTACAAGATTTTGCGTACGCTGCGTTCCGGGAGCAGCGTCAAAATCGATAACTCCGCCCCTAAGAAGGAAGATGAGTCTTAACCTTCGGCGGCTTCATCCGTCCAACGGAGAAGCCGGTCCAAATTTGGGAAAATCAGATTTGGGAAGAGCAGATTTGGAAAGAGCAGATTTGAAGAGCGGTCTCGGAAGGCAAACGGAGTTCCCGGAGTCGAAATTCAATCTCGGAGAACCCAGTGGCACTGGAGCAGGAGAAAAAAATGGCAACCGCAGAAATCATCAGCATGCCCGCTAACGCCGTAGTAGCGCCGCCTCAGTCTTGCATGATCGCGGCCGAGGATCTTTGGAAGACCTACGACATGGGCTCGGAGCAGCAGGTGCATGCTCTGCGCGGCGTCAATCTTCGCATCGAGCGCGGAGAGTACGTTGCCATCATGGGACCCTCGGGCTCGGGCAAGTCCACGCTGATGAACCTGATCGGCTGCCTCGACACGCCGACCAAAGGCGAGTACTGGCTGAACAGCCAGTTGGTCAGCGAGCTCGACGACGATGAACTGGCGCGCATTCGTAACAAAGAAATCGGCTTCGTGTTCCAGACCTTCAACTTGCTGGCCCGTGCTACCGCTCTGCACAATGTGGAGCTGCCTTTGATCTATGCCGGTGTCCCGACCGCGGAGCGCATCGAGCGTGCCCAGGCCGCGCTGACGGCGGTGGGCATGGAATCGCGCATGACCCACAAGCCCAATGAGCTTTCCGGAGGCCAGCGCCAGCGGGTCGCGGTCGCCCGCGCTTTGGTCAATCGGCCGTCCATCATTCTGGCGGACGAACCGACCGGCAACCTCGACTCGCAGACGGGCAACGAGATCATGGCCTTGTTCGATCGCCTGCACGGCGAGGGAAACACGATTGTGCTGGTCACCCACGAGCACGACATCGCCGAATACGCTCACCGTATCGTGAACATCAAGGATGGTGTTGTCGAACGCGACGAGCGAAAGAGCAAGTAATCAGCAGCGCCATCTTAACTAACCTGTCATCCCGAGCGAAGCGAGGCATCTTGGTGTTTGTCTGCCGCGAGGGGACGGACAATGCAGGCAAGAACCAAGATCCCTCGCTTCGCTCGGGATGATGGTTCTTGTCACTGCGAACTGGCCGCCGATTTTCCGGGAACGGGCACTACCGCATCCCCCGCGCTGCTCACCGTTGCTACTCCCACCTGATCGCGGCCCCTGCGCTTAGCCTCATACAGAGCCGCGTCGGCCGCCGCCATCAATTCCTTGGGCGACGCTCCGTGCTCGGGGAACACAGCCACGCCGATCGAAATGGTAAGCATCCCCATCGACCGGCCTTGATGCAGCACGGTCAGGTCCTTCATCTTCAGTCGCAAGCGTTCCGCTCTCGCGCACGCGGCTTCCAGGTTCGCTGTCGGCAGAATCACGACGAATTCCTCGCCTCCGAACCGGCACACGAAATCCTCCGCCCGAATGCCTTTGCACAGCGATGCTCCGGCTTCGCGCAATACCGCATCACCCGCATCGTGGCCATAGGTGTCGTTGAAATTCTTGAAATGATCGAGATCGATGGTCAAGACTCCCAGAGACTGCGCCGCTCTCGCCGCGCGCCGAACTTCGCGTTCTAGAACTTCCTCCAGATATCGTCGGTTGTAGAGACCGGTCAAGGTGTCCCGCACCGACTGGATTCGCAATGCTTCCCGCAGCCTGATGTTGGCGATCGACAATCCCACTTGCGCTGCAAAAGTTGTCTTGAATGAAATTTCCGATGCGTCCAGTTCCGGCGCTTCGTCCGTGGCCTGAAAATGTACGATCCCCAACGTCTCACCCTGCGCCAGGATCGGAATGCATAAGTACGAATGCTTCACGCCCGCCGCATGGGCGCACGGAGCGGTCGAATCACCGGCCAACACCAGATGTGTATGCCCAGTGCGCAGGGCCCAGCACGCCATAGTCTCAAACTCCGTTACAGGAAGAACACAGGCGGTCCATGAGCCGATCACTTCCGTGAGGCGCCGCGAATCATTCAGCAGCGCCATTGCTCCCCGGGCGGCAGGAAATATTTTGGGCGCAAAACCCAGGGCGGCGGCGAACACTTCCTCCGGACTGACGCAGCTTTGGAGCAGTTCGCCCATCTTCGCCAGCAGGGTCGCCCGCTCCGAGCGTTCTCCAAGTTCCCTCAGCATTCTCTCGTTTTGTTGGTCGAGTTCGTTGCGAGCAAAATCTTTCTCTCGCATTTCCTCCTGCAAGCGTGTGTTGGCGTCTGCTAACTGCATGGTCCGTTCCAGAATCTGCTGCTCCAGAATCTGCTGGTTCTGCTTCTGATCTTCGATGTCGACACATGTGCCGAACCATTTGACGACCTCTCCCTTGAGATCGTGAATGGGATTGCCCCGACACAAAAACCAGCGAAAGGCTCCGCCGGTCCCACGCAACCGGTACTCCACGGTATAAGGCTCCGCCCGATGCCGCGCGTTTTCCCATTTCTCCAGGCAAGGAGCCAGGTCGTCGGGATGCACTGCCACCGTCCAACCCGTGCCCTGGCTTTGTTCGAACGTCAGTCCGGTGTAATCGAACCACCTTCGATTGAAGTAGTCGTCCGCACCATCGGGGCTGGCGGTCCACATGATTTCGGGAACCGCTTCCGACAAAGTGCGGAAATACATTTCATGCTCGAGTGCTGTCTTCAGATCGCCTTCCTGCTTGGCCACGAACCGTCCGCAGACCGACGAAGCGATCGCAACTCCCAACACGAGGAAGCTGCTGGCGCCGATAATCACAACCCCGATCGCGGAAATGCCGATCGCGTGGGTCAGATCGGGGACAAGGTCAGTGCGCCGGAAGGTCGCGGCCCACATACCCGTGTAATGCATCAGGGGAATCGCACAGCCCATGACCAGCGAGCTCATGATTTTCCGCCGGCTGGTGCGCAGATCGTCACGCGCCCGGAAGGAAAGTTTCAGGGCAACCAGCGAGGCAGCAATGGCCAACACGATCGACAGAGTAACGATACCGCGATCATAGACAATCACAGCCGAACAGCGCATCGCGGCCATGCCGATATAGTGCATGGCCGCAATCCCACTGCCCATGATCACGCTGCCCGCTACTTGCTGCCAGACTTCCAGCTTAGGCCGGCTGACCACGTGCAGAGCCACGCCCGAAGCTGCAATTGCCGCCAACAACGAAAGCAGCACAGTGGGAAGATGATAAAAAATCGGCATGGGCATGATGAAGGCGAGCATGCCGATGTAATGCATCGCCCAGATTCCGACTCCCATCGCCGCAGCCCCGGCGCTCAGCCAGACAGTTCGTACCCAGCCGTGCGCGGCCGTGACCCGTCCCGCAAGATCGAGTGCGGCATAAGAGGCAAAAACCGCCAGCGCGACGGAGAGCGCCACCAACCGGTAATCGTAGCAGCCCTTGAGGACGGTCATCACAATCGTGGTCATCTCTCTTTCGATCTATCGCCGAGGTGAGTTGCGGCCCGTATTCCGCCGGACGCACTCCCGTTGAGTCTCTACGCTACATATCGGCGGCATGCGGCGTTCTGATGTTAGAGAACTCTCAGTTTGTGGAACCACCGTCACCAGTTCCGTGAAAATCACCGTCAACTTGCGAAGCGCTGTGAGCTGTCTTGGAACGGCAAAATGCAAAAGCCTCTCGGCAGAGAGGCTTTTGCGGAGAATTAACGAGAACTGATTATCAGGATTGCGTCGAGCTACGGCGTCGTGTCAGGGTGCCGCGATGCAGTGGTGTCGGCCGGAGTATGCGTGCCAGGGATGAAGAAGTTGTGATCGTAGAGGTTGCGGTACATCAGCCCGGCGATCTCAGCCGCCTTCGGGCCAAACGTAGGCCGACCGCCTTGCAGGAAAACCACGACCACGATGCGTCCGCTGCTGGTGTTCGCGTAGGATGCGAACCAGCCGAAGCGGGTGCCGGCGTGAGAGCAGGTTCCGGTCTTGCCCAGAATCTCTTCTTCGTTGAAGTTGAGCCCGAGCCGGCGTGCCGTGCCGTATTGCACCGCTCCAGCCATACCATCGGAAAGGTCCGGGATCAGCGCAGCGATATCCAACTGCCGCTTGACGCGCGGCTGGAAATTCATGACCTCTTCGGGCGTTGTGGGATGCTGCAGATAATAAAGCGTGCCCCCGTTGGCGATCGCAGAAACCATTGCGCCCAACTGCAACGGAGTCATGGAAACGCCTTCGCCGAACGAACACATCTTACCGACGCCGCCAAGCTTCTGCGGAATTACTTCTTCGGGATAAGCTCCCAGCTGCTCGCCGGGAATATCGTAGCCAGCCAACTCGCCCAAACCATATTGATGGGCGTAGTAAGCGACCTTTTCAAATCCCAGCTTGCGTCCCAGCGCTTCGAAGTATGCGTTGTTTGAGTGCGCCAGAGCCTCGGTAAGATTCATGCGGCTGCGGCCCCCGAGCGGGACTTCGGTGTCTTTCGACACCACGCCCTCGTTCAATGCCGCCAGCGCCACGGAAAGTTTGATAGTCGAGCAGGGCTGCGCGCCGCTCGATAGTGCCAGCTTCTGATTGACCATGGCCAGCACGCGTCCGCTGGTCGGCTCAATCGCGACCACTGTGCCGTTCATGTTACCCAGGGCGTCGATGGCAGCCTGACGCACGACCGGGTCTTCTCCTTCGGTGTTATCACCGCCGGTGATTCCCTCGGCGAACGAACTCACAAAAAAGCGTTCGTGATACCGGTGTTGCGGCTTGCGGGCGGAAGCTAGTGCCACGCTCGCGCTGGCTCTCGAAGTGCGGGCTGCGGTGCTGTGGTTGCTCGTAGTGTGGCTTGCCGCGCTATGGACGGCCGTGCTGTGCGCAGCAGTAATGTGGCTGCTCGCCAAGTGGCGCATGCGGCGTTTGGTCCGCTGGCTCTCGCTCAATTTTGTGGATTTCGGCTTCGGAGGATTCAATGTGTGCGGGTTCACGTGCGCCGCCCAAACCCCCGGCGCCAACAGCAGTGTTCCCACCATCACTATCAGACGAAGACTGCGCGTTCCCATCTTGGTTCGTTCCCCTGCGTGCCCGACTTCTTAAATCTACTTCTTCTTTCTCATAGTCGTATCTAGTTCGATGCACGATGCCTGCCAGCGGCCATCCCGGCAGATATTCTTGACCATCCTCGCGATATTACGGGAGTTACACCGTTTCAGGCAATAACAAAGTTTCTATCTCATAAAACACTAATTTCGATATAACCCATTATGGAACAAGTAGTTAACCGGGAATTACCTTGGTGCCAGAGCCTCCAGTAACAGTTACCTCGTTACTGAAAAGATACGGCTTGATGGCGCAAGACTTTTCCTTCTTTCGCAGTGATCGGTGGTCAGTGGTCAGTGGTCAGTGGTCAGTGAGGTCAGCAAAACAACATCAAGGACGCCGAAGGGGGTTTCCGGCCACCGATCGCTGACCACTGCTCTTACATCACTTCGCCGCGCTTCCGCAGAAATGCCGGAACATCCAGGTCGTCCTGCTCGAAGGTCGCTACCATCGCGGTGCGCATGGTGTCGAGCGAAATCACTTCGCCGCCCAACTGAGTCATTGCAACCGGAGACGACTCCGCCATCCTCGGCTCCTCCATTCTTGTCTCAGGCATGGGCTCAGGAAACGGCGTGGACGCCAGGCCCACGGGATCGGGGAAATCCATAGCATCGTCGTGCGATGCCGCAAACGAGTGATGCAATTCGGCTGGCCTCTGATGAGCACGGTTCACCTCGCGGAAGCCGGTGGCGATCACTGTGATCTTCACCGAGTCTTTCATCTTCTCATCCATCACCGCGCCGAAAATAATGTTGGCATCCTCATGCGCCGCGCTCTGGATGATGGTGCAAGCCTGCTGCACCTCGGCCAGCTTCAGCGAAGTCGATCCCGTGATGTTGATCAGAATGCCGCGCGCTCCGTCGATCGCACCCGCCTCGAGCAGCGGAGACGCAATCGCCCGCCGCGCCGCTTCCGAGGTGCGGTTCTGGCCGCTTGCCGTCGCCGTGCCCATCACCGCGTATCCCATGCGCGCCATGATGGTCTTCACGTCGGCGAAGTCGCGGTTGATGATCCCGGGAATCGTAATGATGTCAGAAATTCCCTGCACGCCCTGCCGCAGAATGTCGTCGGCAATGCGGAACGATTCGAAAAACCCGGCATTCTCGGCGACCGCGAGCAGCTTTTCGTTGGGAATCACGATCGTCGTGTCCACCGAATCCGTCAGCTCCGCGATTCCCTTTTCGGCCTGCGTCATGCGCCGCTTGCCTTCAAAGGAAAACGGCTTGGTGACGACGGCGACGGTGAGCGCGCCCATCTCGCTCGCGAGCGACGCGATGATCGGAGCCGCGCCCGTGCCCGTCCCGCCGCCCAGGCCCGTGGTGACGAACACCATGTCTGCGCCCTCAAGCGCTTCAATGATCTTGTCGGAGTCCTCGAGTGCGGCCTTGCGGCCCACTTCGGGATTCGCGCCCGCCCCCAGCCCGTTCGTGAGCTTCACGCCGAGCTGCAGCTTCACGGGCGCGCGTGACAAGCGCAGCGCCTGCAGGTCGGTGTTGGCGACGATGAACTCGATGCCCTCGACTCCGGCATCAATCATGCGGTTGACAGCATTGCCGCCGCCACCGCCCACGCCGATGACCTTGATCTTGGCATCGTTAAGAGGCTCTTCGTTGAAGCTGATGCGAATGCTCGAATCTTTTTTCATTTTCTCTCCGCCTGATTTTGAGTTGCGATGCCTTTGCGATCTTTGCGGCCTCTCTTTGCATGCTTCGCGGTTAAGAGTTTCTCCTATGTCAAGAAAAGCCTTTAACCGCAAAACGCGCGAAGAAGAGCCGCAAAGGACGCAAAGAAAAACCTACCAAGAACTCTGTGTCAGCCTTCAATCCGTATTTTTTGCTGACCACTAACCACTGCTCACTGACCGCTGCTCTACCCCACCAACATTGCCTTTAATCTCGATCCCCACCGATCTCCTTGAAACCCTCGCGCCAGGCGCGCGCGCTGTCCGTAGGCAACCATGCCGAGCACCGTGGCGTATTCCGGTTCCGCCAGACTCGCAGGCATCTTTGCTAGAGGCGTTGGCCATGACAGGCGCACAGGACGCCGCAATACCGACTCCGCCACATCGAATATTCCTGGCAGCCGCGAGCCTCCGCCGCTGAGCACAATACCGGCCAGACAGGCATCGAACATGCCGCTCTGCCGCAGAGTCTCGCGCATCATCTCAAACAGTTCGCGCGCCCGGGGTTCAAGAATTTCCGCCACCAGTCGTTGGGGCAGCAGTCGCGAAGGGCGGTCACCCACCGACGGTACTTCCACTTCATTTCCTTCCGGAATCAACGTAACGATCGCATTGCCATGCGCCTTTTTGATTTTTTCCGCTTCGGCCAGCGGCGTACACATCCCGACGGACAAGTCGCTGGTAAAGTGATCGCCCCCCACCGGAATCACTCCCGTATAAGCCACCGCTCCCTGCAGAAAAACGATCAGCTCCGTCGATCCCGCTCCAATATCCCCCAGGCAAACTCCCATCTCCCGTTCATCGGCCCGCAGCACGGAATCGGCCGCCCCAAGCGGCTCAAACACGGTGTCATCCACGTGAACTCCTGCGCGATTCACCGCCGTGATCACGTTCTGCGCCGCGCTTGCCGCCACCGTCACCAGATGCACGCGCACCTCGAGCCGCGCCGCCATCATGCCCAGCGGATCGTGCACGCCCGCCTGATCGTCGAGAATGAATTCCTGCGGCAGCAGGTGCAGCACCTCGCGGTCCGCCGGCAGAGGAATCGCCCGCGCCCGGTCCACCGCCTGCTTGATCTCGTCGCGGCCAATTTCCCGCGGACGCGTGCCCAGGCTGATGCCGCCATGGCTGTTCACCCCCCGCACATGCGCTCCGCCAATGCCTACGATCGCGTGCTCAACCGCCGCGCCTGCGATATCCTCGGCCGCTTCAACCGCCTTCTGAATCGCGGCAACAGCTTTGTCGAGTTCCACGATCACGCCTTTGCGCGATCCCCGCGATTCGGCCACGCCGTGCCCGCGATAGCGCAGGCCGCTGTCGGCAACCTCCACCATAAGCGCGCACGTTTTCGCGCTCCCCACATCAATTGCCGTTAAGAAATTCCCCTGCTGATTCGCCATTCCTTATGAGTTCCCCAATGAATTCCCTGCCCCGCCATGACATCGAATTATCACTGCCCCGGACCCGGACTCTGCGTCTTCGCAACCGCCGGACTCGGCTTCTGGCCACCGCCCGTAGAGGAAGATCTCTTCGCCGCGATCGATTTTGCCGGCTTAGCCTTGGCTGCCTTGGACGTCGCGGCCTTAGTCGCTGCCGGCTTCTTCTTCGCGCTCCCAGTTCCCTTCCCAGACTTTGCGGTTTTCTTAACTTTGGTCTTCGGCGCCGGCTTCTTGACTGCACCGGTAGCGTCTTTCGAATTAAGCTTGTCCTCCGTTAACTCGAACGCCGGCTTCGGAACGGCACGATCATGCGGCGTCAAGCGAGAGATCAGTGCCGCCGGCTTTACTCCGGCCGCAGCGGCCGTTTTCGCCGCCGCCGGAGTCAACGCCGCTTGTTTCGCCGTTCGCTGAATCTCGGGATTCACGATGATCTGGTTGTCGTAACGCAGATCCACCGACTCCAGTTTCTGAAACTGCTGCCGCCAGCCTTGGGCATGCGTTACATAAATCTTGTAGCGCCGCAGATAATCCGACGATCCCAGATGCACCAGCACATCGCCCGCCGGATCATTCACCCGCACCTTCACGTCCTCCAGATCAGAGAGATCCACTTCACTCAGATCTTGCGAATACCGCGCCCCGCCCGCGTCCAGCTCGCGCACCATCTCCGCATAGGCTTTCATGCGCGGCGCCCGCGTCGAAAGCGGCTCGCCCGGATTCATCCCCAAAATCACCGGAAAGGAGTATTTATGTTTCGGCGTCAACTCCATCAAAGTTCCGCCCGCGTCAATCAATGACATGCGCGGTCCCACGCGCGCGAACGCCACTGGAGTGCGCTCATGAATTTCCACTTTCAGCCGGTTAGGCACGAACCGCATCACGCTGGCCGATTCCACCCAAGGAATCTGCTCCAGCTGTACCTTCTGCTGTGCCAGCGGAATAAAAAAGATGTTGCGCCCAATGTCGGCGCCCATCACTTCCATGATCTGCGGCTTGGTCACATTCTGCGTGCCTATGACTTCGATGTTGTCGCTCGATTCCACACGGAATCGCCACGAGTGCTCGCCATAGTGATACAGCCCGGCCGCACCCAACGCGGCCACGCAGGCCACGCCGGCAGCCACGGCAGCCCACAACAAACCATTCGCAGTTTTCTTCGGAAGAGTACTTCGGCGGGCGGAGACACGCTTTTGCCCGCGCAGAAACGGAGATTCCTCGTCTACATCCAGGTCGACCAGACGCGCGTCGTCCAACTCCAGATCACGCGAGTCCAAATCACGCGCACGCGCATCATGGAGACCCGGGCGCGCAGCCACAGCGCCGGGCGAATACAACTCCTCCTGCAAGATGGTGGAACCTGATTTCCGCGCCATCAGTTCAGGGTCAGTTGTCGTCGAGGAATCGCTGAGCCTTCAAACTATAACTTTTTTTTGCAGAGAGAGATAGACAAAATGTTGGTTCTTTTGCACAGGCAGGAATCGGATTGGGCATCATCGAGAAAATCCGGATGCTCAAGCGCAGGCACGACCGCGAACCATGATTTAGTTGACGCCAGCCCCGGCTCGCCCGAGACCAAGCGCCTTGAGACGCACGATAGCGTGGTCGTTCTTGGGATTTAACTCAAGAGAACGCTGGTAATTCCTGACCGCGGAGGACTTGTCGACAGCATGCTCGTAAACCTCGGCGAGGCTGTCGTAAGTATTCCAACTTTGTTGGTACAGGCTTACATTAAGCTTAAATATCTCGATGGCCTGCGTCATATGTTTTCGTTCCACCAATTTGTAGCCCCAGGTATTTACATCGTCGCTCAGCTCGAACTTGGCACCTTTCCTTTTCAACTCGCTGACCACCTGCGGCGCATTTTCAAAACCACGCTTCACCAGTTCCGCACGCAGCGCTCGGATTCACGGCGGCAGTCCAACTCCGGTGGACGCTTTCATAATTCCAGAGCCGCGACGCGTCCGACCTGGCTCCGGATAGGATTGGCCCGCGAGTAAACCACACGTTACATTATGTAAATTGTACTTGACATATTATAAAGTATCCTTTACTCTTCTCTAAGAGGTGCTGGTACTCATGACCACCAATCGAACCTTCTCTTCCCGCTTCACCCGCCCCGTATTTCTGTGGGCGGTCGCCGCCGCTCTAACCGAGCTCCTTGTGACCTGGCTTGTCGTTCACAAGCAAGTTCCGCGGTGGCTCGGGCTGCTGCCTGTTCTACCGTACCTGCTCTTTTTTGCCGCGATGGTACGCAGCGTCCTGAAGATGGACGAGATGCAAAAGCGCATCTGCCTCGAGTCGACGTCGATCGCGTTCCTGTTGACTCTCATCATCACTGCCTTTTTCAGCGGCATCGAACAAGCCGGATTCGGCCGCCCGCCCTGGGAGGAGGTAGGAAGTTTCATGATGCTCTTGTGGGCTGGCTCCTACGCGGTTTCCGCTTGGAGGTACCGATGAACCGCCGGATCACCACTGATTGCCCGAGAACCGATTGTGCGCGGGCTGGTGCGCGATGAAAAACCGTCTTCGAGTTCTCCGCGCAGAACGTGAGTGGTCCCAGGCCGACTTGGCTGGGCAGCTCAAGGTATCGCGCCAAACCGTGAACGCAATTGAAACCGGGAAGTACGACCCCAGTCTGCCGCTGGCCTTCGCCATCGCGCAACTCTTCGAGCAGCCCATTGAAGCCATCTTTAAACCCGGCGATGACAAATCCACCGGCTGAGCGTTCAAGTTCCGCAGCTAAGTAGGCCCATCGAAAAAAAAGCGGACGCGGCAATTTCACCGCGTCCGCCCGTCCAGGAGGAGAGAACTCTTAGACCGGCCCAGCACCCTTCATCTCGACATTCACGATCGGCGCCGGAATCTTGACCATCGGCATCTTCGGAACCTTTATACGAGGGACATTCACACGCACTCGCGGACAATCGATCACAGGCATCTTCACCAAGTCAAACGCAACCGGAGCCAGACGCGCGCGAACAACTTGCGCTTCGATCCCCGCCCGATTCGCTTCCATACGCGCCAAAGCCGCCTCTTGCCGTGCCGACATCGCTTCAAAGCGCGCCATGCCGTTTTGCGTCCGGGCGATCCTGGTCTGGAACCGCGCCATCGCGGTCGCTAAGCGGCAGGATGCAGTCTCATCCCGCACCGCCAGCACGCTGGCCCTTCCCATGAATCCGTCAACCCGCTCCGAAGCCAAATCCACCATGGCTTCCGACTGTTCAGCAACCCGATTCGCCACCCGGTGAGCCCAGGCCGCGCCGCCATCGTGATAAAAGCCGTTCAACCCCAGCGCCAGCACCCCAGCCGTCAACCATCCCCAACCCTGCGTAGTTTTCATAGTCCTGGCTCCATCTCCCAGATTGGACGAACCTACCCCCAATCCGTTAGCAATAAACAATGAAAGATACGCAGCCGTCCGGAAATTAGTTCCGTAGCGCCGCCGTCCCGGCGGCTGTCCTGCGGGCGTCCTCGCCCGCCGCGCTGGAAGTAAGGCGGTCGCCGACAGTTCTCCCCACTCATTCCCGCTCTTTCAGCCTCTCCAAAATCATCGGCCCCAACTGCGAAACGCTGCCCGCCCCCAGCGTAAGAATCATGTCCCCATCCTCAGCAACCGCCACGACGGCGCCGACCGCATCCGCGAAAGAACCAACATACTCAGCACTCCGCGCACCTTCCTGGCGAACAGTCCGCGCCAAGCCTTCCCCGCTGATCCCCTCGATCGGCTTCTCGCTGGCGGCATAAATATCAAGCACAAACAGCGAGTCCGCATCGCCAAACGCCGTCGAGAAATCCTGCATCAGATCGCGCGTGCGCGTGTACCGGTGCGGCTGGAAAACCACATGAACTTTGCGAAACCCGCACTGTCGCGCCGCCGCCAGCGTGGCCTTGATCTCCGTAGGATGATGCCCGTAATCATCAATCACCCTGACGCCCGCGGCGCGCCCACGCAGATGAAACCGCCGATCCACGCCGCGGAACTGGTCAAGCCCGGCGCGAATCGCTTCCACTTCAACATCCAGCCCCACTCCCACCGCAATCGCCGCCGTGGCGTTCAGTATGTTATGCACTCCCGGTACATGCAGCGTGAATTCGCCCAGGTCTTTCTTGCGATAACTCACGCGAAAGCGGCTCAAAGCCTGGCCCTCGCGCCGTAGACTTGCCCGTGCAGAATTCGTTTCCAGCTTGATCAGGAAATCCGACCCGCGTTTCGTTCCGTAGGTCACCGTGCGCCGCTGCACCTCGGGCAGCAACCGTCGCAGCATCGGATCATCGTTGCAAGCCACCACCATCCCATAAAACGGCACGCGGTCCATGAACTCCAGAAACGTCTTT
>Ga0187871_10003275_pt1 | contig 12624 bp, 9 predicted proteins | sample June2016WEW_16_1_FD_132988 | JGI IMG/M metagenome (GOLD analysis project Ga0187871, IMG submission 132988) | Peatland microbial communities from SPRUCE experiment site at the Marcell Experimental Forest, Minnesota, USA - June2016WEW_16_10 | ecosystem: Environmental > Terrestrial > Soil >... | reverse complement strand
TCCTGCCAGCGGATTCTAAATTAAACGCCCCCGTTGTCGAGTGCAACGGCAGGTGCTGCATTGGCCCTCCTGGGTGCGGTTAAATGGTGGGCGAGGAAACGGCGGCATCCCCGAAAGGCCCCGATTCAGAATCGGGGTAAACATTCGGGGTAAACCGGAGCGCTTGCCCTACAACTGCATGGTAATCCTCTCCCCAGCCGCATTGGCCGCAGCTTCTCCTCTTGTAGTTTCGGCCAACCGGCCACATACTCGGCGCGTGCAGAGCCGAACAGCTGCGCGAGTTTTTTGCGGACTGGCCATGCTACTGGTAGCGGAATTCGCCAGTGCGGATTCGACCAACGCGCCCGCGATTGCCCGTGATCCACGCTACCCGGCGCATTGGTGGACCGCGGTGCCGACCAACGGTGTCCCATCGTGGGAGATCCTCCCGCAGGAAGCCGGTCCCGGCGAAGTGATTCTTTCCAAGCGCAACGAACTCGGGTTGCTGTCGAATTTTGCTCCCACGCCCTTCAGCTTCCGCGGCAAACGTTATGCGAGCCTGGAAGGCTTCTGGCAAATGATGAAGTACCCCGAACACGCTGATGATCCACGGGCGACGTTCCCCGGTGTCCAATGGAAGTTCACGCGCGACGAAGTGGGGCAGCTCACCGCCTTTGACGCGAAACACGCCGGCGACCTCGCCAATGAGAACATGAAGAAGATGGGGATTACGTGGGTCACGTTCGAGGGTAAGCGCATGGACTACAAGCCTGCCAAGCCCGGTGAGCATTACCAACTGATCGTCGAAGCCACGCGCGAGAAGGTTCGCCAGAATCCCGAAGTACAGAAGGTCCTGCTGGCCACCGGCGATCTGATCTTGAAGCCCGATCATCGTCAGGAACCCGATGCTCCCGCAGCGTGGCATTATTACGAGATTCTAATGATGATCCGCGCTGAATTGCAGCAAGCCGGGACCAACCCGGCCGCTCAATCGCGCTGATACGTCCCGACCAACTCCGTCTCGGCGAGAACGTGCCCCTTCATCGCCGCTTCCAATTGGTGACGCCTCACCCGCGGCGCGAGATTCAGTTCCACATCGAGTGCGTAAAGCCGGAAATGGTAATGATGCACTCCATGCCCGCGCGGCGGACATGGCCCCCCATAGCCGACGCGCCCGAAATCGCTCATGCCCTGTCTAAACCCCGACAATGCCGCAACCGTATCCGTCTTCGCGACGTTCTCCGGCAACGCGTCCGTGCCCGCGGGAATGTTGTAGGCGACCCAATGCACCCACGTCCCGCCTGGCGAATCCGGATCGTCCGCGATCAACGCAAAACCTTTTGTCCCTGCGGGCGCGCCCTCCCACTTCAACGCGGGCGACGCATCCGCGCCCTCGCACGAATTTTTCGCCGGCATTGGCTGATTGTTCCGAAAACTGTGACTGCTTAATGTGAACTGCGCCATGTTCGCCTCCTTCTGCTGTCCGCGCGCCCAAACGCACGCGCCCAATAGCATCGCGGCAACACAAACGTTTGTTCTCATCCCGCCCTCCGCTCGTTACGTTCTCGCCGAATCTTCGGCCTCGCACGCTCTGCTGTCAATAGCGTGACGCGGCCTTGTGGAATACGGGGGCGCATCTCGGGTTTTAGGGGGGGCGGCCTCGATCACCCGATTTCCTTGGCATTCCAGTAATCGGGTCCATCCTCATCTGGCCGCGCGGCAGCGCGGCCCTACCCACGCGACGTCAGGCCCTGGGGTGGGCCTTTTCATAGACCTTCTTGAGGCGCTCGGGCGTGATGTGGGTGTAGATTTGCGTCGTGGAAAGATTGGCGTGGCCGAGAAGCTCCTGCACGTTGCGCAAATCGGCGCCGGCGTCGAGCATGTGCGTGGCGAAACTGTGTCGCAGCTTGTGCGGCGTCAGTGACGGGTCGAGTCCGGAAAGAATCAGGTACTTCTTCAACATCCGCTGCACGCTCCGCGCGGTCAGACGATCCCCGAACCTGTTCACAAACACAGCCCCCCGCCTTTCCCGCCCTCGCAGTTCCAGATACTTCTGCAGCGCTTCGATCGCCGGTCCACCCAACGCCGCCAGCCGCTCCTTCTTGCCCTTGCCGCGCACGCGCACGACTTCGCCCAGAATATCCACGTCGTCATCGTTGAGCTGAACCAGTTCGTGAATGCGCAGCCCGGCGCTATACAGCGTTTCCAGAATCGCCTTGTCCCGCCACGCCGCAACGTCGTGTAATACCGAGGCTCGGGCCGGGCCACCGGCCTTGGATTTCGTCTGGCCTCCACTCTTCAGGGGCGCATCGAGCAACGCTTCGACCTGCTGAATCGTGAGAAATTTCGGCAATCTCCGCGTTTTCTTCGGAAGGGTCAGCCCCATCAGCGGGTTCTGCTTCACCCGCTCCGTGCGCACCAGCCATTTGAACAGACTTCTCAATGCCGACATCTTCAAGTGGATCGTCGCACGATCCAACCTTCGCTCGTTGAGGTGAACAAGATACCCGCGAAGATGAAAGGGATTGACCTGGCGCCAGTCACACGCCTGCTGGTACTTGTCGCCAAACCACGCGGAAAACGCCGCGATGTCGGCGGAATAATTGCGGATGGTCAGCGCTGAAGCGTCGCGTTCGACGCGCAGGTAAATCAAGAACTCTTCGGTCAGCGCGTCGTTTACGCGGCCGTCGGAACCAGTTTTTTGATGTTCTTGCACTTCGGATAAGCTGAGCAGCCGAGAAAATCCCCGAAACGACCGCGGCGTTTCACCATCGGCGAACCGCATTTCTCGCACTTCTCGTCGGTCAGCACCGGCGCTTCCCTGGGCGGAGGCGGCGGGGCCTTGTCTTTTAACTCATCGGGCAACGGCTTGGCATTGCGGCATCTCGGATAGCCCGAACACGCCAGGAACGGTCCACGACGGCTGTTGCGGATTACCATCGGGGAATGGCATTTCTCGCACTTGATGTCGGTGGCCACGGGCTGGGCCTTCTCGACCACCGTGATTTTGCCCGTCGCCGGATCCCGCTCGAAGGATTTCGCGTTGCGGCAGTTCGGATAGCCCGAGCACGCCAGAAACTCGCCGCGTTTGCTGGTTTTGATCACCATCGGCAGACCGCACTTGTCGCAGCGGACGCCCGTCTCCTCTTTCTCCAGAGCCTGGATGCTGCCGTCTTCCGCGCGCTTGAAGTTTTTTGTGTTCCTGCACTCCGGGTACGTCGAGCAAGCCAGGAACTCGCCATTCCGGCTCGGTCGAATCACCATCTTCTTGCCGCACACATCGCACGGGATGTCCGTCGGTATAGGTTTGGGCCGCACGTCCTCCATGTTGTTGCTGGCCGCTTTCAGAGTCGGCTCGAACTCCTTGTAGAACGTGCCCAGCATGTCGTGCCATTCGACCTTGCCCTCTTCAATTTCGTCGAGCAACTCCTCCATCTGAGCCGTAAACTGCACGTCCAGCAATTTCGTGAAATGTTTTACAAGGATGTCGGTCGTAATCTCCCCAAGTTGCGTCGGCGCAAGGCGGCCCTTCTCCCTGGTCACATAGTGGCGTTTCTGGATCGTGGCAATTGTGGGCGCATACGTGCTGGGCCGGCCAATGCCGAGTTCTTCGAGGGCCTTCACGAGCGTTGCTTCACTGAAGCGCGGCGGTGGCTCGGTAAAATGCTGGTCGTGGATAAGCTTGATCAAATGCAACAACTCGCCTTCATTCAACGGCGGCAACTTCTTGTTCTCTTCCTCGTCGGAAGGCTTCTCGCTTTCGGCCTTCTTCTCGGCCTCTTCCTCGACACCGTAAATCTTCAACCAGCCCGCGAACACCACCTCGGTGGCCGTCGCGCGAAACAGGAAGAACTTCGCCTCCCGCCGCGCGTCAATATCGATACTCGTCACCTTCATTTCAGCGGGCGTCATCTGGCTGGCGACAAATCGTTCCCAAATCAGCTTGTACAGCCGAAACTGATCATGATCGAGGTACGGCTTCACGCTCTCCGGCGTCCGTCGCACCGAGGTGGGACGCACCGCCTCGTGCGCGCCCTGTGAGTCCTTCTTGGACCTGTAGGCATTGGGCGTCTCCGGGGCGTAGTCCGGCCCGATGGTGTCGCGGATAAACGCCAATGCTTCCGCCTGGGCTTCCTTGGACACGTTAAACGAATCGGTCCGCATGTACGTGATCAAACCAACCGAGCCTTCGTCACCAACGTCGACGCCTTCGTAAAGTTGTTGCGCCACCATCATTGTCTTCGACGTACCCATGCCCAGGGCCTTCGACGCGGATTGCTGCAGCGTACTCGTCGTGAACGGAGGCGGCGCGCTGCGCTTCTTCGGTTTAATGTCGATCTTAACGACTTTGTATTGGCACTGCTGCAGGTCGGACAAGATGGCGTCTGCCTGTTCCTGGCTGCTGATAATCATGGCGTCGGCCTTCAGTTCGCCATTGGGGGACCGGATTTTCTTGTCCCCCACCTGCACCAGCCTGGCCAGGAAAGGCTCCTCTGGGGCAACCAGCTTCTGCAACTCGGCCTCGATCGACCAGTACTCCTGGGGCTTGAAAGCGCGGATCTCACGTTCGCGTTCCACCACCAACCGAACCGCGACGGATTGCACCCGCCCGGCACTCAATCCGCGCGCGACCCTCTTGTTCAACAGCGGCGAAATCTTGTAGCCGACAATGCGGTCGAGAATGCGCCGCGCCTGCTGGGAATCGACCAGTTTCATGTCCACGTGGCCCGGATGCTCGAACGCTGCCCGCACGGCGTTCTTGGTGATTTCGTTAAACTGCACGCGCAAAAACTTGGGGCCGTTCCGCCCGGCCTTTAAAATCTCCTGCAAATGCCAGGCAATCGCTTCGCCTTCACGGTCAGGGTCGGATGCCAGATAAACCGTTTCGGCATCTTTCGCCGCGTCCTGGAGTTCGGAGACGACGCCGCCTTTCTTCTTGGATATTTGGTAAGTAGGCTTGAAATCGTTCTCGATCTCCACGCCAAACTTGCGCTCCGGCAAATCGCGCACGTGCCCCATCGACGCTTTCACGCTGAAGGCCGAACCCAAATACTTGTTGATCGTCCTGGCTTTCGCCGGCGACTCAACGATGACCAGTTTTTTTGCCATGGTTTTCCATTCCTACCACCATCACGGTCCAAATGCCGAGTTGCGCACGTACAGCTTGCCCGGCAATTGCCGCACCAGCCGTTTCATCTCCAACGCCAACAACGTTGCGGAAACACTCGCTGTTGTCAAACCGCTGGCGCGAATAATGTCGTCGATGGCCGCTTCTTCGCGGCCCAGTTGAGCCATCACTTTTTGCTCCAACTCACTGAGCCTCAAAGCAGGTTTGGTTCCCCCGCTGTCAGGAGTGGCTTCCACGGGTCTGGCAACATTTTTGGGCAACAGATACTCAAATTCCCCCAGGATATCCTCCACATCCTCGGTCAATTTTGCGCCATCCTTGATCAATTTGTTCGTTCCCCTGGACAAAATTGAATCCGCCCTGCCCGGCACGGCGAACACCTGCCGTCCCTGCTCCGCTGCCTGGCCGGCCGTGATCAACGCCCCGCTGGTGAGGTTCGCCTCGACCACCACCGTCCCCAGCGACCAGCCGCTTACGATGCGGTTCCGCATCGGAAAGTTCTGGCGATCCGGTTTGACGCCAAACGGGAATTCGGTCACGACCGCGCCGCCCTTTTCCACGATCTCATTGGCCAGCTTCTGGTTTTCCGCCGGATACACAATGTCGATCCCACAGCCGATCACGGCCACCGTCCGCCCTTTTGCCTGCAGGGCTCCTTTGTGCGCCGCCGTATCGATTCCCCGAGCCAGGCCACTGACCACTGTCACGCCGACACGAGCCAATTGATACGCCAGCTTCCGCCCCATTTCCTGGCCGTACAACGTCGTCCGACGCGAGCCGACAATCGCGATCGACAGCGCATCCCGCTCCGAGAACGCTCCCTTCACATACAGGACTATCGGCGGATCGTAAATCTCCCGCAGGTTCCTGGGATACTCCGCGTCTTCCCGGGTGAGGACCCGCACACCCGCTTTCTCAATCCGCGGCAATTCGCCATCGAGATCCACCCTTTCCCGCCAACTCGCAATGCTCCGGGCGACCTCGTCTCCGACGCCTTCCACCTGCATCAACTCCGCTCTCGTCGCCGAGAGAATCGCCTGGGGCTGGAGGAAACGATCCAGCAACGCACGGACACGAATCGGTCCGATGCCGTCCACCATGTTGAGTGCGATGTAGGCTTCGCGCGAAGTCATGCGCGTTTCCCTTGCGGTTTACCCGGTGACCCGCCTGCTTATACGACGGCCTTCCTGCTGCGGCGCTTCCACTTGAATTCCATTTGCGGCTCTTTCAGCAAGTCGTAATTCTTCAGCAGCCGCAGGGTTTGCAGCAGGTCAGAATTCTGATAATTGCGGTTCGTCGCCACGCTGGCGATTAATTGCTGCAGGATCGAGCGAAACGATATCACACCATCGACTCCCTTGGACCGCAACAACTCGATGCTCCGTTGCCGCATCCTGCTGTCCCGCGGCAATCCGGGCACCACCAGGATTTTCACCAATCCCTCGCCTCCAACCAGCCGTTGCGCCTCTTCCACGGCTCGTTTCTCGACAAACCGGAAAATCTTCGGCTTGTGCGCCAGCACACCCGGCGCGAAAATCTCGGTGTGCCAGCCTTTCACGGCCACGATGGCCCGCGACACTTGTGAGAGCGTCTTGGAGGTGATCTCGAATTCCGCCGGCGTGGCCCCTGGAGGCGCGCCCGGATTCAGCACGATCAAATCCACTTCCTCGTCGGCGCTTCTCAGCCGCGACCGTACAATGTATTTGCGCCGCTGGCAGACGAGAAACCCGTGCAATTCAAAGAATTCGCGGACAAGCCCTTCGTCAACGGCAGACATTCAAGGCCTCCGCAAGGTCGGCATCCGTGACCGCGTCCGAGACCAGCGCCTCGCCCAGCCGCTTCAGCAGCACAAACCGCAGCCTGCCATTGCGCGCCTTTTTGTCGAGCCGGGCCGTTGCCAGCAATTCTTCGAGCTTGAATTTGGTGCCCAACCGCGTCGGCAAACCACTGGCCTCGATCAAATCGCGCACGCGCGTCGCTTGCGCTTCGCTCAACCCGGCGCGTTTCATCGATAGCCGCACTCCGCAGCACATGCCCATCGACACCCCTTCCCCATGCAGCACTCCCACGTATTCCGACAGCGCCTCCATCGCGTGGCCCAGAGTGTGGCCGAAATTCAAAATCGCCCGCAGCCCCGCCTCACGCTCGTCGGCGCTGACCACCTCCGCCTTGATCTCGCAGCACCGCCGCACCGCGCGGGATACCGCCCCCGGGTCCAGCGCCAGCACCTTCTGGTAATCCCGCTCGAGCCACTCAAAAAACTCCGCGTCGCGAATCACCCCGTGCTTGATCACTTCGGCGAAGCCAGAGCGCAATTCCCGTTCGGGTAACGTCGACAGCGTGTCCGTGTCCGCAAGGACCAGTCTGGGCTGGTAGAATGCGCCGACAAGATTCTTGCCCTGAGGCAGGTTCACCCCCACCTTGCCGCCCACGGAGCTGTCCACCTGCGCGAGCAGACTCGTCGGCATCTGGACCAGGGCAATCCCGCGCAGATAGGCCGCCGCCACGAACCCCGCCAAATCTCCCACGACGCCGCCGCCAAGGGCGATCACGAACGATTGACGGTCCAACCCCAGCGACGGGAGTTTCTCGAAAAGCCGATCCGCCTGCCGCAACGATTTGGAGGCCTCGCCGGCCGGCACGGTGAGCACCTGCACCGCGATCCCGCGCTTGCCGAGCGTTTCCTTCAATGCGCCCGCATACCGCGACTCGACGTTGGTGTCGGTGATCACCACGCCTCGCGACCCCAGCTTGAGTGCAAGCAGATAGTCCGCCGCTTGGGACAGCAAACCGCAGCCAATCACAATGTCATAACTGCGCTCACCGAGTTGGACGCGCACCCGTTGCGGCGCGCCTTTGCCTTTGGATTCCATCAATTTACTGGATTACACCCCCGCCCGCCGATACTTGTCAACCTTGAATCGTCTCCGCCTTCACGCGCACCAAGCGCCGCGTCCGCTCCGTTACCTTGAACGGCTCGGCAATTCGATGCCCGACAACCCAGGCAATGCGCCCGTCCGCCGCACACACCAGCGGCAAACGACCACGCTGACGGCGCGGCACTTTCTCATCCACGAAGAAATCGTGCAGCTTCTTTTCACCGGTCATTCCCAGCGGCTGGAACCGGTCACCACTCTCCCATGTCCTAACGAACAAACCTTCCCCCAGCGCATCGGCATCGAATCGCTCGCCCTCCTCGCCAATCACAAACTTCACGCCAAGTTCGCCGATGATCGTCTCCCCGCACAGGCTCAACGGCCAGCGGCCCCGGATGGGTTCCAGCTCACTTCGTTGCGCTTTCCGCAGCCACTCGTATTCGCGGTACGCCACCAGTTCGTATGGCAAATCGACCGCTGCGCCCGGCGAATTCCCCAGCGCGGCATGACGAACCGCCTCGATTTGATCGAAACTGAAACTCGGCGCGCTCTCGGAGTCGCCTCCAAGCCACACGCGCAGCACGCGCCTCTGGATGGCTGTCGGACAACCTGCCAGCGCCTTTACGTTCACGGCGTCGTTCTGGCAAATCGACCTGGAAAACCGTTGGGCCACATGATGGAGAAGATAGAAATCCTCGTCGCGCAAAATTTCCGCGGTATGAAGCAGCACTTCGCGGATCGCGGGATTGAAGTCGCGTTCCAGCATCGGCAACAGCTCGTGCCGGATGCGATTACGGGTAAATCGCGTGTCGGCGTTCGATGCATCCTCGCGATACTTCAACCCTTCGGTCTTCAGGTACTCCAGCACTTCAGCCCGACGCACCTTCAACATCGGGCGGATCACCCGCAGCTTGCCAAGCTGTCGTTCGGGCCAGATGCCGATCAGCCCGGGCACACCCGCGCCCCGCAACAGTCTCAGCAGAAACGTCTCGACCTGATCGTCGGCGGTATGCGCCAGGGCCAGTTTCTGGATGCCCATTCGGGCGGCGACTTCGGCGAAAAACTCATGGCGCGCGCGTCGGGCGCCGTCTTCATCGCCGGCCACTTTTCGCCACTCGATGGAACTCGTCAACCCATGGCGCGTGGCCAGGTCGCGCACGAATTCCGCATCCGCGTCGCTCGCTGGCCCGCGTAATCGATGGTTCAGGTGGCACACGTGTGGCCGCCGGCCGGATTTGACGAGGGCATCCAGAAGAGCCACGGAATCCGGTCCACCGGAGACGCCGACGAGGAGCGCCTCGCCGGGAGCGAGCATTGTTTCAAGAGCTGTTCGGACTTTGGCTAACATGCTGACTTCCTGAGTCGCCCTGAGCCCCGAATGCCTTCGGGGTCGCGAGTCCTTCTCGGACGTAGCGAAGGGGCTCTATCGTCGACGAGTCACATGCGATCGGGAGATTCTTCCCCTTCGCTGACTCAGGGCTTCGGCTCACTTTGCTCAGAACGACAGACCTACGAGGACCGTATTTCCTTCGATCCGCCCATATACGGCAGCAACACTTCGGGAATTTTCACGCTGCCATCGGCCTGCTGGCAGCTTTCCAACAAGGCGACGACCAACCGCGCCAGGGCCGTGCCGCTGCCGTTGAGGGTATGCACGAAGCGGTTCTTGCCGTCGGCGCCTTTGAATCGGATGTTGGCACGACGCGCCTGGAACTCCTCACAGTTCGAGCAGCTCGACACCTCGAGATACGCGTTCTGGCCCGGTGCCCACACTTCGAGATCATACGTCTTGGCGCTGGCGAACCCGATGTCGCCGGTGCACAGCATCACCACGCGGTAATGCAGCCCAAGCAACTGCAGCACCCGCTCGGCGTTGGCCGTCATTTTTTCGAGTTCGTCGTAGCTCGTCTCGGGTTTTACCAGCTTGATCAGTTCGACCTTGTCGAATTGATGCACGCGAATCATCCCGCGTGTCTGCTTGCCCGCCGCGCCCGCCTCCCGCCGAAAACACGGTGTGTATGCGCAGTAGTAAATCGGCAACTGATCTTCCCGCAGGATTTCCTCGCGGTGAATGTTTGTCACCGGCACCTCGGCGGTCGGCGCCAGATACAGTTCCTCATCCCGCAACCGATACATGTCCTCCTCGAACTTCGGCAATTGGCCCGTGCCAATCATGGCGGCGCGGTTGATCAGAAATGGCGGGAACACTTCCGTAAACCCGTGCTCGCGCGTGTGCAAATCGAGCATCCAGTTGACCAATGCCCGCTCCAGCCGCGCACCGGCGCCCATGTAAAGAACGAATCCACTGCCGGAGATTTTCGCCGCGCGGGCGAAATCCAAAATGCCAAGCTCTTCCCCGATGTCCCAATGCGGTTTCGGCGGAAACGCGAATTTCGGCGGTTCACCCCACCGGCGCACCTCGGGGTTGTCCGCGGAATTTTTGCCCGCCACAACGCTCTCGTGGGGCAGGTTTGGAACCGTGAGCAGGATGTCGTGCAATCTCGCGTCAACGTTCGTCACCTCGGCATCGATCGCACTGATCCGCTCGCCCACCTGTTTCATCGCCGACATCGGTTCGCTCGCATCCTTGCCCTTCGCCTTCAGCGCGCCGATCTCCTTGCTGACCTTGTTGCGCTCGGCCTTGAGCTTGTCGCCCTCCGCAACCAACTTACGGCGCTGTTCATCCAACCCGGCGATCTCAGCAATGCGGGCCTCGTCGCCGCCCCCGCGCGTGGCGAGGCGCTCGCGCACAAAGTCCGGTTTCTCCCGAATGAGTCTGATGTCGAGCATGGGAGCGGATGATAGACGCCGAAACGGCTCGTGGCAAGAGCAGGGCTCTTGGAGTGCACCGACTTGTCGGCGCCTTTCCCCGCTGATTGCCCGCACGCCATAGCTTCGGAGGGCCGCGCTTTTTACCCCGACTCCGGGGTCGGGGCCGCGCGGCCACAGAACTACACGCCAGCAATGCGCGGCGCGGCCGCCAACGCCTCGGCCAGCTTGTCGGGCAGTTTCCCGCCCGCTTGGGCGAGATCCGGTTTGCCCCCGCCGCCGCCGCCGCAAATCCGGGCGAGTTCGCCGACAATCTTGCCAGCGTGCCTGCCCTGCCTGACCAAATCCGCTGTCACGTAACAAATCAGCGATACCTTGTCGTCCGCCACGCCGCCGAGCACGACAACGCCGCTGGTCACCTTGGTCTTCAGCACATCGATAACCGCGCGCAGGAGTTCAGCAGTCGCGTCGCCGAGATTGCCGACGAGCAACTTGCCCTGCTGCCCGGCAAGCAGCCCTTCCGCGACGGCCGGGGCCCGGGATTGCATCGCCGCCTGACGCTGTTTGGCCAATTCCTTCTCCAACTCGCGCGCCTTGGCCTTCTCAGCCTCAGCCTGCTCTTGTTCACCCTGTTTCGAGATGAAGTCTATAGCAAACTTGCCGCACACCGCCTCGACGCGCCTAATCCCCGCCGCCACCGCCGACTCGCGCATGATCTTGAACACGTCGATCTCTCCGGTGGTCTTCGTGTGCGTCCCTCCGCAAAGTTCCATCGAAAAACCATCGAGCGCCTTGTTGTGTCCGCCGATCTGGACGATGCGCACGATATCGCCGTACTTGTCGCCAAAGAACTGCATGATGTCCGGTTTGCCGCGCACGTCCGCATACGGCATCTCGAACCAGAATACGCGGGCGTTTTCCTTGATTCGCTCGTTCACCAGCCGCTCGATGTCGGCAATCTGCCGGTCGCTCAGTTTCTCGGGTTGATTGAAGTCGAACCGCAACCGGTCCGGGGCGACCAGTGAGCCCTTCTGCCGCGCATCCCGGCTCACCACTTCATGCAACGCCCAGTGAAACAGGTGCGTCACCGTGTGATGCCGCTGGATGTTCGATCGACGTGCGGCGTTCACCGCTACACGCACCGCTTCGCCAACTTCCGGTGCCCGTCCATCGGCGAGCTTGGCATGATGAACGTACACGTTCCCCTGCCTTTGCGTGTCCAAGACATTGAGACGGCCAATCTCCGTCCATTCGTGCCCCGGCACGTGTACCAATCCCGTATCCCCAACCTGCCCGCCCATCTCGGCGTAGAACGGTGTCTTGTCGAGGACCACGTCGAAGGTCTCTTCTGCGCCCGGTGACACCGCTTCCACGACGGCTTCCGCTTCGAGATTTTCGTATCCAAGGAACTTGGTTGGCTCAACCTGCAGGTTCTCCGTCTCGACCGTCACCACCGATTTCTTCTTCTCGTGATCTTCGCGGGCTCGCTGCCGCTGTATGTCCATGTGGGTCTCGAACCCAACCATGTCAACAACCATGCCTCTCTCACGCGCCAGTAGCTGCGTAAGGTCAATAGGAAAACCGTACGTATCGTATAGCGTAAAGGCCCATTGCCCATCGAACACTGGCTCAGCCTGAGGTTCAATCTCGAAAAAATGCAAGGCTCCCTTTGCGTACAAGTCAAAGAATTCCAAGCCGCGATCCAGCGTCCGATTGAAACTCTCTTCCTCGGCTTTGAGGATCGTCTGAATCTTCTTCTTGTTCCGCCCCAGCTCCGGAAACACGCCACCAAGGTTCTTTGCGACCACGTCTACGAGTTTGTAGAAGAACGGCTCGTTGAATCCCAGGCTCCGACCGTAGCGAACGGCGCGG
>Ga0187871_10003265_pt1 | contig 12652 bp, 9 predicted proteins | sample June2016WEW_16_1_FD_132988 | JGI IMG/M metagenome (GOLD analysis project Ga0187871, IMG submission 132988) | Peatland microbial communities from SPRUCE experiment site at the Marcell Experimental Forest, Minnesota, USA - June2016WEW_16_10 | ecosystem: Environmental > Terrestrial > Soil >... | reverse complement strand
CTGACGACGTTGAGTGGCTGACGACGTTGAGTGGCTGACGACGGCGGGGTTGCCGACGACGGCGGGCGACCACGGCGGCATCGCGGCATCAGACCGCCTCGCTGACCTGGAAGGCCCTGGAGGTGGACGACTCGCCGGCGGTGACCGCCAGCCTGGCTGAAGCGGGCGCGACCGTGCTCGCCGAGCCGAATCGCCCGCCATAGACCTCGCTCAACGCGCAGCTGGAGGCCCCGGGGCGGGCTGCAGCTAACGCTCTTCACCGAGATGGGAGACCAGGACTCCGCGCCTAGTCGTGGCATTCCGGCGGGACGTCCAGAGCGGGGTTCCGATCGAAGAACCCGAAGGGCTTGAGCCAGAACGAGACCGTGTCGACCGGCATGATCGGCCAGTCCTCCGGCCGGGTGATGTGGTGAATGCCGAACACATACCACAGCACCAGGTCGGTGTTGTCGATGGACCGGTCCTGTGCCGTCCAGCTGGGCAGTCCGTGGTCGCGGTCACTGAGATTGGGGAACTCGCCGCATGGCCAGCGTTCGTCCTGGCGGTAGGGGGTGACCCAGAGCGTGTGCCCGATCACCCCGGCCCGCTGCAAGACGGGCGAAGCGGGGTCGATCAGTGGCGGGAAGGCGCCGCCCGGGACCAGCTTGTACCCGACCGGGGTGCCGAGCCCGTTCCTGACGTTGTCGTTGACGACCTTCCAGCTCTTCTGCGTGTGCCAGTCGTAGTCCTGGGTGCCTTCGGCCTCGGTGCGCAGTGGTGTCTCGCGGAGTACCAGGCCCAGCCGGTATGGGTCGTCATCACGGGCGCCCCGTGGTTGTGACTGCACCGCATACACCGTGTTGGCAGGCCCGTCCACGTCAAGATCGAGACGGGCCACGATGAAATGCTGGTGGAAGGGCGCGTAGGTCCGCTGGTCCACGAGCGTGCCGAACGGCGGCTGGCGCCCATCGCCGAAGTAGGAGGTGACCACGATGCCGGTGGCGCGCACCTCGCACTCGATGTTGCCGTCCTGATAGAAGCGCCAGTACACGAGGTACTCGTAGTTCGCGACGGTGACCTGGAACGACACCACGAGCCGCCGGGCCCGGCGCACTTCTGGGCCCGTCACCTGATCCACGTGCTTCCAGCTGACGCCGTTGTCCTCCTCATGAATGCAGATCGCGCGGGGGATAACGCGCGGCTGCCCGGCTGAGTCGTGCACGACGGCGTCGAGGTACGTGATCTCGCCCAGGCAGTCACAGCCGCGCTCGAGCGAGGCGGTCATGAAGCCCAGACCCCACTCGCCGACGTCGAAAGCGGTCCGGCGGTAGTGATCGCTGGTCGGATCCCGGTAGGGCACGACCATCTCCGCGAACGACAGCCGGTGCGCTATGGGCCGGAGGCGGCCGGTGTCGCGGTATCCCACCTCGTGCAGGACGAGGCCCTCCCGGTAGTTGAAACCAAGCCGCAGCTCCCAGTTCTGCCAAGAGAGGTGCCTGCCCGCCAGGGTGAACGAGACGCCTTCGGGCTGGCTGATGTGCAGTGGCGCCACTTCCCGCAGCGGCATCGGGAGGAGCCTGGGCAGGTACTCGCCGGTGACCTCGGGCGGCTCGGCGGTCGTGTCGCCGCCGAGGTCGTCTTCGAGCTCGACCATCGTCATCTGGTTGAGGTCGACGATGGGATGCAGCCCGCTGACGTGATGCGCGTACGGGTTGCCATCTTCGCTGCCCCGGTACCAGACGTCTGACCAGCCCAGCCGCAGTCCGCGGTGGCGCGGCGGAACGAGCGCGGCGCCGTAGGCCCAGACGTCGGTGAGGACGCGGGTCCCATCGGTCATCCCGCGACGGGCGAGCGCCGCGGTCAGCAACGGATGTTCGCGCAGCATCTCGTCACACTCGTGCCACTCGTCCAGCGTCATGTTCGGCTGCTGGCCAGGGAGGTGTTCCCAGGCCGTGACGGCGGCGTCGGTCAGCGACACCACCGCGCGGTAGGCGTGCCCGTCATCACGGTTCCAGCAGATGGCGACCGCCTCACGAGTAGCCGGCTGCCCGGCGGGGTGGCCCTGCGGTACCTGGGCCGCATCCTTGGCTGGTTCCCCGAGCTCGATCGAGGCGACCCGCCACCGCGCGCCGACCGACCGCTCCTGCCGCAGTATGGACGCGACCAGGCGGAACTCCTCGGCCGTCAGCGGGTCGAGCGGATGAGCCTCCCCGGCGACCCCGGAAACCTCACTGGGCTGTTGTGTCGCGCTCAACGATGCCTCCTCCTGACCTGCCTACGCGCCGGGCCGTCGTGCCACGCGGGCCAGCTGCCGCGGCCCGCCGATGCCGGCTAGGGCGCGGCTGCTGCGGAGGCCAGCCGCGCTCGGCTAGCGGGTGCCGCCGGTCCGTCGTCGCCAGATCAGCCAGCCAGCTGCGCCGATAACCACAACTGCTCCGGCAACGGTGCCGGCGATGGCGCCTGGTGACAGCGTTCCGCCGGGGCCGGCTCCTGACGTGCTGCCTGGCGCCGAGCGGGTGCCAGGGGTCGCCGAGCCGAGGCTCGGGGCCGTGGTCGGTGTCGGCGTGCCGGAGCCGGCTGACCCCGATGCTGTGAAGGCGACCACATGGTCAGCGGCGGGCGCGAGCAGCAGGCCGTTCCCGACACTCGGGGTCGGGAAATGGTTGGCCACTGCCCCGATCGCGGCCTGCTGCCGGACCTTGCCCGTGGCCGGATCGAGGCCGTACAAGGTGCCGTTCTGCCCGATGGTCCAGATCAGGCCCGCGGCGACGATGGGCGGGCCGCCGCCCGTTCCCGAGTTCCACACCAGCGAAATCGCAGCCGGGGACTCAGTTGCCCGGACCGCGATAATGCCGCTCAGGCAGGGCAGGTAGGCGGTCGTCCCGACCACCGCCGCGCCGCCGTCTATGTCGCTGCTGCACACCTGTCCGGTCACGGCCTGCTGTCCGCCGATGCCGCCGAGGCGGGCACCGTTGAGGAGGTAGACGATGCGGGACTTCCCTGTGAGCAGCACCTGGCCATCGGACAGCAGCATCGGCACCGTCGACATGTCGAGGTCACTAGCGTTGTTGGAGGCCCAGTTGCCCGGCGCGAAGTACTGCAGCAGCTGCAGCGACGGCGAGAGCTCCAGCACCGCATCACTGTCGTCGAAGGCATGGCCCGCCGTGTGGACCGAGCCGTTCCCGACACTGACCCAGACGTGCCCGCTGCTATCGATGGCAGGCGCTGCCCCGCCCATCCAGATCGCTCCCTGCGACTCGCCGGCTGCGCCGTCGACGGTGAAGTCCGTCGGCGGACCGCCGGTTTCCTTGACTGCCACCACCCGGCCCCGGTACGAGGCACAGTCCCCGTAGTTGCCGCCGAAGCCGAACACTACCTGGCCTGCATCGAGGGCCAGGCCGGTGCGCTGCAGCAGCGCCGCGGTGTCCGCTCCGGCCGGGTCTACGTTCTGGCTCAGCATGCTCTTGCCTGAGGCGGTGCTCAGGCCGACAAGCAGATGTGCTGGCTTCCCGTTCCGCAGTTCGTCGGCCACCACGAAGATCTCGCCGCGGGACCGGTCGATGACCGGCGTGCCCGTGATGCCCACAGTTGGGGTGATGTCGCCGCAGGGCAGCGATCCCGATGGCACCGGACTGCCCAGATGCGCTGACCAGAGGACCGCGCCAGTGCCACGGGAGAGCGCGTACACCGTGTCGTTCTCGGTCGCTGCATAGATCCGCCCTGACCATACGAGCGGCTCGCCGTAGATCTCGCCGTCGAGAGCCGGGGAAGTCCACGCCCGTTTGCTGGTATCCACCGCGGCGACCGAATCCACGACGCCGCGGCCGGCGGCATCATGGTGGTACACCGTCCAGGAGCCGGAGCCGGAGCTGGAGCCGGAGCCGGAGCCGGCCGCCGCGCTAGCCGACCCGGCCGCCGCTCCAACCGAGCCGGCCGCGGTAAGCCAGGTCACTGAGACCAGAGCCAGTAGCCAGGTCGATCTGGGCCGCCCGGGCTGCCGCGTTCTCATGCCAGCATCATGACGTAGCAGCGAGGCCCGCAGGCTGCGTTCTCATGCCAGCATCATGACGCAGCAGCCCGCAGGCGCCGCCGCCATCTTGCGGCGCGTCACGACCCGGATCCTGTCCGGCCCTGCCGCGTTGTCTTGGCACCATCGCGACACTGCATCTTGTCCGGGTCGGCTTGCCGGGCAGACGTTTTTCAGGGTCGGCTTGTCAGGGCTGACGTTCTCCGTCGATCGTCAGCTCGACCCGTTCGTTGTAGAAGCACATCAACCCCGCGATCTCCGCCGCTGCCGGGATCGGGTTCTCGTAGCTCCACACGAGATCGTCATGGAGCTCGCCGCCTGCCTGGACCGACCAGTACGAGGCCTGGCCCTTGAACGGGCAGGTGGTCTGCCGGTCGGTGGGCTGCAGCAGTTCCGTGCGCACGTGGTCCCTGGGCAGGTAGTAGCGGGTCGGCAGCCCTGTCTCGTCCAGCAGGACGGGCCGGTCCGAATCCGCCAGCTTCACCCCGGCCAGGGTGATCTCAACGTGAAGCGCGGCAGGAGTAGTCGTGATCTTGTGCCCGGTAGCCATGCTGATGCCAACCTCAATGCGGCCATGATGATTCCGTGCGGCACTCCAGCACCCAACTCCAGCACCCAACTCCAGCACCAAATAGCACTCCAGCACCAATGCCGGTCACCAACCGGCCTTCGGACCCAAGGCGCCACCACGCTTGTACCGGATTTGGTGACCACATATCCGGCATTTCGGCTAGGTTTGGCCACCAAATCCGGTACAAGTGGGGCTTGTTCCGGGGAGACCGGCAGCCCGGGAGGGCGATCGGCACTCCTGGAGCTTCAGTTGCACGGCGACGGCGTGGACGGATGGGGCGGGCGCGGACGGATGGGGCAGATATGAATGGATGTGGCAGATGTGAATGGATGTGGCGGGCGTGACAGTGCCTGTCTTGTTGCTGGCTACGCCGGCGCTGGTGTGGGCGATGCCGGGCGCCAGGCGCGCCAGGCAAGACAGTTCTTCCCCATGAGTTTCATGGCCACCTCCGCGCCGCCATTGCCCGCGCGCACCCGGGTCTAACGAGAACATTCCGTACAGGTCCGGACAGGTGGCAACCCGTGAAACGGCGGTAGCCGACCGTTCTCTGCGCGTCGGCCGGTGGCGGCCGCGACCCATGACAATTGTCATAGGGGCCCGGTGAGAAAGGGGACTCGATCGGCGCCGCCGCGCGATGCGACTATGGGACCCATGGCACCGACCCCTAGCACTCACCACCGGCAGGGAACGTGGATGACTAGCAATGGGCAGCCGATGGCCGTTGGTCTCAGCGGAGTGCACAAGAACTTCGGCTCCGTCCAGGCGGTGCGGGGCATCGACTTGGACATCGCGCCGGGTGAGATCGTCGCTTTCCTTGGCCCTAACGGCGCGGGCAAGACCTCGACCATCGACATCATCCTGGGACTGTCCCGGCCGACCGCGGGCGAGGTGTCGGTATTCGGCATGCAGCCACGGCAGGCAATAGCGCGCGGACTCATCTCCGCGGTGATGCAGACCGGCGGCCTGCTCAAAGACCTCACTGTGGCGGAGACCGCCCAGTACACCGCGAGCCTGTTCGTGCATTCCAGGCCGGTACAGGAGGTCCTGAGCCGGGCCGGCATCTCCGGCATCGCCGACCGCAAGGTCGGCAAGTGCTCGGGCGGCGAGCAGCAGCGGCTGCGCTTCGCCATGGCCCTCCTGCCCGATCCGGAGCTATTGGTCCTCGACGAGCCGACGACCGGGATGGATGTCGAGGGCCGGCGCGGTTTCTGGGCGGCGATCAGGCAGGACACCGCCGAGGGGCGAACCGTGCTGTTCGCGACGCACTATCTCGAGGAAGCCGACGCCTACGCCGACCGGATCATCCTGGTGCGCCACGGGCAGATCGTCGCCGACGGCACCGCGGCGGAGATCAAGGCGATGGCCGCGGGCCGGACGGTGCGCGCCACGCTGCCTGGCGCTGATGAGGCCGCGCTGCGCGGCATCCCCGGAGCAGACAGCGTCGAGGTGCGCGGTGACACGGTCCTGGTGCACTCCGGCGACAGCGACGCAGTGGCCAGGTACCTGCTGACCACCACGCCAGCCAGGGATCTCGAGATAACCACCCGCGGGATCGAGGACGCTTTCATCGCCCTGACCAGCGACGACGCCACAACCAGCAATGCGGGAGGAACTCGATGAGCACGTCGGCCGGCATCCAGGACCTGACCGCCCGCCAGGCCCCTGGCCTGGGCGGCTTCAACCTAACCGTGCTCAGGCTTGAGGTGCGCCGCCTGCTGCGCAACCGGCGCACCCTCCTGTTCGCGACGATAGCGCCCGCGTTCTTCTTCCTGATCTTCGGTCTTAACGCGGCATACGCCAGCGAGCCCGCGGGGCACGGTAACGTCTCTGCGTTCGTGATGATCAGCATGGCGCTGTACGGTGCCGTGCTCGCGACCACCAGCGGCGGCGCACTGGTATCGATCGAGCGCGCCGCCGGCTGGAGCCGCCAGCTCCGGCTGACCCCGCTGTCGGCGCCGGCCTACATCGCCATCAAGGTGCTGACCGCGCTGGTACTCGGGCTGGCCTCGGTAGTGGTGGTCTACGCGGTCGGGGCCCTGACCGGCAAGCCATCGATGCCTGGCTATCTATGGATCGCCACCGGGCTCAGCGTCTGGGTCGGCTCGCTACTGTTCGCGGCGTTCGGCTTGTTCATGGGCTATCTGCTGCCGACCGAGAATGTCATGCAGATCCTGGGCTTCGTGCTGATCCTGTTCGCCTTTGCCGGCGGTCTGTTCATCCCGCTCAGCCAGTACCCCCACGTGCTCCAGACGCTCGCCATGTACACGCCGCTCTACGGCCTCAACGAGCTCACGCATGCGCCGCTGCTCGGCGTGGGCGTCGACGTCGCGTGGGTCGCAAACGTCTTGGTCTGGCTGGTCATCTTCGCTGGCGGCGCGATGTGGCGATTCCGTAAGGACACTGCCCGGGTCTGAGCTTCCCGTGGGGCCCGGGCTTCGGTCCGTGCCTGGCGCGGCGCGAGCCTCACCCGCGAGCCTGGCCTGCGAGCCCGGCCCGGTCAGCCGTGGGGCGGAGACTACCTCCGGCGCCCCGGGCGGCCGCTGGCAGACTTGAGACGTGCCAGACGTGGATAACGCGGATATATCGCGGCCAGCGCCGGATCGGCCCGGCGCCGCGGACGCTGGCCCTGTCCCGGAGGCCGACGCGGTCATCGCGTTCTGGCGGGAGCTCGGGCTGCCAGGCCTGGTGGACGTGCACACCCATTTCATGCCGCCGAACGTGCTCACCAAGGTCTGGGCCTTCTTCGAGGACGGCCGCGCGGCGACCGGACAGGCCTGGCCGATCGTCTACCGGCAGCCCGAGGAGGACCGGCTGGCGTTGCTGCGGGCGTTCGGCGTGCGCAGGTTCAGCGCGCTGCTGTATCCGCATAAACCAGGCATGGCATCCTGGCTGAACACCTGGGCGGCTGACTTCGCGGCCAGGACCCCGGACGCCCTGCACAGCGCCACCTTCTTCGCGGAGCCTGGCGCCGTCGGGCACGTAGCGGACGCGATCGCCGCTGGCGCCCGGCTTTTCAAGGCGCACCTGCAGGTGGGCGGTTACGACCCGCGGGACGAACTGCTTGATCCGGTCTGGGGACTGCTCGCCGAGGCGGCCGTGCCGGTGATCGTGCACTGCGGCTCGGCGCCGACGCCGGGACGGTATACCGGTCCCGGCCCGATGTCGGCGGTGCTCGCCCGCCATCCTGCGCTGATCGCGATCATCGCCCATCTCGGGGCGCCGGAGTATGGCGAGTTCCTCGGCTTCGCGCGACGCTATCCTGGCGTCCATCTCGACACCACGATGGCGTTCACCAGCTTCCTCGAGCGCCTGGCGCCGTTCCCCGCTGAGCTGCTTCCCCAGCTGGCCGCGGCGGGTGACCGCATCCTGCTGGGCAGCGACTTCCCCAACGTTCCCTATCCCTATCTGCACCAGCTGCAGGTTCTGGCCGGCCTGGGGCTAGGCACCGAATGGCTGCGCGCCGTCTGTTATCAGAACGCGGTCCGGCTGCTCGGACTGTGAGTCCGCTGGCCGCGATGGGCCGGAGGCGGGTCGCGGCCCGGCCTTGGCTGCCCGCCGTCGGTGCAGTCAGCCTGGCGCGTCCGTGATCGCGGACAGAGCGCTGTCTGGCACCGTTACGAGCGGGACTGGATCTGCAGGAGGAACTCGGCGTTCGACGCTGTCTCGCGCGTCTTGGCGAGGAGCAGCTCGATGGCCTGCTGCGCGTCGAGTTCGGCGAGCACCCCGCGGAGCACCGCCATGACGGCGCCCTCCTCCGGGGACATCAGCAGGTCGTCCCGGCGGGTGCTTGACGGCGTCACGTCGATCGCCGGGAAGATGCGTTTCTCCGCGAGATCACGGCGCAGCCGCAGTTCCATGTTGCCGGTGCCCTTGAATTCCTCGAAGAACACATCGTCCATCCGTGATCCGGTCTCCACCAGGGCAGTGGACAAAATGGTGAGCGAACCGCCGTCCTCGATGTTCCTGGCGGCACCGAGGAACTTGCGCGGCGGGTAAAGAGCGCTCACAGCCACCCCGCCGGCCAGGATACGGCTGCTTGACGGGGCGGCGAGGTTATAGGCGCGGCCAAGCCGGGTGATGGAGTCAAGGAGCACGACGACGTCGCCGCCCAGCTCCACCAGGCGTTTGGCACGCTCGATCGCCAGTTCGGCGACGGCGATATGCTCAGCCGCAGGCTGATCGAAGGTGGCGCAGATGACCTCGCCGCGTACTGACCTTCGCAGGTCAGTTACCTCTTCGGGTCGCTCGCCGACGAGCACGACCATCAGGTGGACTTCGGGGTGATTGGCGGCGATCGCTGCGGCGAGCGCCTGGAGCACCATAGTCTTGCCCGCTTTCGGCGGGGACACGATGAGGCCGCGCTGGCCCTTGCCGATGGGGCTGACCAGGTCGATGATCCGTGCCGTCGGTGAACCGCCGGCCGGCTCGAGACGGAGGCGCTCGTTTGGGTACAGCGGCGTCAGCTTGGCGAAGTCGGGGCGCTCCTTAGCGCCGACGGGGTCCCGGCCGTTGACGGCCTCGATGCTGACCACCGTGATGTTCGTCGTCGCCGCGCCGGTTTTCGCTGCGGCGCCGTTTTTCGCTGCGGCGCCGGTTTTCGCTGCGGCGCTGCCGTGGCGGGCCGCCCGGGCTGAGCCCTCGATGTGATCACCTGCGCGCAGGCCGTACTGCCTGAGGAGAGCGGCGGGCAGCTGGACGTCGTCCCGGCTGCTCTGGTAGCCGCTGGTGCGGACGAACGCCGAGTTGCCTGCGACGTCAAGGATGCCTGATACCGGGATCGGCGGGCTTTCGTGGGTCTGGTTGGTGCGCGACGGTGCCGCGCGTGGTTCGGTAATGGTTGTCATGGGGTTCCTTTCGGGAGAAAAGACGCGGCTGGGCACGTCCTGGAAAGCGGTGCGCAGGCACGAGGGCAGGCCAGGGAAAACGCAGCGCTTATTTAACGAAATTCGCGTGAGCAGCCGCGATCAGGAGGCAGACACCACCGGGGCCAAACCGGCGCTTTATTAACCGCTCGACGTCAGTGCCCGGGTCTTTCCCGGGGACGGAGCCCTGCGAACCTGCTCGGCTAAAAGCCGCTGAGCGAATTAGCCCGGCCCGTAACGGCGGGGGGACATCGCCTAGGCCGACTATATACCGCAACACCGGAGCACTGGCAAGTCATTCCCCGATGCCTGAGCCACGTTGGCCGGCCTCAGGTGCCTGGTGGGGCCGGCGCTCCACTGATCGACCGCGATCATGAGAGCGGGCCGCTCGCGCATTCGTCACGATGGCGGCCTGCGCGACGGCGCCTGGGTCGCCGAGGCCACCGCGTTGATCGGCCTCGGTGTCGATGACGGTGACCCGGTCGGTGGTGCTGCGGCTACCCGCGCGGCCCCCGGAAAACCCGCCGCCACCACCTCCGGTTCCCGAGAAGTAACAGCCGTTCCCGCCACGTCAGCCTGGGGGACGGCTTGTGTATGCACAGGCCGGTATTGCCAGGAAGCAGGCAGTCGCCTCCGCAGTCGCCCAGGCAGTGCCGGCAATGGCGGACGGTGGGCAGGGGCGCCCCGCCGGGATTCGTCCCGCTCATGGCCCAGGGATACGCGTGTCCCGCGGCCCAGTCAAACGCGTCGACCACCGGGCCGCGCTGCTCGGGCAGTCCCACTGTCGTGCTCCTGGGCCTGCGAACTCTCGGCACGCTCGTTCTGCATGCTGGTTCAGGCAAGTACCGAGACGCGAAGGGGCGGCCATGGCCCGCTTGCCGAGCCGGCTCCGGAATACTGTCGCTGCATGAGCGAGTTGCTGCCGTTGTTTCCGCTGGGCACCGTGCTCTACCCGGGTCTGCTGCTGCCGTTGCACATCTTCGAGGAGCGGTACCGGCAGCTGGTCCGCGATCTGCAGGCCGGACCGCCGCCGCAGCGCTTCGGCGTTATCGCCATCCGCAAGGGCCGCGAGACGGGCGTGGACGGCATCTCGGCGCTGTATGAGATCGGCTGCATCGCGACGCTGCGCCGGCTCACCGAGCGTGACGACGGGCGGTTCGATCTGGTGACTGTCGGCACCCAGCGGTTCCGGCTTGCTGAGCTTGATCAATCGCAGCCCTACCTGCAAGGCAAAGTCAACCTGCTCGCTGAGGAAACCGGAGACGAGGCGGCCGCAGCGGTCGCGGGCCAGGCCGTTCAGGTGGCGTTCCGCACCTACCTTGACGCGCTGGCCGCGCAACGGGCAGGGCAGGTCAGCGTTCCTGAGCTGCCCGACGAGCCCGTGCTGTTGTCTTACCTGGTGGCCTCGTCGGTGATCGTTGACCTGAGCGACAGGCAGGCGCTGCTCGCCGAGCCCGACGCCCTGAGCCGGCTCACGGCTGAGCGGGCCCTGCTGTCCAGAGAGACATCGATGCTGCGCTCGCTGAGCTCGGCTCCGGCACCGGACCTGAGGAACGCGCCCTACAACCCGAATTAACCAGCCGCCAGCCCGAGTGGCGCCGGGCTGTCCGGCCCGGACATCACCCCGTGCGGGTATCGATGCCGGGCCGGACATCGGTACCCGGCACGGGCTGACCAGCGCGCTCCGACGCGGTCACCTGCGCTGGGCCGCGTTGGCCGCGAGCCTGTGCAGGGCCCTGACGAGGATGTCGACCTCGCCCCTGGTGTTGTACATGGCAAGCGACGCCCGGACCGCAGACTCCAGCCCGTAGCGGCGCAGGATCGGCTGGGCGCAGTGATGGCCGGACCGGACGGCGATGCCTTCGTTGTCGAGCGCTGAGCCGGTTTCCTCAGGAGAGCAGCCGTCGAGCACGAACGTGAGCACGCTGGCCTTCTCCGGGGACGTGCCGATCAGCCGCAGGCCGGGCACGCTCTGGATCTGCGTGGTGGCATAACCCAGCAGTTCGTGCTCGTAGCGCGCGATGCCCGCCACGCCGATCCTGGCGACGTAATCAAGCGCGGTGCCGAGCGCGACCGCGTCGGCGATGCTGCCCGTACCTGCCTCAAACCGGGCCGGGGGCTGCTGGTAGGTGGTCCGCTCGAAGGTGACGTCCCTGATCATGTTCCCGCCGCCCTGCCACGGCGGCATCGTTTCGAGCACTTCAGGTTTGCCGTACAGGACGCCGATGCCGGTCGGCGCGAACACCTTGTGCCCGGAGAACGCGTAGAAGTCGGCGTCCAGCGCCTGCATGTCCACGGGGAGGTGGGCGATGGCCTGCGCCCCGTCGATGAGCACCCGGGCGCCGACCCGGTGTGCCGCCGCGGTGAGCTGGCCGACCGGCACGATCGTCCCCAGCACGTTGGAGACGTGCGAGACCGCGACCAGGCGGGTGCGGTCAGTGAGGAGGTCGGTGTAGGCATCGAGGACCAGCTGGCCATCGGCGTCGACCGGGATGATCTTGAGCTTTGCGCCGGTCTGCTCGGCGAGCTGCTGCCACGGCACGATGTTGGAGTGATGCTCCAGTTGCGAGAGCACGATCTCGTCGTCCTGGCCGATATAGCGGCGCCCCCAGGCCTGCGCGACCAGGTTGATTGCCTCGGTGGCGCCCCTGGTGAAGATGATGTCCTCGGCGGACGGGGCCCCGATGAAGCCGGCGACCGTGGCCCGCGCGCTCTCGAACGCGTCGGTCGCCCGCGCCGCAAGAGTGTGGGCGGCGCGGTGGACGTTGGAGTTCTCGCGGGAGTAGAAGTAGCCGAGCCGGTCAATGACTACCTGCGGCTTCTGCGTGGTCGCCGCGTTGTCCAGCCACACGAGCCGCCGCCCGTTGATCCGCTCGCTGAGGATAGGAAACTGCCTGCGGATCGCTTCAACATCAAACGGCTCCCGGGCGCCTGCCGGGAACTCCGTCGCTGGAGTGGCGGCCGGCAGCTGATAGTCGACGAAGTAGAAGCTCGGCGCGGCGGCGTCGCTGAGATCCGGCAGCGCGTACGCCTGCCCGGGCCACTCCGGCCCGGCAGCCGCGAGGCCCGCAAGCGGGGCGGGCGGCTGCGCCGCAGCGGCGGCGGTGGCTGGCTGTACCGCAGCGGCGGCGGTGGCTGGCTGTACCGCAGCGGCGGCGGTGGCTGGCTGTACCGCAGCGGCGGCGGTGGCTGGCTGTACCGCAGCGGCGGCGG
>Ga0187871_10003260_pt1 | contig 12663 bp, 14 predicted proteins | sample June2016WEW_16_1_FD_132988 | JGI IMG/M metagenome (GOLD analysis project Ga0187871, IMG submission 132988) | Peatland microbial communities from SPRUCE experiment site at the Marcell Experimental Forest, Minnesota, USA - June2016WEW_16_10 | ecosystem: Environmental > Terrestrial > Soil >... | reverse complement strand
TCATGAGCGACTGCGATTTTTCCGCCGGCTTCATGATTTACTTTGGCTCGGGTTTCTGCGGGCAGAAAATCCGGGATGTGCTGGACGAGCGATCCGGCGCGATAGACGTTGAGGCTCTGCAGGCCATAGCAGATGCCGAGCACGGGCTTGCGCAGGCGGTGGGCGTCGTCGAGCAGAAGATTGTCGACGACATCGCGGCGCGGATCGGCGGCGGCGGTGTGAGGGTAGCGCTCGGCGTGGAAACGGACGGGATCGACGTCCGCCTTGCTGCCGGGCAACAGCACGGCGTCGCAGTGCTCGACGATCTTGCTGATTTCTTCCGGAGTGCGATCGAGCGGAATGCGAACCGGTTCGCCTCCGCCCATTGCGATGGCGCGCTCGTACTGCGGAATCGCCCGTTCGGCATATTCCGGATCCGAGAAATGCGGCATGGGAATGGCAATGCGAGGCGGCATGGTTTCGATTGTAGCGCGATGGCCAGGTCGTCTTGCGTGCGGCAAAACCAGCCGGGCTTCGCCCGGCGGACGGGCGAGGGCGCCCGTCCCCACACGATTCGTGCTAGCTCAGCCTCTCGATGGCCGATAGCGTCTTGGCCTGGCGGTAGTGGCGAATTTCCATGGCCAGTCCGAGCACGAAGATGATGCATCCGGCAACCAGCGCCATGGGCAGCGCGATGAGCCGGTAGGCGATTCGCATGTCGGGATGCACTCCGCGGAGCTTGGCGACGATGACCGTGCCCAGGATGGCCAGCAGCAGGCTGACGGCGAAACAGAGCAGCGTGCCGATGAACGTGACCAGGGCGACGCGGACGGGAATCGCGTACCAGCGGGGCGGGCGGTATGGAGGTGCGACTCCCATATGTTTCAGTATCTATTCTAGCGGTTGGAACTCTCCTTGACGCGGTTGGCGCGGCGGCCGCCGAAGGCGTGGATGGTTCTGGTTCCGGCTTTGACCTCTCCACCATGCCGCACGCCGCGGGGGATGAAGTATTCTTCGCCGGCACGGAGGGAGATTTTCTCGGTGCCGATTGTCAGTGTGTAAGAGCCTTGCACGACGATCATGTATTCATCGAACTCGTGGGCGTGAGGGGCTGAGGCCGCGGTTTCGCAGCAGGTCCAAAATGCCATCTGGCTGCCATCAGCTCCGTCGAACACGTAGCCTTCGACGCCGGGTGTGGCCTGGCTGGTGGTGGCGATGCGGTTGAGTGGGTGCTTCATGAATGAGGGGAATTCTTTCATCGCGAAATAGTAGCTCTTTCTGGCTTCTGTGGATCCCCCTCTGCGGCTAAAGCCCGAATCAAAGGAGAGGCTGAATCGCAGCGCTGAAAGCGCTGCGCCACCCAAAACCAAGCCATTTATAAAGGCTTCTAGCGTATAAGATAGTAGGCATGTCGCAGGCGGCTCCAGCAATTACGCGCAGTCCGGCCGAGGTGGTGCGGGCGACGCCGGTTTCCCAGGCGCCGAACGGGATTTGCTATGCCTCGGCGGGTGAGGTCGCGGTGAATTCGTTTGACCTGGAGCGGATGGTTGCTGCCGTGCCCACGAAGGTGGCGGGGGCGCTCGAGCGCAAAGCATATTATTTCGTGCCGCTGACGGTGAGCCAGGGCGACGAAACGGTGATCGCGGACCGTTATGACGTGGCGCTCAGCGACAATGCGGTGTGCCATCGCAACCTGAAGCTGGGCGACTCGCAGTGTGTGTTTATCTCGACGCGGTTGATGGACGACAAGTTTTCGGTGGCGTTTGAGTTTTATATCAACGTGGGCCACGCGCTGGTGGAGCGCGCGGGAGTTTCGAAAGAGTTCAGCGAGTTGGCGTGGGGACAGGTGGAAGCGGGAATCCGCGGCGAGACTTCTCTCGATGCGTGGGATGCGCGCAAGCTGGCTACGGCGGATGGTCCGGACGCCGAACGCTACAAGAACGAATATCTAGACGCGACGTTTTCCGACACGATTTCGATTTATTTGTTATCGCTGTATCTGGACGTGGATTACTACGATCTGCGGGAGCGGGATTATCCGCTACTGGCGCCGTCGGCGCTGGCCGAGCGGCTGCGGAAGGTGGCGGAGTTGTTTCCGCCGAATACGGGATTTGAGTTTGCAGTGCTGTATAAGCGGCGGGGGTAGGGCACAACTTCTTTTCCACGGATTTACGCGGATAAACCGGGCTTCAAGATTCACGGTCAAACTCCCCACTCTAACGTCGCAAACTGCGCGACGTTAGAATGGGCTACCCAATTCCTCTTTTTGATCAACCTCATTTTTCGTTGATTACGAGATAACTTCTCTTTTCTGCAGCATTCTTAGAATCCAGTAGCCGGCGGTGGCCGCGGCCAGGTGTTTGAGGGTGTGCCCGCTGACGATGTGGCCGAGGGCGAAGACCTGGCGGTCGGATTCTTCCAGGATCTTGGCGAGGACGTAGAAGCCGACGACTACGGCGAAGTCGGAGCTGCGCGTGTAGTTCGCCGGAAACAGGAGAAGGAGCAAGAGGACGAGAATGGCGTAGACCTGAACGGCGGCGTAGAAGCGGAGATCGCCGTGGCCGTGCAGTTCTCCGGCACGCCAGACTAGCACGCTGCCGATACCCCCGGCTTCGAGGATGGGAAACAGCCAGAGGCCGGCTTGGACGCCGACCCGCTCGGCGATGACGGCGGCGAGCAGGGCCATGAAGACCATCATGATGGGGATGCGGTCCCAGACCAGGCGGGCGTTGCCGGGGGCGAGGTGATAGTAGGCCGAGCCGAAGGCGGTGAGGATGAGGCCGGCGAATATTACCAGATAGAGCCAGCGTTCGCGGGGATCGGAGAATTTCTCTGGGCGCGGTTTGCGCAGGAAAATCAGGCCGCAGAGGCCGACGAGGGCGAAGGGAAGGTTTGAGATGACATCTCCGAAGTTGGGGATGCTGAGGAAAGACCGCTGGTCGGCGAAGTGGTGGTAGGCCAGGGGCTGCGGGATCGGCGGGAGAAGCAGGGCGATGATTGCGAGCACGACGGCTGGGGTGAGCAGGAGCAGAGGTGCTTTGGAGCGGGGGAGCACGGGCGGAATTGTCGCAGGTTGGAAGCGAAAGGCAAAATGTTTTCGCTCTGGATTTTCGCGGATGGAAACAAACGACAGAGATCAAGATCGGGAGTCAAACCCCCACTCTAACGTCGCAAAGTGCGCGACGTTAGAATGGGGCACCGTGCGCGAACTCCACGCAGGGGCACCCAGCGAAGTCGATCGACCATTGCAAGCTTTTTCTGCGCGGCAAAAAACCACTCTCGTCGCAGAGATGGGCGACCAGAGTGGGGCGCATAGAGTTGCGCTCGGGAGAACTATTTACCGCTCGAGATCACAAAATCCACGGTGCTGCTTTGATTGCCGCTCACAGTGACTGACTTCTCCCACGTCTTGGCTTCGCTGAAGATGGGGCGCTGCACACTGTGTTCGGTCAGCACGTCATAGGCCTGCTCTTTGCCGAGGAGGGTCCAGCCTTCATGCCAGGCTACGATCTGATAGGTTCCGGGCGGGACGTTGGTGAACTCGTAGCGTCCGCTCTCGTCGGTAACGGCGTAGTAGGGATGCGGAGCGACGAACATCTCGGCATTCATCCAGACGTGGCCGCCGTTGCAGCGCAAGTGAACCAGTCCGGGCGTGGACATGGAGCGCGAGGTGGGGCGATCGACGAAAGGGAAAGGCAGGTTGAAACTGGCCGCACCGTCCATGTGAATCGTGTGCAGAGTGGCGTCGGAACTTATCATCTCAAGCATTCCGTTCTCCGGGACCAGAAGGATGTGCGGAATGTAGCGGCAATGTTTCTGGTCGAGGTGACGGCGCTGTTCGGGCAGGTCCGTGGCTTTGCCCTGGGTGATGTTCTTGAGATAAACCACGGTGTTGGCGACGCCACCTTGGGGTCCGAGGACGAGACGCTCCAGGTCAGCGGTTTTCTTGGAGTCCGGGTCGCAGATCTGCGGATCTTTGGTAATGGGAAACGCGAGGGCGTGAGGAACCGGCCCCGCCCATTTAACGGTACCGGAGATGGTGCCGCCGTCGGTGACGGTGACAACTTTGTAGCCGCTCTGGGCGAAGGCCGCGGTGGCGGCGAACCAACAAGTCAAAAAGAAATACGGTAAAACAACTCGGCGCATACCTGTCCCCTAGATGCTCGTGACGGCCGGCGACGTGGCCGGTCTTACTTTTCGTCCGAGCATGATATTTGGCCGTTCTCACTTGCCTCCCGCTCGCACCGGCGTACATCCCGACTCGCGGGAAAATGCCGCATAGGGTCCCGGAACGAATCCGGTGGCAGCACTTGTGTTTGCAGGCATTGCCTACGGTTTTCAATGGGGAGGCCGTCCTAACTGCCTTACAACCGAAAGGACGGTTTTGTGATTGAAATCACAATTAGATTGCTCTTATGAGTAACGGGAGTCGAGATTACCTTGGTGTTAGAACGGGCGGGGCAGGGACGGCTTGTGGTCAACTTGGCGGGCAAAAATCGACAATCGAGCTTTACAATCATCCCTCCATGACCGTCACGGTGCGATCGTTCGCGAAAATCAATCTTGGGCTGCGCATTGGCCCGGCGCGTGGCGACGGGTTTCATGAGTTGCTGACCGTGTATCAGACGATTGGGCTGCATGACGTGATTCGGGTGAGCGTGGGGCGCGGGAGTGGAATCGAGATTAGGTGTGCCGATCCGCGCGTACCGCGCGACGAATCGAATACTTGCTTTCGGATTGTAGAAAGAGCGGTGCGCGTGCTGGGCGCGAAGGGGCGCGTGGTCATCGAGATCGAGAAGCGGCTGCCGGTGCAGGGAGGGTTGGGTGGGGCTTCGGCGAATGCGGTGGCTGCATTGCTGGGTCTGGAGCGGGCGCTTCGAAAGACTCTGCTGCCTACGGAGAAATTGCGGATGGCGGCGGAAGTTGGGTCCGATCTGCCGCTGTTTCTGGTGGGCGGGACGGTGCTCGGGGTGGGGCGGGGGGAGCAGGTGTATCCCTTGCCGGATTTGCGGGGGATGGCTTGCGTGGTGGTGACGCCGGAAGTGGGGGTGTCGACGCCGAAGGCGTTTGCCGAGTGGGACCGGTTATGTGGCGCGGCCTCGTGTGGCGCGGGCACTCCTGCCCGCGAGGCAGCGCCTGTGCTGCAGGGTTCTGAGGAGATTGGCAAAGACCGAGCCGAGCGGCGCTCGGCCCGGCCGGATCAGAGATCCGGCCTCACACAAGCAAACCCCACACAAACCCGCCCCGCACAAACCTGGACGGGCGAAGGCGCCCGTCCCCACACAAGCAACACCGGCGCGAAATTGACGGTATCTTCTGAGTCCGATAGAATGAATGAGCTTGGTCGCGGGTTGTCGGCGTGGCTGAGCGAACCTTACTCCAGTGCTCCTTCTAGTTTTTTGGCAAGAGGGGGCCGGGCCGAGAATCCGCTTCTCTGGCTTGTCCGGGCTGGGATTGAAAACGACTTCGAGCGGGTCGTCTTTCCTGAGTACCCCGAACTGCGTGATGGGAAGCGTGCGCTTTTGAGCGTGGGCGCGAAGTATGCTTCGTTGTCGGGCTCGGGCTCGACGCTATACGGATTGTTCGCTTCGCGGACGGCGGCTGTGCGGGCGGTAGCCCGGCTGCGGAAGCAAGGGTGGGCGGCGCAGGCGACGGTGACGCTGCCGCGGCGGGCTTACTGGAAGAGAATTTTTGATTGTTGATTTGGGATTGTTGATTGACAATGAAGGCAAGCCCCGGTGGGGGTTTCAATCAAACAATCAGCAATTGGACAATCAGCAATTGTCTTACTGGGCCGTCGACTAATGGTAGGTCAAGTGCCTTTGGAGCACTTTGTCTAGGTTCGAATCCTAGCGGCCCAGCCAGAAAAACAGCTGTCAGCGCTCAGCCATCAGCTCTCAGCTTGAACAGGAGAGTTCTCGGACGGCGGTTTGACTGAGAGCTGAAAGCTGACGGCTGAGAGCTGTAGTGAAACGGTAAGAACTGAAGGCCAGGAGCCCAGAGACCAACCATGGCTACTTTAGTCACGCCGACCGAGAAGACCGAGAAAGTTGAAAAGAAAAATCCGCCTGTGACTGACGAGAAGAACGAGCGGAAACAGCGTCCGCGGACGGACGAGAAGTTCAAGATTTTCAGCGGCACGGCGAATGAGCCCCTGGCCGATGAAGTCTGCCACTTTCTCGGAATGTCGCGCGGGCAGGCCCAGGTGATCCGGTTTCGCGACGGCGAGTGTTACGTCCAGATTCAAGAAAACGTACGCGGCGCTGATGTTTTTGTGATGCAGCCCACGTGCCGCCCGGTGGACGAGCATTTGATGGAGCTGCTGCTGATGATCGATGCGCTGAAGCGCGCATCGGCGCGGCGCATCACGGCGGTGATGCCCTATTTTGGGTACGCGCGGCAGGACCGCAAGGACAAGCCGCGCAGTCCGATTTCGTCGAAGCTGGTGGCTGATCTGCTGACCACGGCGGGTGCGAACCGGGCGCTGATTGTGGATTTGCATACGCCGCAGTTGCAGGGATTTTTCAACATCCCGGTGGATCATTTGTTTGCTTCGCCGGTGCTGGTGGATCACTTCCGCAAGCTGCAGTTGCCGAACTTGACGGTGGTTTCGCCGGATGCGGGTGGCGTGGAGCGGGCGCGGTTTTTCGCAAAGAAAGTTGACGCGGCTCTGGCCATCGTCGACAAGCGGCGCGTCGAAATGAACGTGGCGGAAGTTATGCACGTGATCGGCGACGTCGACGGGCGCACCTGCCTGGTCATCGACGACTTGATTGACACGGCGGGAACGCTGGTGAAGACCGCGGCGGCGCTTGTCGAGAACGGGGCGACTCAGGTTTATGCGTGCGCGTCGCACGCGGTGCTTTCGGGGCCGGCGGTGGAGAACATTCGCAACTCGGTGATCAAGGAAGTGGTGGTCACGAATACGATTCCGCTGACGGCCGAGGCGGATGCGCATCGGACCGAAAAGGGAGGGAAGATCAGCGTCCTCTCGATTGCGGGATTGATTGGCCGGGCGATTCAGGCCAATCATGAAGAGACTTCGGTTAGTAAGTTGTTTACTTAGTGAGTTAAGAATTTGCAGAGCGCGGGCAAGAAGCAGGTTCCTCCACTGCGCCGTCGCTTCGCTCCGGCTCCGGTCGGAATGACAACACTTAACTTGAATTGAATTAGAAAAGATTATCGAATTAAAGGGAATTGAAATCTATGGCGACTGTATTGGAACAGAACACACTGGAAGCGCAACCGCGGGTAGCGGGAACCAAGAATCATGCTCGGCGGGTGCGCCGTGACGGAAAAATTCCGGCCGTAGTTTATGGGGCGGGCAAAGATTCGCTGCCCATCAGCGTGGATCCGCGGCACGTTCAGCGCATCCTGAACTCTGAGACCGGGCACAACACGATTTTCGATCTGGCTCTGACTGGCGGCGAGCGCTCCAAAGCTATGATCGTCGACTGGCAGTACGAGCCCATCAAGGGGCATCTGCTGCACATCGACCTGAAGCGCATCGCGCTCGACAAGGTGCTGAAGGTCAGCGTGCCCGTGATTCTGCGGGGCGAGGCGGCGGGCGTGAAGCAGGAGGGCGGCATCATGGAACAGATGCTGCGCGAAGTCGAGATCGAGTGCCTGCCGGCGGACATTCCGAGCCACATCGACGCCGATGTAAGTCATCTCACCTTTGGCAAGGTGCTGCGCGTTTCAGAGTTGCCACAATCGGACAAGATCAAGTTCATTACCGATGCGAACCAGCCCGTGGCGCACGTCACCGCGGTGAAGGAAGAAGTGGTGGCGACGCCTGATGCGGTGGCGGCTGACGCGGCGGCTCCGGCTGAGCCTGAAGTTATCAAGAAGGGCAAGCAGGAGACCGAGGAAGAAGGCGCCGAGGCCGGCGACAAGAAGCCGGAGAAGGCCGAGAAGGCAGAGAAGAAGGAGAAGAAATAGCCGCGTGGGGGTAAGGCCGAGCTGCGCTCGGCGGACGGGCGAGTCGCCCGTCCCCACACGAGCTTATACGCGTGAAACTGATCGTCGGTCTTGGGAATCCCGGCATCGAGTACCAGTTCACGCCGCATAACCTGGGCTTTCTGGCGATTGATCGGATCGCAGGCAGCCTGGGCGTGGAAGTGAGAAACCGGCAGTGCCGGGCGCTGACGGCCCGGGCGATCGTTGCAGATCAGATGGTGTTGCTGGCCAAGCCCGAGACGTTCATGAATTTAAGTGGCGTCGCGGTGCGTGAACTGATTCAGGAATATGACGCGAAGCCGGAGTCGGACCTGATTGTGATTCAGGACGAGCTGGATTTTCCGCTGGGCACACTGCGGATTCATACGCGGCGGAGTTCGGCGGGGCATAACGGCATCGAGTCGATTATTGGAGCGCTTGGTACGCAAGATTTTTTGCGCATCCGGATGGGCGTGGCGCCGGAGCGCAAAGTTGGGGACGGGGCGGAGTATCTGCTGTCCCCGATGAAGAAGAAAGAGTTGGAAGTTGTGGACGGCATTCTCGACACCGCGGAAGAAGCGGTGAAGGTGATTTTGAAAGAAGGTCCGGCGGCAGCGATGAATCGCTTCAACCGGAAAGAGCCGGGAGAAGAGAAAGATTAGCCACGGATTCCACGGATCAAGGCAAGTTCCTGACGGGTTATCCGTGAAAATCAGTGGCCAAGGATTTGGAGATGACGAATGAATCGTACTTATGAGCTGATGTTTATTGTCCGGCCGGATATGACGGAAGAGGATTTGGACAAGCTGATTGCGACGCTGACCGGCGTGGTGTCGCCTTCGGGCGGCAGCGTGCAGAAGGTCGACAAGATGGGCAAGCGTCGTCTGGCATACACCGTGCGTCGTTTCCACGAAGGCATCTATGTGCTGATGGTGATTGAGGGCGGAGGCGCCGTGATTCACGAACTGGAGCGCCGCCTGCGCGTGACCGAGCCGGTGATCAAGTTCCTCACCGTGCGCACTGACGAGGAGCAGAAGCGGCTGGACAAGATTAAGGCGCTGCGCGACGCGCGTAAGAAGGTGAGCGCGCAGCCTGCGGCTCCGGCTCCTGTGGCGGAAACTCCGGCGGCTGCGCCAGCGGCGGAAGCTCCGGCGACGGCGTAGGGGATGGCGGGCTGTTTCGTGACGGTGTCGGCGAACAGCGGGTTCCTCGACACGTCCTCGCCGCTTACGCGGCTGCGGAGCGGCTCGGAATGACAAGGCGATTTTGAGCCGCGCCTCAGAATGACAGGGGCGTTTTGAATCGCGCATCAGGATGACGAGGCCATTTTGAACGACGCAGTGGCCGGGCGAATTTTAGAGGAGAAATATGGCTGAAGAGACGAAGGCAGCAGAGCATTCGACGAGTGAGAGACCGCGATCGAGCGGTGGTCCGGGTGGAGATCGTCCGCGTTTTGGCGGCGGCGGGCGCGGGCCCGGAGGTCCTCCGCGCGAGGGCGGTGGGGGACGCAAGTTTTTCCGGCGCAAGAAAGTTTGCAAGTTCTGCGTCGAGAAAATTGAAGACATCAACTACAAGGATTACCGCATGCTCGGTCAGTTCGTGGCCGAGAGCGGCAAGATCGTGCCGCGGCGCTTGACCGGCGTATGCGCCCCGCACCAGCACCGCCTGTCGTCGGCGATCAAGCAGGCGCGGAATATCGCGCTGCTGCCGTTTGCCGGGCGAGCATCGTAGAAAAAGGACAAGCTTCGAGCCGCGAGCTCCGAGTTGAGTGTTGCCGCGGTGAGATGTCTGCTCGAAGCTCATAGCTCGTAGCTCAAAGCTCACAGGATTGGAGTACATTCCCATGGAAGTCATTCTGAAAGAAGATGTAGCGAAGCTGGGGTCGCGCGGCGATGTGGTGAAGGTCGCGGAAGGTTATGGACGGAATTATCTGCTGCCGCGCAAACTGGCCATTCAGGCCAACGAGGGCAACAAGGCCGTCATTGTGCAAATGAAGGCCGCGTCGGTGCGGCGCTCGGCTAAAGAGAAGACGCAGGCCGAGGAACTGGCCAAACAGTTTGAGGGTGTGTCGGTATCGTTCTCCCGGCGTACTGGCGAGCACGATCAGCTGTTCGGTTCGGTCACGTCGAGCGACATTGGCGACGCGCTGACTAAGAAGGGCTTCAACGTGGATCGCCGCAAGATCCAGCTGCACGAGCCGCTGAAAACCGTCGGCGAGTTCTCGGTCCCGGTGAAGCTGCACAAGGACGTGACCGCGCACTTGAAGGTTGTGATCGAGAAGGAAGCGGTCGCGGAGTAGGGTTCAGAATGCCGGCCCGGGCGCTCGCTCGGGCCGGGCATGTTTGTTCGCTAGCGCTCGAGGTAGTACTGAACCGATGTGACGACGCGGACTGTCTTGACCAAGCTGTTATCCGCATTCGAGTTTCCGGACGGGGCTTCCTCTTCGCCAGTGCCGCCAGTTTCGTCTTCTGCCGAGATCGAGAAGACTCCCTGATTTGCTTGCCGAATAGAGCCGACTCTGCTGCCCGAGTCTGCCGCGAAACGATCAGCCGCGGCATGGGCGTTGCGCGTGGCCTCGGTGATCATGTCGGGCTTGATGGCGTTTAACGATGTGAACTTGTAGATCAGACCCTGCCCTTGGCTACTGTTCAGCACAATGCCCTTTTGCACGAGCAGCATCGTCCTTTGCGCCGCGGCGGCCACCTGATCGACGCGCGGCGTTCGTACCGTGATTTGTTGTTCGACAATGTAACGGTGCGGAGCGCGGGTCCCGCCGCCGTATTCGTTGGCCTGAGTGTCGAAGACCTGGACAATTCCGAGTTCGATTTCAGAGGCCTGGATTCCCTGCTGTGCTAAGAACTGCAGGATAAATTTCTTGTCAGCGTTTGTCTTGTCGTAAACCGCCGGCAGGTTGTCGCCCGCCTCCTTGTAGCTGATTGGCCATGTCGCAAGGTCCGACTTAACCTTGCGTTCGACGAGCCCTCTGACTGTGACGTAGCGATCGCTGAGCCGGGTCGCTTTGATCTCCGCTCCCAGTACCCAGCCGCCAACGATTAAGCCGAGTGCCAGGAAAAAGCCGAGCTGCGCTGTGCCGATGGAAAACTTATTTGCATCATTCATATTCTTGAGCCAGCCCTTTCCGAACCTCTTTTGCATAAAAGCAGACGAGCATGAACGTTGTCACATGTGTGCAGACACACACACTGTGCGAGGGTGTACACACTCCTCACAAGCTGACTTTGGGCCGGGCGAAATGACAAGCCGTCCCGGAACTTCGTTCTACCGTGTTGTCTGCACGAAGCCGCGTCCACTTGGGTCGAGCACTCGCCAAGGCAGCTAAGATCGCCACCTTGCCCTAGTATCAGGGCACCTATCTTGCCAAACTGGGCGTTCTCTACTCACTGCACATGTTCTGTTTCGCCCTAAATCTTTGGCCCTGAATCACCTAGGCTCCCGAAAATCTTTCTGCGGGCTATAATTTCTGCTCACGGTTCCACCGACTCTCCGTCTATTCCTGTGCAAGCCCGGATACGACATTCATCACCGGGCAGGTAGAGGACACGACAACACATGCCGGCAGGTGTTTGGGCGTTACCACTTGCGGTTGGCGAACGCGCCCACTCGAGGACGAAGAGTGAGCGCGTACAGAGAGTCAGCGAGAACGGACTTACTGGGAACCAGAGTCATCAGAACCAGGACCCCGCGCGGGGCCGCATGGCTGGGTTAGATCGCCAAACTCAAGATCGTCGCATCGACGACACGATGTTGATCCAGGAGGCCCAGCGCGGCAATCGCGCGGCCTTCGAGGAACTGGTGCGGCACTACGACCAGGCGGTGCTGCGGCTGGCGCTGCACTTGACCGGAACCGAGCAGGACGCCCAGGACGTTTATCAGGACGCCTTCCTCAAGGCTTATAAGAACATCGGCAATTTCCGGTTTGAGTGTTCCTTCTACACCTGGATTTACCGGATCGTGACCAATTTGTGCCTCGATCATTTGCGGAAGAGAAATGTCCGCAAAGAAGATGCGCCGGTGGCAAAGGACGCGTCGGGAGGAGAGTACGATCTGCTCGACCAGGTGCCGGATGTGCGGGCGGGAGCGAATCCGGAGCGCGATTTGTTACGGCGGCAGTTAGGGGCGCGGATCGCGGGAGCGCTGGAGAAGCTGACTCCGCGGGAGCGGATGGTGTTTGAGTTGAAGCATTACCACGGGCTGAAGCTGCGGACCGTGGGGGAGATTTTGAAGACTACGGAAGAGACTGCCAAGAATACACTCTTCCGGGCTACGCAGAAATTGCGCGGGGCGCTGGCGGATATGCGGTAGGGATTTGGGATTAAGCGGCCGGGCTTCGCCCAGGCCGGACGGGCGAGTCGCCCGTCCCCACACGAGCAGAGGCGATTATGAAATGTGAATGGGTTCGAGAAAATATCGTGTTGCAGGTTTATGGCGAACTGGCGGATGACGCGCGCCATGAACTGGAACAGCATGTGGCGCGGTGCGCGGATTGCGCGGCCGAACTGAAGGCGGAGCAGGAGTTTCACGCGCTGCTGGCACAGGATCGGGCATCTGATCCCACGCCGAATTTGGTGGCGGCTTCGCGCATGCGGCTACAGGAAGCGCTGGAGACGGCGAAGCAAGGGAGCTTCTGGAGCCGGTTGGCGTTTGATCCGGCGAACTGGCTGCTGCAGATGAAGTTCTCGCCGGCGCTGGCCGCGGCGATTCTGATTGTAGGGTTTGCGGGCGGAG
>Ga0187871_10003259_pt1 | contig 12663 bp, 9 predicted proteins | sample June2016WEW_16_1_FD_132988 | JGI IMG/M metagenome (GOLD analysis project Ga0187871, IMG submission 132988) | Peatland microbial communities from SPRUCE experiment site at the Marcell Experimental Forest, Minnesota, USA - June2016WEW_16_10 | ecosystem: Environmental > Terrestrial > Soil >... | reverse complement strand
GCCGTTCCCGGAAACATGCGGTCGAACACGATGTCGGCCGGCATCTTGAAGGCGCCGATGAGCAATGCCGCGAGCAGCGCAAGCACCGAGAGATTGTCGACGACCAGGCCGAGAAAGCCGTTGACATCGCCGCCCACGAGCTTGAGGTATGAGCTGCGCGGATCGCGGGCGGCGGAGAGATTCAGAGACTCAAGTCCCGAGATTCAAGAGCGCCGCGTTGCCGCCGGTCGCCGTGGTATTGACGGTCAGAGTTCGCTCGCTCGCAAAGCGCGCGAGATAATGCGGGCCGCCCGCCTTCGGTCCCGTGCCGGACAAGCCGCTGCCGCCGAACGGCTGCACGCCGACCACGGCACCGATCATGTTGCGATTGACGTAGGTGTTGCCGACGGAGATTCCCTCGAATACCTCTCGCCAGAAAGACTCGAGGCGGGTCTGCACGCCGAGCGTCAGGCCATAGCCGGTGGCTCGAATGGCGGCGAGCACCTGGGCGATCTGGCCGGATCGATACCGCACCACGTGCAGCAGGGGGCCGAACTCCTCCCGGGTCAACTGACCGGCGTGATCGAGCTCGATGAGATGCGGAGCGACGAAACTGCCGTGGGCATGCGAGTCGTCGAGGCGGCACGCTTTGAGAATGCGAGCCTCCCGGCGCATGCGCTCGATGTGCCGGGTGAGCCCTTCCTGCGCGGCGGCGGTGATGACGGGGCCCACGTCGGTTTGAAGATTCGCCGGATCGCCGATGATGAGTTCGTCCATGGCGCCGGCGATCATCTCGATCACGCTGTCCGCAATCTCCTCTTGCAGGAACAGTACCCGCAGCGCCGAGCAGCGTTGGCCGGCGCTCATGAAAGCGGAGGTCACCACGTCATCCGTCACCTGCTCCGGCAGCGCGGTCGAATCGACCAGCATCGCGTTCAATCCGCCGGTCTCGGCGATCAGGGGGACGATGGCGCCCTCGCGCGCGGCCAGCATGCGCTGAATGGCGAGTGCCGTGGCAGTCGAACCCGTCATCGCCACCCCGGAGAGCGCAGGGTGGGCGAACGCCGCTTCGCCGAAGGCCCGGCCGGGGGACGGAGTGAGATGCAGCGCCTCGGGCGCGACACCCGCCTCGTGCAGCAGCGCGACGAAGCGCGCGGCGATGAGTGGCGTCGGCTCCGCGGGCTTGGCGACCACGGCATTTCCGGCGGCGAGGGCCGCGGTGACCTGTCCGGCGAAGATCGCCAGCGGAAAATTCCACGGGCTGATGCAGGCGAACACGCCCCTGCCATGCATCGACAGCTCGTTGAGCTCTCCCGTCGGTCCCTCGAGCCGCACGGGATGCGTGAACTGCTCCCGGGCGCGCACCGCATAGTAACGGCAAAAATCGGCCGCTTCGCGAACTTCGGCGATCGCGTCGGCATAGGTCTTGCCCGCCTCGCGCACCAGGAGCTCGTAAAAATCCGCGCGCGACTTCTCGAGGAGCGACGCCGCTTGATCCAGACAGTCCGCCCGAACGGCGCCGCCCAGGGCGTCCCAGGCAGGCTGCGCCCGGCCGCCCGCATCGAACGCCCGGGCGATCTCCTCGCCGGTGGCATCGCGGGACACACCGACGGTCTCGCGCCGATCGGCAGGATTGGTGATCAGCTGCCGCGCCCCGCGCGTCGACGCCCCGCCGATGCCCGGCACGGCGGTGGGCGCCGCCGAATGCTCGGCGGAGCGCCGGGCCGCCACTCCGGCACGCAGCGTCTCGAGCGCGCGCGGGTCGCCGAGATCGACACCGATCGAGTTGCGCCGATTGGCGTAGAGCGCGACGGGAAGCGGCAGGCGCGGGTGCGCATAGGTCTCCAGCCGCTCGAGCTCGGTGATGGGATCGCGCACGATGTCCGTCACCGGCACCTCCTCGTCCATGAAGCGATTCACGAAGGAGGTATTGGCGCCGTTTTCAAGCAGCCGGCGTACCAGGTATGCGAGCAAGTCCTTATGTTCGCCCACCGGCGCATACACGCGCACCGCCGGAAAATTCGCGATCCGGCGGGCGGCCTCGGCGTACAAGAGACCACCCATGCCGTGGAGCCGTTGAAACTCGTACGGCGCGCCGGGCGGAGCGAGTTGCAGCACCGCCGCAATGCTGTGCGCATTGTGGGTGGCGAACTGCGGGTAGATCGCGTCCGTGTGCTTGAAGAGCTGGCCCGCGCACGCGAGATAGGAGACATCGGTCGTGACCTTGCGCGTGTAGACGGGGTAACCAAGAAGTCCGCGCTCCTGGCTGCGCTTGATCTCGCTGTCCCAATAGGCCCCTTTCACCAGCCGCACCGCCATGCGCCGTCCGGTCGCGCGCGCGGTCGCGGCGACCCAATCGATGACATCCGGCGCGCGTTTGGAGTACGCCTGTACGGCGAGACCCAAACCCGGCCAATCGCGGGTGCCGACGTCGCGCGCGAGCGCCTCGATCACATCGAGAGACAGATCGAGCCGGTCCGCCTCCTCCGCATCGATGGTGAGCTGGATGCCGCAAGCGGCCGCGCGGCGCGTGAGCTCGAGCGCTTTCGGCACCAGCCGGCGCATCACGAGCGCGTGCTGCAGCGGCGAATAGCGCGGCTCGAGCGCCGACAACTTGATGGAAATGCTGGAGCGCTCGTGCGGGCGGCGGCCGGATCCCTGCGCACCGATCACCTCGATCGCATGCTCGTACGATTTGAAATAGCGATCCGCATCCTTGAGCGTGCGCGCACCCTCCCCGAGCATGTCGAAGGAGCACAGCGCCACTTCCGGCTCGCGCGCGCTGCGGTCGAGCGCCTCCTCGATGGAGCGGCCCACGACGAACTCGCCCCCGATGATGCGCATCGCACGGCGCACCGCGAGGCGCACGAGCGGCTCGCCCGCCTTGCGGCTCAGCTTCCGCATCCAGCCCGCCGCATCCGCCTTGATCGCCGGATCCAGATCCAGGATGCCCCCCGTCAGCATGAGGCCCCAGGTCGAGGCGTTGACGAACAGAGACTCGGACTTGCCCGCGTGCGATGACCAGTCCCCGGTCGCCAGCTGTTCCGCAATCAGCCGGTCCGCCGTGGCGTCGTCCGGGATTCGCAAGAGCGCCTCGGCGATGCACATGAGCGCGATGCCCTCCTGGTTCGACAGCCCGAACTCCTGCAGGAATGCATCGAGGAACGGCCGTTCGTCGCGACGCGCGCGCGCCCCCTCGACCAGCGCCACGCCCAGCGATACCGCACGATGACGCGCCCCGCCCGTGAGCTCCAGTTCGTGCAGCAGCCGCTCGACCGCCCGCTCCTCGGCCCACAGGGCGTGCTCGCGGGCCGCTGCGCGCGCGTCGGACTGCAGCGGAGAAAAGTCATGCGGATCGGCGGCCATGGGGAATGTCCTCGGAAGACGCGGCGTCATGCGGCGCGGGGCGGCGATAGTATCGGCAAGGATAAGCGCGAAAACCAGCAGGGGGCGACCGGGCCGCAGGCTGCACGGCTAGGCGTGTTCGAGCCCCGCCCGCGCGCTCTGGTTGTCGGTGCGCGTCCAGCCGCTCGAGGACCGTCCGGGCAGCCGCATCAAGGTACTCTTGCCGAACAGCGATTCGACCAGATCCACGGCCAGCGCCGCGGTCTTGTTGCGCACGTCGAGCGCGGGATTCAGCTCCATGATGTCCAGCGAGCCGATCAGCCCGGTATCGGCGATCATCTCCATGCAGAGCTGCGCCTCCCGGTAGGTCATGCCGCCTGCGACGGTCGTGCCGACACCGGGCGCGATTTCCGGGTCGAGGAAGTCGACATCGAAGCTGACGTGGACGTGAGTGTCGGGAGTGAGTCCGTCGAGCGCGAGCTCCATCACCCGGCGCACACCCATCTCGTCGATGGAGCGCATGTCGAACACCGGCAGCTCCTGTTCGTGAACGAATCGCCGCTCGCCGGGATCGACGCTGCGGATGCCCACTTGCCGGACCCACTGCGGCTCGATGGCGGGCGTGGCGCCCCCGAGATGAAGCTCGGGCGGCCCGAAGCCGCAGAGACAGGCGACCGGCATGCCGTGCAAGCTCCCGCTCGGGCTCAGCTCGCGCGTGTTGAAGTCCGCGTGCGCGTCGAGCCACAACACCCGCAGCGGCCGATGCCTTGCGCGGCAATACCGCGCGACCGCCGAAATGGAGCCGATCGACAGGCTGTGATCCCCGCCGAGCAGAATCGGCAGCCGGGAAGCTTCCAGCTCCCGATGCACCGCCGTGTGCAGCTCGCGATTCCAGGCCGCCACCTCGCGCAAATTCCGATAGCCGTCGAGCCGCTGAAATCCGGGGTTCGGCGGGCCGCCGACATTGCCGCAATCCACGACCTGCAAACCGCGCGCTTGCAGCGCCGCATGCAGCCCCGCGACGCGCAGCGCTTCCGGACCCATCGAGGCCCCGCGGTCGCTCGCGCCAACATCCGTGGGCGCGCCGATGAGACTTGCCAGCCGCGGAAGCGATGCGCGGCTGCCGGACGGGCCAACGACCGGTTTGCTCATACGGAGAACTCCCGTACACCGGACTTGTGGCGGGTCTCTCGACGCCCGCGTGCCTTGCCGAGCTTCAGCTCGCCGTACAGATCCTTCGGATCGTCGAGCTCCGGGATGAGGTCGATGACCTTGCCCCCGCTCTGCTCGCGGTTCAATCGCTCCAAATACCGAAGCGCGGAAAAATCGTTCAAGGCGAAGCCCACCGAATCGAAGATCGTCACGTCGCGATCATCCGTCCGCCCGAGGTGCTTGCCTGAGAATACGTCGGCGAGTTCGATTACGCCCTCGGATGACGCCAGCTGCTGGATTTCTCCCTCGATTCGCGCCTGGGGCTCGAATTCCACGACGATGCGCGCGCGCGGGGAGCGCAGAATATCGGCGTGCAGCTCCGTCTTGCCCGGACAGTCGCCGCCGACCGCATTCAAGTGCATTCCCGGCTCGATCATGTCGGGCGTCAGTATCAGCGCGTTGCGCTTGTCCGCCGTCACCGTGGTCACGATGTCCGCGCCGCGAACCGCCTCGCGCGTGCTGGCGCAGGCGATCACCTTGAGACCCGCCAGTCCTTCGGCCTCGAGATTGAGCTTGAGCTTGGCGGTGGCCTCGGGGTCGGTATCGAACAGCCGAAGTTCGCGGATGCCGAGCATGTGGTGAAAGGCGATCGCCTGGAACTCGCTTTGAGCCCCATTGCCGATGAGGGCCATCACCCGGCTGCCGGCGCGGCTCAATCTGCGGGCGGCCAGCGCCGAGATCGCGGCGGTTCGCAGCGCCGTGACGAAAGTCATTTCGGAGAGCAGCATGGGGTACCCGGTGGCCACATCGGCCAGCACGCCGAACGCGGTGACCGTGAGCAGGCCGGCGGCGGTGTTGCTCGGATGGCCGTTCACGTACTTGAACGAATACAGGCGCCCGTCGCTGGTCGGCATCAACTCGATGACGCCGGCGGCGGAGTGGATGGCATGCCGCGCCGATTTCTCGAAGTCGCCCCAGCGCAAATAATCCGCCTCGATCTCTCCCGCCAGCGTCTCGATGAAGCGGGCGAGCCCCGCCCGGGAAACCAATTCACTGACGCGCGCCGTGCCGATATAGCTGACCATGATGTTCTCCCCCGTACCGAGCCGCAGTGTGATGCCGGCGTCCGCTAATTAAAAGACAGAAAAATGTCAATAAAGCGCATATAGTCGCGCATATTGACAGCGATAAATGTCATTTTGTGGACAATACCGACCGACATCTCCTCTCCTTGCTGCGCAACGATGCGCGCATGACGGTTGCCGCCATGGCGAAGGCGGTCGGGGTCTCGCGGGGTACGGTGCAGAACCGCATCGCTCGCCTGGAAGCCGACGGCATCGTGCTCGGCTACACGGTGCGCCTCAAGAGCTCCGCTGAGGATCAGAGCGTTCGGGCGCTGATGACCGTGGCCGTGGAGGGCAATCGGACCGACGAGGTGCTGAAGGCGCTACGGGGCGATCCGGCGGTATGCGCATTGCACACCACGAATGGGCGTTGGGACATCGTCGCCGAGCTGCGTACCGATAGCCTCGAGGCCGTCGATCGGGTGTTGGGCCGGATCCGCCTCATCGACGGAATCTCGAACACGGAAACCAGCTTGCTGCTCTCCACGCACAAGTAAGGGTCGACGGGCAACGCGCCGCCGGCGCCGTTACCCCGCCGGCAGCTCCGCCAGGAATACGTTGACCGCTCCGGCCGCGCCGCCGGCGGCCGCGACATGCACGTTCCGGTCGCCGCCCGCGAGTAGCGCGAGGTCCCAGGGCTCGAGCACGCTCGTGCCTCCATCGGACCTCAGCTCCACCGCCGCATCGATGGCGAACACCAGCATCGATTGAGCGTTGCCGACACTGAGGGAACGCGCCTCCCGCAACGCCTGCACGCGAGCCCGCGCGGGAGGCAGCGCCTTCGATACCATGAGGTTCAAATCCACACAGGGTCCATCCACGAGGTCGCACTGCGTGGCCAGGCCGCCGTCGAATTCCGCCAGGTCGCCGACTCTGCGCAGTTCGCGCGCCCGCGGCCGCGGTCCGCCGGCCACCGCGGCCCCCGGGCCGCTCGAGAATTTCAGCACCGCGCCTGCGCCCTTCAGCAGCACCATGAAACGGTGGTAGGCGGCGAAATCCGAGAAGGGGCCGGAAGCGTCGATCCGGGCGACGCTGACCCGCCAATCGAACGCATCGGCGTCAGGCGGCACCCGAAGGGCTTCGTGAGTGACGCCGCCGCCGTTCTTCCAAGGCACCGCGACGAACGAGGACTGTCGAACGATGTGCATGTGTCAAAATGATACCGGACTATGAAAGATCCTTTCGATGTGGCGATCATCGGCGCGGGAATCGCGGGCCTTGCGGCCGGCCGGCTGCTCGCGCGTGCGGGACGGCGCGTGGCGATCATCGAAGCACGCGATCGGGTGGGCGGTCGAATCCATACCCGTCATGTGGCGCCGAGCATCCCCATCGAACTCGGCGCGGAATTCATACATGGCCAGCCCCCCGCACTCTGGGGGCTGATTCGCGAGGCCAGCCTGTCCACTTACGAAATCGAAGGCTCCGAGCTCATGTATGAGGGGGGGCGCCGGAGCGCCCGGGGCGATCTGCCGAACCACGCTCATCGTGTCCTCGACGACATGACGGAATGGCTGGCACGGCAGCCCGAAGGAACCGACCTGACGTTCGAGCAGTACCTGCGGTCGAACCCCACGGAGCCGGACGCCGCCAAAGCCGCGGCAACGTACGTCGAGGGGTTCAACGCGGCGGACCAGCATCGCATCGGCATCGCCTCGCTCGCCAAGCAGCAGCGCGCGGAGGATGCCATCGAGGCGGACCGGCTGTTCCGTGTCACCGCGGGTTACGCCGCGGTAACTGAATTCCTGGCCTCCGAGTTCGCGCGGGCCGGTGGGACGCTCGAGCTGGAAACACCGGTCCGGCGCGTCGAGTGGAGCCGGGGATCGGTTGCAGTGCTGGCACGCGCCGCGCGCGCTCCGGAGCGGCGAATTCACGCGCGGCGCGCGCTCATCACCGTTCCCTTGGGTGTGCTGCAGGCGGGCAGCATTCGATTCGAGCCTGCTCCGACCGAGATCTTGAGACAGGCCGACCGGCTGGCGATGGGCCCCGCCCGGCGGGTGGTGCTCGTCTTCGCCGCCAAGCTCTGGCCGGACAATATGAGCTTTCTGTTCACGCCGTCGGAGACGCCCCCGACCTGGTGGACCCCCATGCCCAACGGCGCCCCCATCATCACCGGCTGGGCCGGCGGCCCGAAAGCCGCTTCCCTGGAGCGAGTTGCGGGCCCGGAAGGCGCTAAGGCGGACGTATTGAGCGTGTGTCTGGCGACGCTCGCCAAGGTATTCAACCGCCCTCGGTCCGAGCTCGAGGGATTGCTGTCGAGCTGGCACACGCACGATTGGTCGACCGATCCGTATGCCGGCGGCGCATACAGCTATGTCCCCGCGGGCGCCATGGACGCACCCGAACGGATGACTCGTCCCGTCGAGGACACTCTGTATTTCGCCGGCGAGCACACCGATGCCACCGGCCATTGGGGCACGGTCCACGCAGCGCTTCAATCAGGCACATTGGCCGCAGATCGGCTACTTCGCTCGCCCGGCCTCGGCTAAAGTCCTACAGGGACCCCCCCCGGCGGCTTACATCTCGGGAGGATGAGGGCCCCTATGCTCCGAGACCCTATGTTTTTTGGGAGCTGATCACTTTGTTGACCGAGCACGACATCTACCTGTTCAAAGAGGGAAGCCACGGCGAGCTTTATGCCAAGCTCGGGTGTCACCTGCTCGACCACGGCGGGGCCGCGTTCGGCGTCTGGGCGCCGAACGCGGCCAAGGTTTCGGTCATCGGCGACTGGAACGGCTGGGGGGCGCAAGAGGACGCTCTCGCTCGGCGCGGGGACGGATCCGGCATCTGGGAATGCACCGTCCCGGCCGCACAGCGCGGGCAGGCGTACAAATATCGCATCACCTCGGCGGTCAACGATTACTCCGGAGACAAGGCGGATCCCATCGGCTTCTACTCGGAGCTCGCACCCGCCACCGGCTCGAGGGTGTGGTCGCTCGAGTGGGGCTGGCAGGATGCGAAGTGGATGGAAACGCGCGGCGCCCGCAACGGCCTCGACGCCCCGATGTCCATCTACGAGCTGCATCTCGGATCTTGGAGGCGCAAGAACGGGCAATTGCCCAATTATCGCGATATCGCCCACGAGCTCGCCGACTACGTGGTGAATCTCGGGTTCACACACGTGGAGCTGATGCCGGTCACCGAACATCCGTTCTACGGTTCCTGGGGCTACCAGACCACGGGATATTTCGCGGCGTCGGCGCGCTACGGCACGCCGCAGGACCTCATGTACTTCGTCGATCACCTGCACCAAAGGGGCATCGGGGTGATCCTGGACTGGGTACCCTCGCACTTTCCCACCGACGCGCACGGCTTGATCTATTTCGACGGCACGCATCTCTACGAACATTCCGACTCGCGCCAAGGCTTTCATCCGGAGTGGAACTCCGCCATCTTCAACTACGGCCGCAACGAAGTCCGCAGCTTCCTGGTTTCGTCCGCGCTGTTCTGGCTGAAGCATTACCATATCGACGGACTGCGGGTCGATGCGGTCGCCTCCATGCTCTACCTCGACTACGCGCGCAAGGAGGGCGAATGGATACCGAATCGCTTCGGCGGCCGTGAAAACCTCGAGGCCATCGAGTTCCTGCGCGCCTTGAACCGCGCGGTGTACCGGGATCATCCGGACACGACGACGATCGCCGAGGAATCGACCGCCTGGCCGATGGTGTCGCGTCCCACCGATATGGGCGGCCTCGGCTTCGGCCTGAAATGGAACATGGGCTGGATGCACGACACGCTGAAATACATGCAGCAAGACCCGCTGTATCGGCGCTATCACCACGGACAGCTGACGTTTTCGTTGATCTATGCCTTCAACGAGAACTTCGTATTGCCGCTGTCGCACGACGAGGTCGTGTACGGCAAAGGCTCGCTCATCGGCAAGATGCCGGGCGATGGCTGGCAGCAGTTCGCGAATCTCCGCGCGCTATTCGGCTACATGTGGGGCCATCCGGGCAAGAAGCTCTTGTTCATGGGCGGGGAGTTCGGCCAGCGACGCGAATGGACTCACGAAGGCGAACTCGAGTGGTGGGTCACCGGGCTCCCGGAGCACGCCGGCGTGCAGCGTTGGGTGAGCGATCTGAACCGCGTATACCGGAGCGAGCCCGCCTTGCACCGGATCGATTTTTCGCCGGACGGATTCGAATGGCTGGACGTGGATAATGCGGAGGCGAGCGTGATCGCATTTTTACGCAAGGGCGGCGGCGATGCTCCGCCCGTGCTCGTGGTCTGCAATTTCACGCCGGTTCCGCGCACCAATTTTCTGATCGGCGTTCCAAAACGCGGCGTCTGGCGCGAGATCTTGAACAGCGATGCGCGTGAGTACGGTGGCGCTGGCTGGGGAAATCTCGGCGCGGTGGAGTCGGTTCCCGTCACCACTCACGGCCGGGTCGAGTCGGTGAACCTCACGCTGCCGCCGCTCTCGACCATCATGCTGCGTTGGGAGCCTCATGGCTGAACGGCGAGGCAGAGTGGGACCGCGCGGCGGCGAGGCCAAGGAACCTCGCCGGCCGATGGAGGCGCAGCCGCATCGCGACGGCCGAACCCGCGCCATCATCGACTTCCTCTCGCCCACCGTCGACTGCGGACGCTTCCCCGCCAAGCGCATCGCGGGCGAGCCGGTACGCATCGAGGCCCATTGCTTCGCCGATGGGCACGACAGGCTGCGGGTGTCGATGCACTGGCGGGCGCTCGCGGGCTCCGCAGCGTCGCCGCAGGAGACGGATCTGTCGGCACAGGGCAATGACGTGTGGACCGCCGAATTCACCCCTCCCGCGCCGGGCCGCTACCGGTGCGAGATATCCGCCTGGGTGGATCACTTCGAGTCGTGGCGCGCGGAGCTGGAGCGGCGCGAGGACCTCGCCGACGTGCGGGCGGCGCTCGAGGTCGGCGCCGCGCTCGCGCTCGAGGCCGCCGCACGAGCTCGGGAAAACGACGCCGCCACACTTGCCGAGTGGGCCTCGCTGCTGCGCGATCGGGCGAAGGACCATTCGGTCGGCGCGTCGGACACGGCCTCTCTCAAAGCGCTCGCGCTCGATCCGGCGCGGGCCAGCCTGGTCGCGCGCTATCCCGATCGACGGTTCGCGGCTGCCGCCTCGCTCGACGTTGCGGTGAATCGCAAGCGCGCGGAGTTCTCGAGCTGGTACGAATTGTTTCCGCGCTCCGCCGCCTCGGAGCCGACCCGCCACGGCAATTTCAAAGACGTCGAGGCGCGGCTCCCGTACGTCGCCGAGATGGGCTTCGACGTACTTTACTTCCCGCCGATCCAACCCATCGGCCGCGTCAACCGCAAGGGCGCCAACAACGCGCTTGCGGCAAGGCCCGGCGATGTCGGCAGCCCCTGGGCCATCGGCTCCGCCGAGGGCGGGCACAAGCAGATTTTGCCGGAACTGGGGTCCTTGGAGGATTTCAAGAGCCTCATCGTGCGGGCGCGCAGCCTCGGTTTGGAGATCGCCCTCGACTTGGCGTTCCAGTGCGCTCCGGACCACCCGTACGTGCATGAGCATCCCGGCTGGTTCAAGCACCGCCCCGATGGCAGCGTGCAGTATGCGGAGAATCCTCCGAAAAAGTACCAGGACATCTACCCGTTCGATTTCGAGACCGACGACTGGCGCGCGCTCTGGGAAGAACTCAAGAGCGTGATCGAGTTCTGGGTCGAGCAGGGTGTGAGGATCTTCCGCGTCGACAATCCGCACACCAAGGCATTTGCGTTCTGGGAATGGGTCATCGACGAGATCCGGCGTGCAACCCCGGATGTGATCTTCCTGGCTGAAGCCTTTACCCGGCCGAAGGTGATGCACCGCCTGGCGAAGCTCGGCTTCACCCAGTCCTACACCTATTTCACCTGGCGCAACACCAAGCGGGAGTTGACCGAGTACTTTACGGAGCTGGCGCAAGGGCCCGGACGGCAGTACTTCCGCCCCAATGTCTGGCCGAACACGCCCGACATTCTGCAGGAAACGCTTCAATCCGGGCTCCGCGCCGTGTTTGCGGCGAGGCTCATTCTGGCGGCGACGCTCTCCGCCAACTATGGGATCTACGGGCCGACTTTCGAGCTCATGGAGAGCGCCGCGCGCGAGCCGGGCAGCGAGGAGTATCTGGACTCCGAGAAGTACCAGCTTCGCCACTGGCGCCTCGATCGGCCCGACAGCCTGCGCTCACTGATCGCGCGGATGAACCGCGCACGCCGCGAGAACGTCGCACTGCAATCGGACCGCTCGCTGCAGTTCTGCGAAGTGGACAACGACTCGCTCATCGCCTACCTCAAAAGCGACGGGGCGAGCGGCAACATCGTGCTCACGATCGTCAACCTGGATCCGCACCACGTCCAATCGGGTTGGGTGGAACTGGATCTCGAGGCGATCGGTCTCGACCCGGCCAGGCCCTACCAGGTACATGACGTCCTGAGCGAGCAGCGCTACCAGTGGCGCGGCGGCCGAAATTTCGTAATGCTCGATCCGGCGCGCCTGCCGGCGCACGTATTCGTGTTGCGCCGGCACCTGCGCAGCGAGCATGATTTCGACTACTTCGTGTAAGACACGAGGCCTTCATGAACGACGGTGCACCTCCTGTCCTCGATCCCGCGACGCTGTCCGGGCTCGGTGTCGACGATCCGCTCTGGTACAAGGACGCGGTCATCTATCAGCTGAACGTCAAGTCCTTCCTGGATTCCAACGGCGACGGCATAGGCGACTTTCAAGGCTTGACGTCCAAGCTCGGCTACATCCGCGATCTGGGTGTCAACACCATCTGGCTCATGCCGTTCTATCCGTCGCCGCTCAAGGACGACGGCTACGATATTGCCGACTACAAGAACGTGCACCCGCAGTACGGAACGCTCGATGATTTTCGGGTCATGCTGCGCGCGGCGCACGGCCTCGGATTGAAGGTCGTGACCGAGCTGGTCATCAATCACACCTCCGACCAGCACCCCTGGTTCCAAGCGGCTCGCAGGGCGCCTCCCGGGTCGCCCGAGCGGGAATTCTACGTGTGGAGCGACACCGACCAAAAGTACCTCGGCACGCGCATCATCTTCCTCGACACCGAGACCTCCAACTGGACCTTC
>Ga0187871_10003257_pt1 | contig 12665 bp, 8 predicted proteins | sample June2016WEW_16_1_FD_132988 | JGI IMG/M metagenome (GOLD analysis project Ga0187871, IMG submission 132988) | Peatland microbial communities from SPRUCE experiment site at the Marcell Experimental Forest, Minnesota, USA - June2016WEW_16_10 | ecosystem: Environmental > Terrestrial > Soil >... | reverse complement strand
GAGCCGGCATACAGAAGCTACCGTGCGCCGGCCGATTCCCGGTACGAACTCAGTATGTTGAGCCCCCTCGTCTGATTCAGGCGCAACCACAGGTCGTTATAACGCGTCTCTTCGAGCCGTTGCTTCAGTTCGAAATTGAAGCCCTTCAGGTTCCCATAATGGGTTTCGGCGCGTTCGAATGTGGTGATCGTCAATTGGAACGGTCCGGAGGTGCTGACGTTCTCGATATCTTGGTATCGCCAAGTCCGCGACTCGCCGGCCTTCTCCGATTGGTAAATAATCTCGGTGGCGCCGACCCGAAGCAGGCCTTCGTCGCCGCCGAAGCGGAGCAGATGCTTGACCGGAATTTCCCACAGTACCGCTGAGATGCGGTCGGGGATCACGGCCACGAATCGCTGGTCCAGCCACCCTTTGAGGAACAGGTAGGCTTGGTCGAAGGTCTTGCCGCCTGCCAGGTCGAACTGGTATTCACGGTCGGCGCCGAGTTTCCACTTCCCATCCTTGTATGTCAGGACGGTCACGGATGTGGAAGACATCTTCAGTTGCTGGATCTCCTGATAGGCCCAGCGCCAACGGTGCGGATGCTTCGGCTCCCGGCCGCTCTTGTAGGTTTCCTCAAACGACACGCCTGTGTCCGTAATGGTTAAGGTGCCCATACTACCCGCATCCCTAATGAGCGGCAGGCCCGCGTGTCCATGCCATGCCTCATATCGATACTCTTGTTGGGCGAACATCGCCGGCGACAGGAGCGCAAGCCCTATTAGGAGTGCGCCAGTTCTTTTTTCAACTCGAAATTCCATTTCCATACCTCATAGATTGCCGGATACACAACCAGCTCAAGAAGGAACGAAGTAAAAATGCCGCCGATCATCGGAGCGGCGATGCGCTTCATGACATCGGCCCCGGTGCCAACCGACCACATGATCGGCACCAGGCCCATGAACATCGTTGCCACCGTCATGAACTTGGGGCGGATACGCTTCACCGCGCCGTGCATGATGGCCTCCTGCAGATCCCGTAAGCTCCGCAGCCGTCCTTCAGCTTTGGCCTGATCGTGGGCCAGGTCGAGATATAGCATCATGAAGACGCCGGTTTCCGCGTCGACGCCCATCAGGGCGATCAAACCGACCCACACGCCGATGCTCATGTTATAGCCGAGGAAGTGCAGGAACCAGACGGCGCCTACGGCCGAGAACGGCACCGCCAGGATGATGATGAGCGTCTTGGTCATCGATTTCGTGTTGATGTACAGCAACATAACGATGAGGAAAATCGTCAGCGGGAGAACCACGGTAAGCTTCTCTTTCACGCGCTGCATGGCCTCGTACTGGCCGCTCCAGGCGAAGGAATACCCGGACGGAAGCTTCACGTTATCGCTCACGACCTTCTTCGCTTCCGCGACATAGCTACCGATATCGCGGCCGGCGACATCGACGTACACATAACCGTTCAGCATGCCGTTCTCGTCCCGCAACATCGCGGGACCGCTGACCACCTGGATCTGGGCCAGTTGCGCGAGCGGTATTTGGGTCTGGCCGTCCATGGATGGCACCAGGACGCGCCCCAAGCTGTCTAGATTGCTGCGGTAATCCCGCATGTAGCGAACGTTCACGGAATAACGCTCGCGGCCTTCGATGGTGGTGGTGACGTTCTCGCCGCCGATGGCGCTCATGACCACGTCCTGAGCGTTATCGATGCTCAAGCCGTAGCGCGCCAGCTCGTCGCGGTTCCACTTGAAATCGAGGAAGTAACCGCCGCTGGTGCGCTCGGAGAAAACGCTGCGCGTGCCCTGCACCTTGGGAAGCAACGCCTCGATCTGGGTTCCGAGGTCTTCGATTTTCTTAATGTCAGACCCGTAGATTTTAATTCCAACAGGCGTGCGGATCCCCGTGGTGAGCATGTCTACACGCGCCTTGATGGGCATCGTCCATGCGTTCGAAGTGCCGGGAATCTTCAGCGCCTGGTTCATCTCTTCGATCAACTGCTCGGTTGAGATGTGGTCCGGCGTGAACCTCCGGAATACGGTGGCAGCCCATTTGGGCGCCCAGGAGGAGTACCAAGTATCCACCTTCCGCCACTCCGCTTCTGGTTTGAGAACAATGACCGTCTCCATCATCGAGAAGGGAGCGGGGTCGGTGGACGTTTCCGCGCGGCCCGCCTTCCCTAGCACGGTGGAGACTTCGGGGAACCGCTTGATAATGCGGTCCTGCACCTGCATCAACTGCTGCGCCTGCGTGACGGAAATGCCGGGGAGCGTCGAAGGCATGTACATAAGCGATCCCTCATCGAGAGGCGGCATGAACTCGGAACCCAGCCTCTCGAAAACCGGGACAGTGAAGATGACCAGCGCCACGGCCCCGGCGATCACGAACCATTTCCAGCGCAAGGCCAGCTCGCAAATCGGTGCGTACAACCGGATCAGGACCTTGCTGATCGGATGCGTTTCTTCGGAATGGATGGTGCCCACCAGGACGGCGTTCGTCACGCGAGCCAGCCAGCGCGGCCGGAACTCATAGTTCTTCATGTGGGTAAACAGAAGCCGCATAGCCGGATCAAGCGTGATGGCCAGGACCGCCGCAATAATCATGGAAAACGTCTTGGTGTACGCGAGCGGCTTGAACAACCTGCCTTCCTGAGCTTCCAGGGTCAGCACCGGCAGGAAGGCGACCGCAATGACCAGGAGCGCAAAGAAACTCGGCCCGCCGACTTCCTTGACCGCGTCGATCACGACCCGGTGATAGTCCTGCTTGCGGCCCGTACGCTCCCATTCTTCGAGCTTTTTGTGGGTTTGCTCGACAACGACAATCGCGGCATCGACCATCGCTCCCACGGCGATCGCGATGCCCCCCAGAGACATGATGTTCGACGTCAGGCCCATCATCTTCATAGGGATGAATGAGATGATCACCGCAAGGGGAATGGTGATGATCGGAATGGTGGCGCTGGGGATGTGCCAGAGAAAGATCATGATGACGATGGCCACGATGATCAGTTCTTCGGTGAGAGTATGCTTCAGGTTTTCGATGGAGCGTAGGATCAGTTCGGACCGGTCGTACGCGCCGACGACCTTCACACCCGGAGGAAGGCTGCCCTCAATGTCCTTGAGTTTCTGCTTGACGCGCTCGATCACTTGCAGGGCGTTCTCCCCCTGGCGCATGATGACAATGCCGGCGACGGTCTCGCCTGTCCCGTTCCAGTCCGCGACGCCACGGCGGATGTCGGGTCCGAGAGTCACGTCTCCCACGTCGGATACGCGGATAGGAACGCCGCTCGGGGTCTTCGCCAACACGATCTTGCCGAGGTCGCCGGTGGATTGCGCGTAGCCGCGGCCGCGCACCATGTACTCGGCGCCGCTGAATTCCACCAACCGGCCGCCGACGTCATTGTTGCCGCTGCGCACGGCTTCCACTACCTTGCCAATTGGAATGTTGAACGATTGAAGCTTGTTTGGATCGACGTTGACTTGGTACTGCCGCACGAATCCTCCCAGTGGCGCCACCTCAGCGACGCCGGGAACCGATTTGAGGTAGTAGCGAAGGTACCAGTCCTGATAACTGCGCAGGTCGGCCAGACTCTGTTTGCCGGTCGTGTCGATCAGCGCGTACTCAAACACCCATCCAATACCGGTGGCATCCGGTCCCAGTTCGGTTTTGACGCCCTGCGGCAATCGCGGCAGGACGTTCGAGAGGTATTCCAGGGTGCGGGAGCGGGCCCAATAGATGTCCGTACCTTCCTCGAAGATGATGTAGACGTAGGAGTACCCGAAGTCCGAAAATCCGCGCACGTCCTTCACTTTCGGTGCGCCCAGCATGGCGGTCACGAGTGGGTACGTGACCTGGTCTTCCATGATGTCCGGACTGCGATCCCACCGTGAATAGACGATCACCTGGGTATCGCTCATGTCCGGGAGCGCGTCGAGCGGTACCGTGCGCATCGACCACAGCCCGGCCATCACCGCCGCGCCGAGCAGGATAAAGACGATGATCTTGTTCCTAGCCGAGAACTCAATGATGGCGTTTATCACTTCTGATCGGTCCCCATTCCCGGCATGTCTTCCATCTCCTTCGCGCCGGGCTTTGCCGCCGGAACCTTCGGCTTTTGCGCGGGGGCTTCAGGCTTCGCCGGCCCATTAGTCATTCCGGACATCCCGGCCATCCCACCCATTCCCGACGCGGCGGCCTTCATCTGGCTTTCGGAATCGATCAGGAAATTGCCCGACGTGACGATACGCTCACCCTGGGTGAGACCCGATAGGATCTGGATTCGGTCGCCCTCGCGCTCGCCGATCTTTACCTGCCTCGGTTCGAAGTATCCATTCCCGCGATCGACAAAGACCGTCTGGCGTTCGCCGGCGTTCAGCACTGCGTCGGCCGGTACCGTAAGTTTCGACGGAATGTTCACGCGGAATTCGACATCGGCGTACATGTCGGGCTTCAGCATCAGGCCGGGGTTTTCCATATTGAGCCGGACTTTGAGAGTTCGGGTCATCGGATCGACCTCTGGCTGGAGGTAATCGATCCGAGCACCAAAGCTCTTGCCGGGAAGTGCCTGGAGAGATACACGAGCCGTCTCGCCGACGTGGATGTTCGGGGCTTCGTACTCGAATACGTCGGCCATGACCCAGACGCGGCTGAGATCCACGATCGTGTACAAATCCGTGTCGGGCATGACCTTTACCTGCGGGAAAGCCTTGCGATCCGTGATATAGCCGGTCATCGGCGAGTACACGGTGATGTTCTTGATCGGCTCTCCGGTCCTAAGCACCTGGTCGATCTGCGCTTCGCTGAGATCCCATAATTCCAGCCTCCGTCGAGTTGCCTGAAGCAACGACTCGCTCTGATCGAAGCCTGACGGCAAAGCGCTGTTCTGCATGATTGTTTTTGCTTTGGCGGCGAGAAGCAGCTCCCGCTGGGACGCCAACATGTCCGGGCTGTAAATCGTCAGCATCGGCTGGCCCTTCTTCACCAGCTTGCCGGTGAAGTCAACGAACACCTTGTCGATCCAGCCTTCCACCTTCGTGTGCACATGGCCGATACGGGTCTCATCGATCGCCACTTTGCCTACCGCACGGATGGTTCGGGAGCCGCCGCCGACTTCCACTTGCTCGTACTTCATTCCGATCAGTTGCTGCTTCTCCGGAGTGATCTGAACCGTGCCGGCCTCCATTTTGGAGATATCGTTCGCGGAGACTGGCTTCAGATTGGCACTGGGTGGTGCAGCACTAGCGCCGCCATCGGCATATACCGGTACAAGCTTCATGCCGCAATCGGGCGCGACCCCCGGCCTGTCGGATTTGTAGGCCGGATGCATCGGGTCCACCCAGTAGAGAACCTTGCGCCCGCCTTTTTGCGCGGTCTCTGCTGCGCTGCCCTTTACGGCCTTATAGATGTAACCGCCCGCGAACGCAGCCGCAATCGCCACCAGCAAACCAATTGTTCGAATGATTTTCATTTTGGATCGCCTCAATCCGTGAGCGGCTGGCCCGTCATCTCTTCGAGGCGGGTCAGCGCCAGTTCGTAATTGAGCGCCTCGTCGTAGTAGCTCATCTCGTAGTCGAGCACCATCGTGAAGTTCGAGAGCACCGACAGGAAATCGACGCTCCCGGTTTCATACGTGGAGAGGGAGGATTCCAGCGCCAGGTTCCCTTGCGGCACCACGGTCTGCGTGTAGAGCTTCATCAGCCGCGCCGAAGCCCGCGCCATCAGGAAATCGTCCTGGATCTGATAGCGCAGCGCTTGGTCGGTGGCCTCGTACGTGCGGCGCGCCTGCGCCTCCGTGCTCACCTGCTCATTTACGCCGGCTCGCTGTTTGCGCCAGAAATAGACCGGGACCTTGAAATCCGCCCGAACCTCATACATGGGCGGCATCGACCCCATGTTGTAATAGCCCGCGTTCAGCGTCACGTCAGGATAGTATTCTTTGCGCGCCATGTTGACGCCGAGTTCCGACCTTTCGATCATCTTCTGATCGCGGCCCAGCATCGGCGAATCGTGACGCGCCGCAGCAAGCAGCTCCTCCAGCGTCGCCGTCAACTCTTTCGGTCTGACATCTTCTGGTCGGCCAACCGGTGTGCCTACCGCCCGGTTCAGGATGCTGTCGATCTCAGCGCTCCGGCTCCTGCGCTCCTGTTCGAGTTTCACCAGCCGCGTTTCCAGGATACTAGTTTGGGTTTGGGCCTTGAACACATCCTGTTGGACGGCGCGCCCGACCGAATAACGATCTTCGGTCACCTTGAGAAGCTTCTCCAGCAGGTCGCGATTGCGGACGAGGAGATCGGTAGCCGCGTACGCGTATTGCAAACGATAGTACGCCTGCTTCAGCCGGGAAATCACGGCCAGTTGCACAGCCTGATATTGATGAAATTCGGCCTGTGCCTCCTTCGAAGCCATGTCACCTTTGAGTTTGAGCTTGCCGGGAAAGGGCACTTCCTGCGAGACCATCACGCCAACGTTGGCCAGTACCTGGCTGCCAAGTCCGGCACCCGGCAGCGGGTTGCCAACGCTGTTATATCCCAGCGACACCATGGGTTCCGGCAAACTGCTGTCCTGCGTGGGTCGCTGGCGCACGGCTTCATAGCGCTTCTGTGCCGCCAGGATCTCACGATTGTTTTGTAGCGCCTCGCGCACGAGCGCGGGCAATGGTTGAGCCATCGCCGGATAGCACAAGGCAACCGGCAACCACATCAGAATATGACGCATATCTTTTCACCTGAGACCGCGAAACAAATGGGCGGATGAAAAGAGCGCTAGGTACGGATGTTGGAGTTCAGGACCTCTAGATCGGGGAGAGAACGCGGGATGACAAGCCTTGCGGCACTGGGCGCGACCGGCGAGATGGGCGGAGTACCGGCGACTACAACGCGACAAGTAGCAGCGACACGAAGTTGTGTTTGGGGCGCCGGATCCGTCTTGACAAAGTGCCTCAACCCAACCAAGTGGCAGCTGCGCTGAGAAGGGACGGGCTGCTTGCCCGGATGATCACAACAGTCGTGCGAGGGTGCCTCGGATGCAGGGCTGAGAGGAAGTTGCGGGCAGCAAAAGCAGTTACCCCAAACCAGTGCGCCTAGCAGCAAGAAAGCCAGGAGCGAATTGGTAACGGCCCGCATTCGAAGTTAGAGTATAGCATGATTTTGTCCGATTCCGCCCAAATCGCACTTTCCCATCGTCCACTGTGCGATTCCGTCCACCTTGACCCCTTCGCGTTGGAGGACACTGGATTGAGGGCAAAAGACGAGGACGCATCGGTAACACTTCTCGATTGTAGATAACGGCGCGAGCCGGTCCCATTCAGGAGAGCATCGTCGGCTCTTAACATTTCCACAATCACCCATGGCACGAACTGTGACGGAAGAGCAGCGGCAACCGGCGGCATCGGCAGCCAATCTCATCGAGTATGTCTGTCCCATGCATCCACAGATCGTGCGGAATGCGCCGGGGAATTGTCCGACCTGCGGCATGGCCCTCGAACCCAAGGAGCCATCGGCAGTCGAGCAACCGAATCCCGAACTCGCCGATATGAGACGGCGGTTCTGGATCAGCCTTGTCCTGACGGTCCCGGTATTCATCGCCGCCATGGGCGAGATGATCCCCGGACAACCGTTGCAACATTTGGCAAGGCAGCGGACCTGGACCTGGGCTGAGCTTATCCTCGGCAGCCCCGTGATTCTGTGGGGCGGCTGGCCTTTCTTCGTCCGCGGCTGGCATTCCATTGTGAACCGAAGCCTGAACATGTTCACCCTCATCAGCCTCGGCGTATCGGTGACGTATGTATACAGTCTCATCGCAGTCCTGACGCCCGGAGTGTTTCCGGCGTCCTTCCGGGACGCTGCGGGCAACGTGGCGGTCTATTTCGAAGCCGCCGCCGTCATTATCACGCTGGTTCTTCTGGGCCAAGTGCTGGAACTGACGGCTCGCAGCCAGACCGGATCGGCCATCACGTCCCTGCTGGGGCTCGCACCGAAGACGGCGCGTCTGGTGAGCGAGGATGAATCGGAAACGGATGTTCCTTTGGAACAGGTGCAGGTTGGCGCGAATCTGCGGGTCCGGCCTGGCGAGCGGGTGCCGGTGGACGGCGTCGTGGTGAAGGGAAACAGCACGGTCGACGAATCCATGATCACCGGCGAGCCCATCCCGGTCGAAAAGAAAACCGGTGACCGGGTCACGGGTGCAACGGTGAATGGCACCGGGACGCTGGTGATGCGCGCCGAGCGCGTCGGGTCGGAGACTCTGCTGGCTCAGATCGTGCGAATGGTGTCCGAAGCCCAACGGAGCCGCGCGCCAATTCAAAAGCTGGCTGACAAGGTGGCCGGCTACTTTGTGCCTATCGTGGTCGGCGCATCGATCCTGACCTTTATCGTCTGGGCGTCGGTCGGCCCGGAGCCGCATATGGCGCACGCTCTGATCGCCGCAGTCTCGGTTCTGATCATCGCGTGCCCGTGCGCTTTGGGGTTGGCCACTCCCATGTCCATCATGGTGGCGACCGGAAAGGGCGCAACCATGGGCGTGCTGTTCAAGAACGCCGAGGCGATCGAGTTCATGCGCAAAGTGGATACGCTGGTCGTAGACAAGACCGGCACGCTCACCGAGGGCAAGCCGAAACTGGTCGCGCTGAAACCCGCCGCCGGGTTCGATGAATCGCGATTGCTCCAGTTGGCCGCGAGCCTCGAACGCGCCAGCGAGCATCCGCTGGCGGCAGCGATCATAGCCGGAGCGGAAGCGCGGCGCGTGCCGCTTCTTGCTGCCGAGGGCTTTGAAGCCGTTACCGGCAAGGGTGTCAAAGCCAAGGTCGAACGCGCGAACGTGTTGCTCGGCAACCTCCGCCTGATGGAAGAGTCGCGCGTCGATCTTGGAGCCTTGAACGAGCAGGCCGAGGCGATGCGCGCAGACGGCCAGACGGTCACGTTCGTGGCCGTGGACGGCAAACCCGCCGGACTCATCGGCGTCGCAGATCCCATCAAGGCAACGACGGCGGACGCGATTCGGCAGTTGCACGATGAAAACATCCGAATCGTTATGCTGACCGGAGATAGCAAAACGACCGCCCAGATGGTGGCCGGCAAGCTGGGGATCGATGAGGTGATCGCTGAAGTGCTGCCTGAGGATAAGAGCAATGCGATCAAGCGGCTCCAGGACGAAGGCCGATTCGTAGCGATGGCCGGCGACGGCATCAACGATGCGCCGGCACTCGCGAAGGCTCAAATCGGTATTGCCATGGGAACCGGCACTGACGTGGCGATGGAGAGCGCCTCGGTGACGCTGGTTAAAGGCGATCTCGGGGGAATCGTCCGCGCACGCCGGCTGAGCCGCGCCACGATCCGAAATATAAAGGAGAATCTGTTCTTTGCGTTTATCTACAACGCGGTCGGAGTACCTGTCGCGGGCGGTGTGCTATACCCTTTGTTCGGTCTGTTGCTGAGTCCGATGATCGCGGCGGCCGCGATGAGCGTTAGCTCAGTCTCAGTAATCTGCAATGCCTTGCGGCTCCGGCATGCGGCGACCTCGTAGCTAAGAGTGCCGGTGAGTTCGGCCGGTTTATCCTGGCCGGCCAGGGAAGTCAGGGTTGGCAAGATCAATGCTGGCAAAAGATATCGCGCTCGTCTCAATTGCAAGCTCGTGTGCTCCGTTTGTTTCGTGAAGAGAGCACAGAATGAAAACGCGGTATTCTCAATCGCCAGAACGAGGTGCAGGGAAATGCAATGTTCTTTGTTTCCAATTTACTGTCGTATTCCCAAGCTGGACGTCGCGGGTTCGAGTCCCGTCTCCCGCTCCATTTATTTTCAATAACTTGCATGCCTCGCCGAGTCAGCTTTTGTCTCAATTGGACGCCGATGCGTCGGATTGTAGTGCCTTAAAGTCGGACCAAAGCGCCGAGGACGCCTCCCGCTTACGAGCCAGCGAAGAATCCACGTACTCCGCCAGGTGAAACCCCAGGCCGTGCCCCCGCTGATCGGCGATGATTTTGGGGTCGGTACCTCGTTCCTGGTGCAACGCGGAATGCGATCGCCGCAACACGGCGAAGTTAATCCAATCGAGTCCGAGGGGTTCCAAACGCGGATAAATACTCCGTCGTAAAACGTTGTCCGGCCATAACGGGTTTACCAACCGCTGGTTCGGAAAGATCCATCCATCTTTACTCCGGTCGGGCAGAGTCTCAATCCAGGCTTTCAACCTGTCGAAAATTTCCAGATCCATGCCCACGTCTCGAATTTCGTTCGTCTTGGTGGGATTGACTTCGCCCTTATACCAAGACCGCTCGACTCGAATCGCTCCCATTTCGAACAGAGCACCGTTCTTCAATGCATAAGCCTCCGATTCCCGCAATCCGCAGAATGTCACCAGGTTAAACGCGAGTCGTTCCCTTTCCTCAAGAACAATCCATGCGCGCCAGTACTCGGCCAGCGTTACCCGGCGCAGGCGGGAACGGTCGACCGTTTCGCCGCCTTCGGGGTCTTCAGGCCCTCGGCGATGTTCGACATGAGGTAACCTTCGGCAACCATCCTCTTCACCATATCGCCCATCGCAAACCTGACCTTGCCGACTGATTCGTGACCCAAACCCGCGCCCGCCAGCTTACGCAGCACGGCGCGGAGATGTTCCGCTTGGAGATCGCGGCAACGCAATTCGCCGATCTCCGGCAGGACGGACCGCCGGAACAGGTATTCGGCCTCCTGCCCGCTCCCTTTGCGCCAGTCTCCGTTTTCGTATTTCTGCGGAATGTACACTTTGTTCAACAAACCCCCGCACGGGCTCCACTCCGAGCACGTGCGCCGGGTTCCTGTTCAATACCGCGATAATGTCGTCCAACTCGACCCGTGCGCGCTTCTCGTCCATCTCTGAAGTTCGGCCGAGTTGGACACGCTTCTGCGGAGCGCCTGGGGCGGGGTAGTATTTCCCGTACCAGACCTCCCCGCTTGGTGATTTGCAAATACTGCCTCGTTGATATCTCCTTGCTCTTCTCGTGGTCATGAGCGCCTGCCTTTCTGGCGTCTCTGCCACGAATTTCTGAACCTGAATCGACTGTATCACGCCCGCTAGCCCACCTTTCTCGTTACGCTCCCGCCAGCAAGCAACCGACCGCTTTCGGAAGACGATCATGCGGCCATATTGGCAGTAGGGCAGCGCTTCGATTCCGGGGATCATTCCCCCGCCGCAGACGATGGACCGTGGCTGCGCTACAGCCGAGCGTCAGCGCAGTCTCGGTTGGCGTCATCCAGTCCCGAGCCTCCAGCGGCGCTAGTGCGCGACGAGTGCGAGTTTTCTTGTGGCTTGTCCTGCGACCCCGTTAGACCGATTCGAGTGTGATGGGCTGTTGCACATTAGTCCGTTCAGTTTTCATTTGTGGTCCGAGCCCTTCTCCAAGGGATTTGTCCTCACAGACTAATCTTGATCGACATGAGGCAGACCGGGTTAGGAAAATTAGGTGGTCATCGAACTTTCCGGTTCTCGGTCTGGTATGGTCGGCCCAGGTGATTCCAGCCGATCAACTTCGCAGCCGCCTTGATCCATTGAGTAGGTTGATTCATCGAAAGCCTTGCCGTTGCCCGCGTAGCGGTCCGCAATTGTATTGGAAGTCATGCCGGCGAACTGGTAAAGCACGAACCATTCGAGATTGTCCGGACTGTACTTCCTCCGCACTCGGGCCAATCCCAATGATTCAGCAAGTTCGCGCGTGTGCCTCTCGTACTCCAAGAGCTTCTTTTCAAGACCGCCCTGCTCTGGGTCAGGTTCTTGTGGGGCAGCCAATTTGGCTGCAAGCCGGCTCTCCAGCCGGCTGGACGCGCTGGAAAGGGCGTCCGCAGGCAGAATTGCCTGCCCCACAAGCGCGCCTGTGCCGCGCGGCTTGAGTCACATCTTGTTCAACCCGGCACCGCCGGTGGCTGGGCTGTCTTCTGACTTCTTATCGCAACGCCTCCATCGCCTTCAGAATCATCGGATCCCGCTGAGCGTCCACTTCGTCGCCCTTTGCAACCCCCAGCGTCAGGTTGAAGATTTCAGTCTTCAGCCCATTGGCAATGAAATCGCGCTCGGTGGACCACTGATTCACGCCCGGTTGAATGTCGCGCTGCGAGAGGAACACCTGAAAATCGTCAAGTACCGCCGGCGTCACTTCGAAATCCTCGGTGACCTTGTGACTGGCAACGTAGCCGGTAGCGAAAGTGGTGAACGACCCGCTGGCCTGCAGCACCGCTTCCAAGCGGGTGACGGCGGGCGGCGCGACCACGTAGTCGGGCACGATGCCGCCGCCGCCGGTCACCTTGCGGCCAGCGTCGGTGTGAAACTCGGATTGGCCATTGGGGTGCGCGGTCGCGGCCCCCAGCGCGAACTGTGAGGAGTCCAGCGGCTTCTGAATCGAACGTCCGCTGGGCGTATAATACAGGGCGGTGGTCAGCGCCAGCCCCGTGCCTTCCGAAAGCGGGTAGACGCTCTGCACCAGCCCCTTGCCGAAGCTGGCCTGGCCGACGACCACCGCGCGGTCGTGATCCTGCAGTGCGCCGGTCACGATCTCCGACGCGCTGGCGGTCTTTTCGTTGACGATCACCGCCAGGGGGAACTCGTAAGGCGTAGCCCCGGCCGGAACGTCTTCGGATTTCTCGGCAACGTTGCGGCCGCGCACCGTCACGATTCGGGCGCCGGGCTTTAGGAACAGGGCCGCGGTTTCGAGCGCCG
>Ga0187871_10003255_pt1 | contig 12671 bp, 7 predicted proteins | sample June2016WEW_16_1_FD_132988 | JGI IMG/M metagenome (GOLD analysis project Ga0187871, IMG submission 132988) | Peatland microbial communities from SPRUCE experiment site at the Marcell Experimental Forest, Minnesota, USA - June2016WEW_16_10 | ecosystem: Environmental > Terrestrial > Soil >... | reverse complement strand
TTTCAGCCGGCTTAGCCAATCTCCAGGGCCGGCTTTCAGCCGGCTTAGCGGGACTTAAACGTCCCGCCGGCACGCTGAAGCGTGCGCCACGGGGACTCAGGCGGGCCGTTTGAAGAACATCGTGTATTGATCGAACGCTTCTTCGTTCTCGTCCATCAGGGATTGACAGGTGACCGAGACAAGTTCCCATCCATCCTGCCCCAATTCGTCCAGGTTTCTCTGAATCCCGTCAAGGTCTTCGTCGGTCTTGCAGATTGTATAATTCCATTTCATAAGCAATATCATGACAGAATCGGGTGCCCCGTGCGATTAGGGTCCCCAGTAGCGTCGAATACCTCTCCCATTCCCCAATCCGGCCCCGCACCAAGGGCCTAAGATGGATCCTTGACATATGTATTCTTTACGTGTCAGTATGCTTCAAATGCCCTTCATCCATCAATGCCGCCTGATGTTGGGCCAATTCTGCGCGGCTGGCGCGTTGTTGCTCGTTTTATGTTTGCCCGCCTGGTCCGCCACCGCGTGCACATATCCTCCCGGCGTAACCATGGGCGGGGGGGGTAAGAACTTCTTCGGCAGCTTTGCCGAGTCGCCGAGTCAAGGTTATGAGGTGGCGATCCCCGGCGGGGGCGGGGCCATAGAGGCCGGCGATCTCAACGATACTTATTTCAGGTTATATTACAGTATCTACAATCTTCAAAGCTATTGGATGGCAATGGGCTACTGCCCCGTCGAACTGATCATCGGCGGGAGTTTCCCTGACGTGCGATATTTTTCCATCACCGTCAACGATATGCATAAGACGGTGGCCCAGCATATCACGGACGCGGGCCTCGACCCCGCCAACGGTACCTATACGAACCCGTTCGTGCCGGGCAGCAGCGGCTCCAGCCCGCCGTACACCACGGGCCAGGCGTATCTGGTGCCCATCAGCCTGGGAACCTTGCCGGGTACGACCACGAGCTATCCCGGCGGAACCGTACTGCCCGCATGCGCGCTTAGTCCTTTCGCGGAGGATAACCTGCTCGATGCTACCGCGCGGCATCCGGCGAGCGATTGGAACGTGAATGTGCCGTCGGCCAGCGCGTTTATGGCCCCCAACATCCTCTCGGGCCTGCAGCCCCACGTTGTCGACAATCCCGGACATGTCTACGATCCGGCCACCAACAGCGGCCCTAATACCGCGGGGAATATCATCCTCCGCGATTATCTTTCCCCGCCTGAAAGCTGCCCAAGCGGTCCGGCATCCTGCTTTCAGTCGAAACGGGTTCCGCAGCCTTATGTAATCGTACGCGATACTTATACGGGCTGTGCTTACACGGCGCAAGAAGTGGCGAATTACTTTTTGTACGACCCGGGCGGGAAGGTAAAGCAGATGTGCAATCTTTCTCCCGCCAGCCTTTGCCCATCGCCCACTACGGCGGTGCTGTCGATCCTCGATCCATCGCCGCAGGCTCCTGCAAACTGGACGGACGTAGCTCAGCAGGAACAGCATTCCTACTACACCAACACCACTCCGGAGGCTTGTTACGCGGATGGCGACCCGGCTCTCGCGCCGCCGCCCCCGTACGCGAACAGGGTGGCGTGGGTGCGCTCCCCGCAGTGGGAGATAGATCCGGGGCCGGACGACAGTTACCTGGGCGGCGCTATATCCACTGCCGATCTGGGAAATATGGCGCCTGCCGCCGCCGGCAGTCCGCTCTGTAGCGATAGCCAGGGTCACGCCAGCACCGACGGGTGTATCATGCGATTCCGCTTCCAACTCCCGGTCATGCCCGCGACGCCCTGTCAAGCGGGACCCGGTACACCGGCTCCCTGCAGCCTGAGTGACCAGGTGCAGATGCGATACACGAGTCTCACGTTCTGGTATGGGTCCCAGGACACTAACGTGGAACCTATTCACCCGAATGTAGCTCCCAGCCCGATCTCGATCGTCAGCCTTGCGGATCCCGCCTACGCGCCGATTGGCGCCGGCAACGGGCAGTATGTGACTCTCTTAGTCAATACGGGCGCCAATCTGCCCGCATGGCTCCAACCGCCGGCCAACCTTCCAGCCTGCGCGGCGCCGAACACGCCTGGCTGCGGTGTGACCGCGGGAGTGCAGCCGGTTCTGAATTCGCCCGCCTCACCGCCGTCCGGCTACGCGGTCTGGACCACACCCAATGGATACACAGTCCTGGACTTGACCCAGTTTAAAGGCGCGTACCCCTTCTCCACCGCAAATGCGCTTCGCCTCACCATCCGGAATACGCTGCCGAACTTGACGCCTGGGCAAAGCTTCAATTGTTCCGCCGCCGCGGTTCCTTTTCTTACCGCGGAGTACACCGCGGAAGGCGGCCTGATGGGGCCATACGCCCCGCTGGTGGATTACGTCGATCCAATGAATCCGACTGTCCTGCCGCAAGTGCCGTCAGTGTCGTCGGGCCTGCCCCCCGCCACCGCCTGCGGAGTTCTTCCCAATGTTCTTCCCGGCTTCAATGCGCCGCGAATCGGCAAGGAATACGATTGCGCGGGTAAATCGGCGACTTGCCTGGATTGGCCAGACCAATTCTGGCCGTCGGCTACCGGAACTTTGACGCCGCCTCTCAACTGCCGGGCATCGAGCCCGGCAACTCCCCAGATCTTCTTTGCGGCAACCCAGTTTCCCATTCCGGCAATTACCGAGTTCGGCCAGACGGAGTGCGCCAGCCAGCCCGGCTTTTGCAGCCAGATTCTGCCGCAATCCGCTTTGGCGGCGCTGCTACCCTCCGAGACGGCGTGGCAACCCCCGTTGCCTGTGACGATTGTCGGCAGCGGTTTCGGATACTTACCGCAACCGCTTCCGTTCGCGGGCCCGGCAAGTTCCCTGGTGGGCCCGGCCGGCCAGTTTCTGGTGATAACCGACGCAGGTAACGGCAACGGAGGAGATGCCTGGAGCACGAACCCCAGCGACAGCACGTACACCACGGCCTGCCAGGTGTATGTCGCGGATTGGAGGGACACCGGCATATCGCTGATCGCCAACCTGCCTACAGGCGTGACGGATTCGTACCAGCAGCAGCACGCTCCGGGGGCGACGCTGTCGGCGCTGGTCGACTTCAGCCCACTGACCCTGGCGGCTGCGCCCCCGTTTGGCAAGACAGGTTGCCCAATAGCCGCGGGGGACATCCTGACATTCACCGTGATGAATCCACAGAATGGGCAGACCTCTACCGCCCAGGTTACGGTTTCCCCAGCCACGGGGACGACGCTGTTCTGACTTAGTACTTCTGTGCCTCATTGTGGGGCGGGCAATCCTGCCCGCAGCCGGCTTTTAGCCGGCTTCTGCGAGCTAGCGCTCGCCAAAGATCGGGTCTGGAGACCCTCTGCAGGCGTAGACGCCCGCCCCACTAAACTTAGGCCAGCGCCGGGTAGTCGGTGTAGCCTTTCGCGCCGGGCGTGTAGAATGTGGATGGGTCGGGCGGGTTTAGCGCGGCATCGTCCTGCAGGCGCTTCACCAGGTCCGGATTGGCCAGGTAAAGCGATCCGAAAACGATGGCATCGGTGCGGCCTTCCGTCAAAGCCAGGTTGGCTTCGTCCTTCTGGAAGCCGCCTCCCAGAATCAGGGTTCCCGGATAGGCCTCCCGCAGCGCGGCCTCCGCGCCGATACCCGCGCGCATGACGTGCAGGTAAGCGGGACGGTGCGGCGCGATAGCCTTGGCCAGTGCCAGATAAGTCGGGATCGGATCGGCATGCCCGATGTCGTTGAAATTCATGCCGGGACTGACCTTCATACCCACCCGGCCGGGAGATCCGGCGGCGGCGATCATGGCTGCCAGCGTCTCCTCGACGAAACGAATGCGATTCTCGATCACGCCGCCATAGGAATCGGTACGCCGGTTCGTATCGGGGCTCAGGAATTGGTTGGGCAGGTAGCCGGATGCCGAATGCAGTTCAACGCCATCGAACCCGGCCGCCAGGGCCTTCCGCGTAGCCTCCGCGTATTCGCCGATTACCGCGGGGATCTCGGAAGTTTCCAGTGCCCGCGGCATGTCATAGGGTTGCATACCCAAGCTGTCCGTCCACATCTGGCCGGCGGCGCGAATCGCGGATGGTGCCACGGGAGGATCGGGAATGCCCCGGTTCGCGGAATGCGCGATCCGCCCAACGTGCATGAGTTGAAGAAAGATCCGGCCGCCGCGCGTGTGTACGGCATCCGTTATATTTCTCCATGCGGCAATCTGGGCAGGCGTGTAGATGCCCGGAGTTCGCGCATAACCCATGCCTGCCGGGCTAGTGCCCGTGCCTTCGGTCACGATCAGGCCGGCGTCCGCGCGCGAGCGGTAATATTCAACCGCAAGGGGTGAAGGGACGCCCTGCGCATCGGCGCGGGCGCGGGTCATAGGCGCCATGACTATGCGGTTCGGCAGCGCGTAGTCGCCCAAGGTTACAGGTGAGAAGAGATTCATTCCCTGGTTGGATGCACGGGATTCTCCGGTAGATGCAACCGGCGTCGTCTGCACGTTTGAGCAGAATCCTGAAAGGCATCATGATAAAGTGATCTTTAAGTCTGTTATTGGTATTGAAGATCACATGACTCGCTACTGGGAAGGCCGAGCTTTTCTTGCCGGCGGCGTGCTGCTCGTCTGGGCAAGCCTGGCTACGGGATGCGCCAGCAAGAGCGCGACGCCGCCGCGCCAGGCGGAAGGCGTACCCGTGGTGGTGGCCACGGTCAGCCAGCGGACGGTCCCGGTGGACGTCCAGGCGATCGGGAACGTAGAGGCATACGCCACTATCGCGGTGAAATCCCAAGTAGGCGGCGAACTGACTCGCGCGCATTTTCGCGAGGGCGACTTCGTGAAAAAGGGCGATGTACTTTTCACCATCGATCCCCGGCTGCTGGATGCGCAGGTGAAACAGGCGCAGGCCACGCTCGAGCGGGATAAGGCGCAACTCAGTTTGGCGGAAGCCAACCTGGCGCGCGACACGGCACAGGAAAAATATGCCTCCGATCAGGCCGCCCGGTACCGCAAGCTTTTTCAGAAGGGCGTGATCTCGCGCGAGCAGGTTGACCAGTATCAGACCGGCTCCGACGTGCAAACCGAAGCCGTGCGCGCCGACAAAGCGTCCGTGGAGAGCTCGCGCGCGGCGCTGGATGCCGACGATGCGGCGTTGCGCAACATCGAGGTGCAGCGCTCCTATACCGAAATCCGCAGCCCTATCGACGGACGCACCGGCAATCTGACGATCAAGCAAGGAAACGTGGTGAAGGCCAACGATGTGGACCTGGTGACCATCAATCAATTGCAGCCGATCTACGTTACGTTCACGGTGCCGGAGGCGCGCCTCGCGGAGATCAAGCGTTTCATGACGCAGGGCAAAGTTAAGGTGCTGGCGAGCCCGCCGGAATCCGGCGAAGCCCAGACCGGAGATCTCAGCTTCATCGACAACGCAGTGGATTCGACCACCGGCGCCATCAAGCTCAAGGGCACTTTTGAGAACGCCGGACGCACGTTATGGCCCGGGCAGTTCGTGCGGGTCACGCTGCGTCTGGGCGCCTCGCGGGATGCCTTGCTGGTTCCCATCGAAGCCGTCGAAAGCGGCCAGGACGGCCAGTTCGTTTTCGTAGTCAAGCACGACATGACGGTGGATGCCCGCCCCGTGGTGGCCGGCGCCAGGATCGAAAAAGAACAGGTGATCGAACAAGGCTTGCGGGTGGGTGAGACCGTGGTCACGGAAGGGCAGCTCCGGCTGGCGCCCGGCGTTCGGGTGAAGGCGCAGGATAGCCGGCACGCGCCTGGATAACAGAGGCGCAGAGATGAATTTCTCAGATATCTTCATCCGCCGTCCCATCGCCACAAGCCTGCTGATGCTGGCGATCGCCCTGTTCGGGCTGGTGGCCTACCGGGCCCTTCCGGTCAGCGACCTCCCCAACGTGGACTTTCCCACCCTGGTGGTGACGGCCAGCCTGCCGGGCGCCAACCCCGATACCATGGCCTCCGCGGTAGCCACCCCGCTGGAGCGGCAGTTCTCGATCATCGCGGGCCTGGACACCATGAGCTCCACCAGTTCGCTGGGGGTCACCCTGATCACGCTGCAGTTCGATCTCAGCCGGAATCTGGATGGCGCGGCGGTGGATGTGCAGACCGGCATTACCCAGGCATCGCCCTACCTGCCTCAAGGCATGCCGACCCCTCCGACGTTCCGCAAAGTCAACCCGGCCGACCAGCCCATCCTCTACCTGGCGTTGACCTCGCCGACGCTGCCCCTTTACACGCTGGATGAGTACGCCGAGACCACCATGGCACAACGGATCTCGATGATCAACGGCGTGGCGCAGGTCTCCGTCTTTGGCGCCCAGAAATACGCGGTGCATGCGCAACTCGATCCCCACTTGTTGGCCGCCAAGCAGATCGGGATCGATGAAGTGGAGAGCGCCATCGAGAAATGGAACGTGAATCTCCCTACCGGGACTCTGTTCGGCGCGCACAATTCGTATACGGTAATGGCTACCGGGCAACTCATGAGCGCCGGGCAGTTCCGCCCGCTGGTGGTGGCCTACCGCAACGGCGCGCCGGTACGTTTGGAAGATCTGGGAAACGTCATCGACAGCGTGGAAGACGACAAAACCGCCTCCTGGTTCTACAGTAAGCAGGTAGCCGGCCGCCGCTCGATGATCCTGGCGATCCAGCGGCAGCCCGGCACCAATACCGTGGAGGTCACCGACGCCATCAAACAACTGCTGCCGGTTTTCAAAACCCAGATACCACCCTCTGTGGAAATGCACATCCTGTACGACCGGTCCATCAGCATCCGCGAATCCTTTGACGACGTGAAATTTACCCTCATGCTGACGCTGGGCCTGGTGGTCCTGGTAATCTTCCTGTTCCTGCGGAATCTTTCCGCCACCTTAATCCCCAGCCTGGCCCTGCCCTTTTCTATCATCGGAACATTCGCGGTGATGTATGTCATGGACTTCAGTCTCGACAACCTGTCGATGATGGCCCTCATCCTGTGCGTCGGCTTCGTGGTGGACGACGCCATCGTGATGCTCGAGAACATCGTGCGCCACATGGAGATGGGATCTTCACCCATGCAGGCGGCCTTCGAGGGATCCCGGGAGATCGGCTTCACGATCATCTCCATGACGCTCAGCCTGGCGGCTGTATTCATCCCCGTGTTGTTTATGGGCGGCATTTTAGGGCGGCTCTTCAAGGAATTCGCGGTCAGTATCTGCGCCGCGATTCTGATTTCCGGGTTCGTTTCCGTAACCCTCACGCCCATGCTGTGCTCGCGCTTTCTGCGCGTGCGCGACTCAGCGGAGCGCGGCGCGCTGTATCGCGTGACCGAACGGTTTTTCGACGGCATGCTGAGATTCTACGACCGCAGCCTGCAGGCCGTGCTGCGGCACCGTCCGGCCGTCATGTGGTCTTCTTCGCCATCCTGGCGGCCACCGGTTGGTTGTTCGTCAAAATTCCCAAAGGCTTCATTCCGGACCAGGACAACGACCAGATCTTCGTGGTCACCGAAGCCGCCCAAGGCACCTCCTTCGAGCAAATGAAGGAGTATCAAAAGCTGGTGGCGGAGGTGGGCATTCACGATCCCTACGTGGAGGAATTTATGTCCAGCGTGGGTGGCACATCCGCCGCCAGCCTGGGCGGGCAGAATTTCGGCCGCATGTTCTTCCACCTGACGCCGCGCGCCTCGCGGCCGCTGGATGTGAACGGGATCATGCGCGAGTTGCGCCCCAAGCTGGCGGGCTTTCCGGGCATGCGGGTCTTCATGCAGAATCCACCCACGATCCGGATCGGCGGCCAGCTTACCAAGAGCCTCTACCAGGTGACTATGCAGGGGCCCGACACCGCGGAACTGTACCGCGAGGCGCAGGGCCTGGAACGCCAGATCGCCCGCCTGCCGGGTTTGCAGGACGTGAACAGCGACCTGCAGATTAAGAATCCGCAGGTCTACGTCGAAATCGATCGCGACAAGGCGGCCGCATTAAACGTGAGCGCCGAACAGATCGAAAACGCGCTCTACGATTCGTACGGTCCGCGTTGGATCTCCACCATCTACGCGCCCATCAACCAGTACAAGGTGCTGATCGAACTCATGCCCAAGTATCAGTCTACGGCGGATGCCATCTCGCTGCTGTACGTGCGCTCGAGCGACGGCAAACTGGTGCCTATCGACACGGTGACCCGCATGACCCGCGATACAGGTCCGCAGACTATCAACCACTTCGGACAGTTGCCCGCGGTGACTCTTTCCTTTAACCTGCGGCCGGGCGCCGCGCTGGGCGACGCCGTCTCCGCGATCCAAGGATTGATCGGCGGCCTGCCGGCTTCCATCAGCGCCACGTTCCAGGGGACCGCCAAGGCTTTCCAAAGTTCGCTGGGCAACCTCTGGCTGCTCCTGGTGGTCGCCATTTTGGTGGTTTACATCGTACTGGGCATCCTGTATGAGAGCTATATCCATCCCCTGACGATTCTTTCCGGGCTGCCGTCGGCCGGTTTCGGCGCGCTGCTGACGCTCTATCTTTTTCACATCGAACTGAGCATTTATGCCTTTGTCGGCCTGATCATGCTGATCGGGATCGTGAAGAAGAACGCCATCATGCAGATCGACTTCGCGCTGGCGGCTGAGAGAAAAGAGGGTAAGTCGCCGCGCGATGCGATCTACGAAGGCTGCCTGATCCGCTTCCGCCCGATTATGATGACCACCATGGCGGCGCTGTTGGGAGCCGTGCCGATCGCTCTCGGCTACGGCGCCGGCGGCGAAGCGCGGCAGCCGCTGGGCATGGCCGTGGTCGGCGGGCTGCTGTTCTCGCAATTGATCACCTTGTACCTGACGCCGGTGGTGTATACGTACCTGGCGGCTTTCACCGGCGACTCCGCCAAGCCGTTGGACGGGGATGTGGTACACGCTTTGGCGGGCAAGGGCGAACTTTAGTCAAAGGACGGAGCACAGTCGAAACACAATTGGAGGGCGGCCAATCTTGGCCGCAGCCGCCTTTTTAGGCGGCCCAGCCGGCTGAAAGCCGGCTGCGGGCAGGATTGCCCGCCCCACTACTTGGTTTTCATCGGCACAACCTTCAAAACCCCATTGAGTGGCAAGTCTTCCGACGATTTGCCAACCATGATCTCAAAGTCGCCTGGGACAACGCGCCATTGCATGTCGCGGTCCAGCAATTGCAGATCTTCACGCGTTAATGTCAGGGTGACGTTTTTCGTCTCGCCCGGCTTCAGGTCCACGCGCGCGAATCCGCGTAGCTGCTTCACCGGTGTCGAAACCGGACCCGTTGTTTCGTGCACGTACAACTGCACGGTTTCCGTTCCGGAGCGGCCGCCCGTGTTCTTGACCGCCACGCTGACGCGCGCCATGCCATCCGGCGGGATTTGAGGCGGCTCGATACGAAGATCGCCGTATGCAAACTGCGTGTAGCTCAAGCCGTAGCCAAACGGGTATAGAGGCGTTGCGGGCATATCGACATAACCTCGCTTTTCCTCCTGCATCCAGTACGCTTTGCCGGGTTTGTAGTTGTAGTAGACCGGCAACTGGCCGACGTGCCGCGGAATCGTAATCGCGAGGCGTCCGCTGGGGTTATAATCGCCGAACAAGACATCCGCGACAGCTTCCCCGCCGCGCTCGCCGGGACGCCACGCTTCTACGATCGCCGGCACGTGTTCGGCGGTCCAGCGGGTGGAGAGCGGCCTGCCGTTTACCAGCACCACCACGGTGGGAGTTCCCGTCGCGTACACGGCCCTCACCAGGTCCTCCTGCACGCCGGTGAGGTCCAGGCTGGCTACGTCGTGGGCTTCGCCGTCCGTGGGAGGATCTTTTCGCTCGTCCACGCCATTCTGGCCCTGGCTCTCTCCGACCACTACAATGGCCACGTCCGCGCTCTTGGCTACGCGCGCAGCCTCGGCGAACCCGCTCTTGTCGCTGCCCAACACGCCACAACCTTTCACCGCGACAACCTTTGTTTGCGGGCCGGCTTTGGTTTTGATCCCTTCCAGAATCGTGACCACGGGTTGCAGGACTTTGTGCGGCGAATAATCCCCGAGTTGGTTCAGGATGTTCTCCGCGTCGGGGCCGATCACGGCAATCGACTTCAAGTCCTTCGCCAGCGGCAGCAGGTTTCGTTCATTCTTGAGGAGCACGATCCCTTCGCGGCCAGCCCGCAGGGCCAGGTTCCGATAGGGTTCCGAGTGAACCGTGCGGAGGGCGCGATCCACATCGACATAAGGGTTTTCAAATAGGCCCAGACGAAACTTCAGTGCCAAAACCCTGCGCACGGCGCGGTCAACCAACGCTATGGGCACGAGCCCTTCTTCCACGTTCTCAATTAGAGGTCCCATATAGGCGGGTTCATAGGTGATGTCCAGATCGACTCCCGCTTTCAATGCCAGCGCACCCGCCTCCTTTTGGGTGCGCACGATGTGCTCGTAGATCAACGTCCCGAATCCGCCGCCTTCGCTCTCCACCACCCCCTGGAAGCCCAGTTCCTGCCTGAGGATACCGGTCATCCATTTCTCGGAAGCGTGCGCGGGTACGTCCTCTATTTCCGGGTACCCGGCCATCACACCCAGACCGCCGGCTTTGGTGATGGCCGCGGTCCAGGGAAGCAGAAAGTTCTCACGCAACGCGCGCTCAGATAATTCGATGGCGCCACGCTCCAGGCCGCCGGCAGGTTCGCTTTGCGTGGGGAAATCCGTCAGCACGGCGATGACTTTGTCCGCGGCGGCGATGTTGGTTCCCTGCGTGCCCCGGACAATGTTCTCCGCGATGCGTGAATAAAGATAAGGGTCCTCCATATAGGCTTCCTCGTTTCTGCCCATGCGCGGATCGCGGTCCAGTTCCAGCACCAGGGTCGAGAGCATATGGATGCCGACGGCTCTGGCCTCCGCCGCCGCGGCTGCGTAGACGGATCTCACCAGATCGGGGTCGAACGAGCTGCCGATGGCCAGGCCTTCCGGAAAGACCGTCGCCCCAGGAAACATGGCGCCATGCGTGCCTTCCTCGTCTTCGAGTAAAGGGATCTTCAGGCGCGTCTCAGTGCGTGCAATCTTCTGCAGTTCGTTGAAGTACTCAGCTTGCTGGCGGGCGCCCTCATGCAGGATCTCATTGGCCAGGGTGAAAAACCCGGAGCCGGGACCAATCTCGCCGGTATAATTCCCGGCAGCGAATCTCCGGCACGCCGCCATCTTCGCCGGGATATCCTTCCCCAGTTGATTCACATAAACGCACGGCAGGTTAAGCTGCCCGACTTTCTCCTTGAGTGTCATGCGCCGCATTAAGTCGTCGACACGTTCCGCAACGGGCCGTTTCGCGTCGAGGTAGGCCGGCAGTTCGCTACCGGCCTGTGCGGCGATCGCCGGTCGATGGACCAGCGCTACGCCTGAGGCGGTCACGATCCACAAGATCTTCTTCAGCACGGCTCACCTCCCGCGGGCAAGACAAGTACACCATAGAATACACTTGTCCGTCGCGTGGTAGGCTTGGGCATGTTTGGATTTCGACTGCTTGTTGCGCTCGGGATCATCGAGGTCTGCGCCGCGCTGGCGCCGGCCGCGGAATTCCGCGCCTCGGCCGTGAAAGTGGATATCACTCCATCGGCCAGCAAGTGGCTCGCGGGCTATCCGGCGCGTCAGTCCACGGGCGTACACGATCGCCTTTATCACCGCATCGTGGCCATGGACGACGGACATACGCAGTTCTTCCTGGTTTCCTCCGATCTTTGCCTGTTCGCGCCCTCCGTGTACGACGAGGCCACCGCGCAGTTGAAAAAGGAAACGGGAATCGAACCCCTGCAGGTCTGGTGGACGGTGACTCACACGCATTCCGCGCCGGAGGTCGGCCCGCATGGCCTGTTAAAGCTCATGATGCCCGAGCGCTACAACCACGACACGGACCCTGAGTACACGGCCTCGGTGGAGAGATCCATGATCGACGGCATCGGCAAGGCGCGCAGCGAGCTGGGTCCGGCACGCCTGGCCTTTGGCACCGGATACTCGGCCGCCAACATCAACCGCCGCGCGCGAGACATAGACGGCCGGATTTCGCTAGGCCTGAATCCGGACGGACCGGCAGACCGGCAGATCGGACTGATCCGGCTCGAGCGCCCGGGCGGCTCTCTCGTTGCCCTGATCGCCAATTACTCGATGCACGGTACGGCGGTCGGCCCGCAGAACACGCTGATCAGCGGCGATGCGCCAGGTGTGGTCGAGACTTATGTCGAAGAAAAGCTCGGCGCTCCCATGCTATACATCAACGGCGCAGCCGGTAACCTGGCGCCGATTTACACCGTGCAGGAAGACTTTCGCGCCGCGCATATCACCGAGTTCAACGTCCTCCTGGGAGACCGCATCCTGGCCGCCAACCGTTCGCTCGCGCCGGCCGGCGCGGAAGTCGGCATCAGGGAGGGAGAGCGATTTGTAGAGACTCCCCGCCGCAAAGGCTTCGGCTGGGACGATTCCCTGGGTAATTATCTACAGGCCGGCCAGGGCGAAACCGGCACGATCCGATTTCCCATCCGGTTTGCGACGATCAACGACACTCTGGCGTTATGGTCGGCGCCGGTCGAGCTATTCTGTGAGATCTCGATGAATATACGAAGCCATTCGCCTTATCCGCAGACGTTTTACTTCGGCTATGCGAACGGCTGGCTCGGCTATCTGGCTACCCGGCAGGCCTTCTCGGAGGGCGGCTACGAGACC
>Ga0187871_10003254_pt1 | contig 12671 bp, 9 predicted proteins | sample June2016WEW_16_1_FD_132988 | JGI IMG/M metagenome (GOLD analysis project Ga0187871, IMG submission 132988) | Peatland microbial communities from SPRUCE experiment site at the Marcell Experimental Forest, Minnesota, USA - June2016WEW_16_10 | ecosystem: Environmental > Terrestrial > Soil >... | reverse complement strand
TGCCCCGGAATCAGCGGAGGATGAATCCGCTTTTGCGCCCACCGGTCCCAGTTATAAATGTGCAGGTCCGTGCCGCAAATCGACGCCACTTTCACTTTCACCAGCACGTCGGTCGGCCCAAACGCAGGAATCTTTACCTCGCGAATCTCCGCCCCAGCCGCTGCTGCCGGCTTCACCACCGCCAGCATGGTTTGACCTGTAGTTGTCCGCTCTTTCGTTCCCCCAGCCATCATTGCCACCTATGAAGTTCGACGCCAAACCCGAATCAAACACAAAACGTACGATTTTAGCACCGCTCGCCGCGGCGCTTCTGCTCGGCCGCATCAATTCAGCTCAAGCGCAGCAAATGAGCAAACTGTAATGCCAGCAATTGCATCGAAGCGCTATGCCATTACTGCGTCGGCGACACGAATCGATGCGAACTTCTATGCGAACTAAGCCCTTGGCGATCCTGCTGATCTGCGTCTGTATTCTTTCCGGCGTGCGGCTCACCGCGTCCCCGGTAGCGGTGCGCTATAAGCTGGGATTGCTTCATGGTTTTCTGCTGCTCAGCACGCTCGACGGCACGCCCCTCGCGGAAGGTGATCTCACCCAGGTCCCCCACGGCGATCGCATTACCAGTCGCCTGACTTTCCATTTCAAGGACGGTTCTCTGCAAGACGAAACCACTGTCTTTTCCCAACGCGACTACTTCCGTCTCATCAGCTACCACCTCGTGCAGAAGGGCCCAGCGTTCCCCCACCCCATGGACGTCTCCATCGCGGCCTCAACCGGGCAAGTGACGGTCCAGTACACCGACAGTGATAGTAAGCCGAAAGTAGCCAACGAACATCTAACGCTGCCGCCCGATCTCGCCAACGGCTTAGTCCCCACGCTACTGGGGAATCTCCGCCCGGATGCCCCGCAGATCGAGTTTCCCATGGTCGTGGCCACGCCCAAGCCCCGTATCGTGAAGCTCGTGATTACCGTCCCGGGCACCGATCCTTTCTCTCTCGCGGGATCCGGCCGCGAAGCCACTCACTACGTCGTAAAAATTGACGTCGGAGGCGTCGCAGGCGCCGTCGCGCCAATCATCGGAAAGCAGCCACCGGACGCACACATCTGGATCCTTGGCGGAGAAGCCCCCGTCTTCGTCAAGTCCGAGATGCAGTCCTATCAGGGCGGCCCCATCTGGCGCATCGAGCAGGTCGCGCCCGTCTGGCCCAAATCCGCGGCATCCGACTCCAAGGGTGGAAGCGAAGGAAAACATTGATTCAGGCAATCATGAAGCAGAGATCATGTAGCGTTCAGGTAAGAACGCTCATGTGGGGACAGCCGGGGGCCCCATTTCTCGCGCGTTCGTTGCGCGAGAAGTGGGGATTTTCGACAGAGCGAAGCCGAAGAGCCTGCCCTGAGCTTGTCGAAGGGGCCTGTCCGCCGGGCGCAGTCCGGCAGCCCTGATCCTGCAGCGTCAAGACTTGTGCGCCTTCGGCGCCACCGTCTTGAACTCTTCCGACTTCCCCCGCGCAATGGTCAGCGTCTTCCACTCGCTCGACCGCAAATGCTTCGCCAGAAAAACAATCTGCCCCACATGCCCCGCATAGTGCGCGATCTGCCGGTTGATGGCCTGCAGCACCGTGTGCGCCTCGCCACGAATCGTCACCGTCCGCATCACATCCTCCGGCTTGAGCCCTTCGATCGCCCCGAAGACGCAAGCCCAGCCCTCCTCCCACCACTTCATTACCTCGTCGCGAGTTGTCGCGCCGGTCACTTCAAACTCGCGGTCCCGAAAACGATCCGGCTTTTCGCCGTCGCTCGCAAGGAAGTCGGTAAAGCGCGAGCGCATATTCCCCGCCAGATGCTTCACGAGAATCGCAACAGAATTCGATTCCCGATCCAGCGTGACAAAAAAATCCTCATCCCCAAGCTGCGCCATCGCACCTTCGCCCATGCGCTTGTGCCCGCGAAACTGCCGCCGTGCTTCGTCAAGATAGTGAGTAGCAAGATCGGTTGTCATGATTGCCGCTTCCTCCAGACCCCCGACGCTCGGTCCGAATTACGCCCGACCCCAGCCGCCGCCGCCCGGAGTTTCAATCGTAATCCGCTCTCCCCTGCGCAGCCGAGTGCTGAACTTCCCCGGCATCTCCTCCACCGAACCATCCCCGCGCGTAATAAAAGTCTTTCCCGGTGCTCCGTCCCCGCCCCCAGCCAGTCCCCACGGTCCGCGCAATCGCCGGTCGGCCAGCAGAGTCACTTCGCAGTCGGTGAGCACTTCAATCTCCCGCACAATCCCATCGCCGCCGCGAAACTTTCCCGCTCCACCGCTGCCCCCTCGCAAAGAATACCGCCGCACCCGCAGCGGATACGCATACTCCAGCGCCTCCGCCGGAGTGTTCAGTGAATTCGTCATGTGCGTGTGCACGCCCGAAACGCCGGACTTTCCCGGCCGCGCACCCATTCCGCCAGCCACGGTCTCGTAGTAAGCAAACGGCTCGTCCGTTCGCGAGTCGTTGGTTCTGTAATGCATGCCTCCAATCGTCAAATTGTTCATCGTCCCCGCCGCCGCCGCCGGAATGCGATCCGGAATGGCCTGCGCCAGCGCCCGCAGCACCACATCAACAATGCGCTGCGAAGTCTCCACATTCCCCCCGGCAACGGCCGCGGGAGGCCGCGCGTTCACAACGGTACCCTCAGGCGCAATGACTCGGATCGGCCGCATCAACCCCGCCGCAGCCGGAACGTCCTCCGCCAGCAGGCAGCGAAATACATAGAAGCAAGCCGAGTAAGTAATCGCCGCTACCGCGTTCACACTCCCCTCAACCTGCAAATCGCTCCCCGTGAAATCCACGGTGACCATGTGGGCACGGGCGACTCGCCCGCGATTCCCCGGTGGATGAACCTTGATCGTTACTGCGATCTTGATCGCCCGCTCGCCGATCCCATCCCCATCCAGAAAATCCTCTGCCCGATATTCCCCCTTCGGCACTTTCCGCAAAAACGCGCGCATCAGTTCCTCGGAATAATCCAGCAGATCACCCGCCGCCCGCCGTGCCCGCTCCACTCCATAGCGCGCGCAAACCTCGCGCAAGCGCTCGGCCCCCGTATGGCAAGCCGCAATCTGCGCTCCCAGGTCGCCCTCGCGTTCCTCCGGAGTGCGCACATTGTTGAGCAGCAGCGTCAGCACATCGGCATTCATCGCACCCCGCCGCATCAGTTTCACCGTAGGAATCCGCACGCCCTCCTGATAAATTTCCCGGCAAAGCCCCATCGACCCCGCATACGCCCCGCCCACGTCGGCATGATGCGCCCGCGAAGCCACATAAAAATCAGGCTTCATGTGGAGCACACCCGTGTGGCCGCGGGCGCCTCGCCCGCGCAAGTTAGGGACATGCGCTGGTTTCTCTCTGCCATCTCCCCCGCGCAGCTCCGCAGCCTCCCCCACAAACACCGTCGCCACCAGCGTAATATCCGGCAAGTGCGTCCCTCCGCGAAACGGATCATTCAGCATCACCACATCCCCCGCTTCGATCGGTCCCGCATCAATCGCCGCCCGCACCGACATCGGCATCGACCCCAAATGCACCGGCATGTGGTCGCCCATCGCGATCACCTCCCCCGCGCCGTCAAACACCGCGCACGAGTAATCGCGCCGCTCCTTAATATTGGGCGAAAACGCCGTCCGCCGCAGCGCCGCCCCCATCTCCTCGGCAATCGAGTGATACAAGTTCTTGAAGATTTCCAATTCCACCGGATCCCGCCGCGCACTCCTGGACATGCAGCGCAGTGTACTACCAGTCTTTGATCAATGGTCGCCGATCGTTGGAACCTATCTCATAAATCGTTGCGGAAAAGGAATCGTTGTGGAAGGGAATCGTTGTGGAAGGGAATCGTCGCAAGGGAATCTTGTTGGAAGGAAATCGCTGTGGAAGGGCACGGCTTCAGCCGTGCCGCCCACAGCAAATCAAGGTGCGGGCTTTAGCCCCTGAGGGCCGCGCGCTGCGTGTTAAGTCGGACACGATGAGATCAGTTCCGGCCGCCAGTCATTCGCAAACCCAAGCCACGAGCATTGCCATCCAGGTTTTTGCCCACGACCAACGACCAGCAACCAACGACAGCCCCCAAGATTTCCGCGCAAAACTGCAAAATTCTGTTGACACTTTATTAATACTGCCGCAATATCTTGTGATATAGGACCTTCTCCTACTACACGTAGGGTAGGTCTTTCAAGAACAAGGGCCCTAGTCAGGAACCTTTGCAAGGGAAAATCGTTCACGGAGGATCCTTCATGGCAACGAAAAAGAAGGCAAAAAAGAAGAAACACTAACCGTCAGCGAGGCAAGCCTCGCTTACACCACGATTTCTCACTGGCCTCTTAAGAGAAGCACCTCTTGAGAGGCTTTTCCTTTTCGAGCAGTCAGCATTCGGCACTCAGCATTCAGCAATCAGCATTCAGCACGGCACAAGCTATCACGCACTCTCTTTCAGCCCCGAACGAAGCGAGAGCCGCCCAAGCCCAGCAAGGGCTGAATGCTGAGCGCCGATTGCTGACTGCCCTCCCCTCCCGTTGAAAATCCCGATTGCCAATCTCCCCACCTGTGTCACAATAGCCAGACCAGCGGCGATCCGAAAAAATGCCACGCAAAAAGAGCACGGCGAAGCGCCACGAGAAAGAGGATGAAGTCCTCATTCCCGACAAACTCTATTTCCGCATCGGCGAAGTGGCCACGCTCTGCCACCTGCCCGCCTACGTGCTGCGTTTCTGGGAGTCCGAGTTTCCCCAACTCAAGCCGGTCAAAAGCAGCACCGGTCAACGCATGTACCGCCGCCGCGACGTGGAAAGCGTCTTACGCATCAAGCAACTCCTCTACGAGCAGGGATTCACCATCTCCGGCGCCCGCCAGCAACTACGCGCCGAAACCAAGTCCGACAAATCGCAAGCCGCCATCCCATTTCCATCCCAGTCCGCGCCCGAGCTCCAACACATCCGCCAGGGCCTCCGCGAAATTCTCACCCTGCTCTCCACCCGCCGGACAGGATAGTTCCCGTCAACTTCAAATGTTGCGAGATCACACTCGAAGCTAGCTCATCAATCATCTTTCGGACGGGCACGGTTTCAACCGTACCGCCAGACCCGACTTCCGATGTCATCCTGAGCGCGGCGACAGCCGGGCGAAGGACCTTACGCCAGCCGATGCCGTGGATGCCGTCGACAGGAATGCGCACGCCTCACGCGCCCGCATAAGTGGTTTACTCCTTGCGGTCCTTTATGAGATACCTTCTAGTCCGCATTTCCATGCCCACAACCCCCATCCCACGGAAGGATATTCCATGCCAGCCAAACACACCTGCATTCTCGCAATCATCCTCACTACATCCCTGCTCTCATTCCTTCCCGCCCAGGCACAGCAGCCCGCACCCGACTACACCCCCGCACTCGATGTAACCTCAATGGACCGCACCGTCGACCCCTGCGCAGATTTCTTCGCCTACTCCTGCGGCGGATGGATCAAACGCAATCCCATCCCTCCCGACCAATCCTCATGGGACACCTATTCCAAAATGCAGGATGAGAATCTCGGCCGCTTGCGCGGAATTCTAGAGGCTGCGGCCACGCCCGGCCCGAATCGCGATGCCGTCGATCAGAAAATCGGCGACTACTACGCCTCCTGCACCGACGAAAAGACAATCGATGCCCGGTCCACGGACCCACTCAAGCCAGCACTCGATCGAATTTCGCAAATCAACTCCAAGGCAGAAATCGCAACCGCAGCCGCCGCGATGATTGACGACAACGTTCTTTTCCGCTTCGAGTCGATCCAGGACTACCGCGATGCCAGCCAGGTCATCGCCAACACCGACCAGGGCGGACTCGGCCTCCCCGACCGCGACTACTACACCAAAACCGACGCGAAGTCCGTGGAACTCCGCAAAGGCTACGTAGCACACGTGCAGAAAATGTTCGAACTGCTCGGCGATAAGCCGGACGCCGCCGCAGCCGAAGCGCAAACCGTAATGCGCATCGAAACCGCCCTGGCCAAAGGTTCCATGACCCGCGTCGAACGCCGCGATCCCAAAGCTCTCGACCACAAGATGACCACCGCCGACCTGGAAAAGCTTTCACCGCAGTTCCAGTGGCTGGTTTACTTCGCCAAAGTCGGACTGCCTTCTCTCTCGTCGTTGAACGTTAGCTCGCCCGCCTTCTTTAAAACGCTGAGCGCGACTCTAGAATCTGAAAGTCTGGCGGACTGGAAAACTTACCTGCGCTGGCATCTGGTGCACGCCGACGCCGCCCATTTGTCCTCGCCATTCCTGAATGAAAACTTCGCATTCTACAGCAAGACCCTGCGCGGCCAGCAGGAACTCAAGCCGCGCTGGAAGCGTTGCACGGAATACGTCGACGACTACCTCGGAGAAGCTCTCGGCCAGGCCTACGTCGAAAAGTATTTCAGCCCCGAAGCCAAACAGCAGGCGCTGAAAATCGTAAAAGAAATTCAGTCAGAGATGGAACAGGACATCACCGGTCTACCCTGGATGTCCGCCGCGACCAAGCAGCAAGCCCTGGCCAAGCTGCATGGCATGGCGAACAAAATCGGCTATCCCGACAAGTGGCGCGACTACTCCAAACTCGAGATTATCCGCGGCGACGAACTGGGCAACGTGGAGCGCGCCCGCAAGTTCGAATTCGACCGCCAACTCGCGAAAATCGGCAAGCCCGTCGACCGCGGCGAATGGGGCATGACTCCGCCCACCGTCAACGCCTACTACGATCCCCAGATGAACGACATCAACTTCCCCGCCGGCGTGCTCCAGCCCCCCGCATTCGATCCCAAATCCGACGCCGCTCCCAACTACGGCGACACCGGCGGCACCGTCGGTCACGAACTCACGCACGGTTTCGACGACGAAGGCCGCCAGTTCGACGCCCACGGAAACCTGCGCGACTGGTGGACTCCCGAGGACGCAAAAGAATTCGAAAAGCGCACCAGCTGCATCTCCCACCAATACTCCAGCTACACAATCATCGACGACATCAAAATCAACGGCAAGCTCACGCTAGGCGAAGACGTCGCCGACCTCGGCGGCCTGATCCTCGCCTACATGGCGTGGAAGGACGACACCAAAAATCAAACGCTGGAGCCGATCGACGATCTCACCCCCGACCAGCGCTTCTTTGTCGGCTACGGTCAGAGCTGGTGCGGCCAGACCCGCGACGAAACCAAGCGCCTGCGCGCCACCGTCGACCCGCACTCCCCCGAAAAATATCGCACCAACGGCGTAGTCTCAAACATGCCGGAATTCCAGCAGGCCTTCCACTGCAAAGCCGGCGCGCCCATGGTGAACGAAAACCTCTGCCGCGTCTGGTAGGCCGAGCAAGGTTGTATGGAAACTCGTAACGGCTCATGTGGAGACAGCCGCCTTCGGCTGTCCCGCGAAGCGAAGCGAGCCGCGCCTCCACAACTTTAACGCCGATAGCCCGTCGAAAACCCTTACGCACCGTGGAAGAGCGGCCCTTCAGGGCCGCGTCGGAGCGACAAATCTAGAGCGGGCTTCAGCCCCTGTGCCGACGACAGCAGTTCCCTTGCCGTCCCTACACATCAAGCCCAATCGACCGCATCAGCTCAAGCCCATTACTCTTCGTCACCACACCGTCGCGCAGCTTGTAATCGAACGTCATCCGTCCATTCGCCAGCTCATCCTGAAAATGCACATTACGCAGCCCGCCCGCGACCGCACCACCGATGTCGGTCAGCGCCAGGTCATGCGTGCTCGCCAGCCCAATCGCGCCGCGACTCACCAGCGCATTCACGATGCCCTCGGCCCCAACGCGGCGATCATTCGAATTCGTCCCTTGCAACAATTCATCCAACAGAAACAGCAGCGCGGGATCACCGCCCGCTAAATCGCCGCCTGCCAAGTCAAGAATCTGTCTCAGCCGCGTAATCTCCGCATAAAAACGCGAGCTCCCCTCCTGCAGCGAATCATTCACGCGAATGCTCGCGCCCACCTGCAGCGGCGTGAGCCGCAGACGCCGCGCCCGCACCGGCGCGCCCGCCATGGCCAGCACCACATTCATCCCCACTGCCCGCAGCAGCGTGCTCTTCCCCGACATATTCGATCCGCTGACCAGCAGAACCCGCGTTTCTCCACACAGTCGAGCGTCGTTACGTACGCACGCCGCCGCAGCCACGATCGGATGTCCAATCTCTTCGCCGTCAAAGCATGCCGCACCCTCCACAAACTCCGGAAACGGATCGTCAGGATGCTCGAAGCTATAAGCCGCCAGCGAAAGCAGCGCCTCCATCTCTCCAACGGCACTCACCCACAAACGCAGCCCACTGCCATGTGCCCGCCGCCAGCGCTCCGTCGCAAATGCCAGTTGCACCGAATACATCAGCGGAGCGTCGAGCACTCGCACCGCGAAATCATGCCGCGAGTTGATCAGGTCCACCAAAGTTCGCAGCCGCGCAATCGCCTGCGAACTCGGCAGCCCGCCGGATACAAGCTCCCGCTGCAGCGCCTGCAGCCGCGGTGCCTGAAACCTGTGCGCCTCCACTCGCGCTAGCACTCCCGAAAGCAGATCCAGATCGCGAAATGCATGCTCGGTTCCGTGCAGAACTTCCTCGATAGGGTTCTTCCAGCTGTAAGTAATGGTGGCTTCGATCACCACGACCACAACCAGCGGCGTCGCGGTCCCCCACACAGCCCAGACCACAGCGCCCAAAACTGCCAGTGCCACGAGAACCGGCGCCAGCCAACGAATCCACAACGGCTCCATCCGGTTCGAAGATTCCGCCCACTTCAGCAGAGCCTCGGGATGCAAGCCAACACCTGCATCTTCGCCCAGCACCGCCAGATCCTCGCGCAAATCGATTTGATCGCGAAGTTCGTCCACCGCGGCATGCCGTTCGCGAATCTTTTCTACGGTTGAGGGAGCAAGCAGCCACGCCGACAGCGTTTCCTCTCCCATGCGCGTCCGCGCCGTCGATAGAAGTTGAAACAAGCTGCCCGTCCCGAACAGGTCGAGATCGGCGGCATACACGTGATGCGGATCGTCGAACCGCTCACCCGTTTCTCCCGACCCCGCCCAGCGATCTTCCACGCGAGCCAAAGCTTTTTCATAAAAGCCGACGGCCCGCTGCGCCAGCTCGCGCTCCCGAAGAATCCGCGAATGATAAACCGAGATACCCACGAACGCCGCTACCGGCGCCGCCAGCCACCAGAAAGAGAGGTAGTGCGCCAGAAATGAAGCCCACGCAGTAATCACCCCCAGCACAAACAAAAGAAGCCGGAAGTTTCCCAGCCGAACATGAATTTTCCCGTAATGTGCCGCGCGCGACTCCCGCGCATTCCGGCGCTGCACGTATTCTTCGAAGGGAAGCACTGGCTCAAAATGTAGCAGGAATGCAGCAGCGACGTAGCAGCCAAGCTCAGCGCAAGGAAGGCAACCGGTTAAACTGCCGCTTCCGAGCCGCCAAATAAAATCATCCGCATCGAAATGCTCCCGAAATCAAACCCCTCATACGGATACGAAACCGCGTCCCGTTCGTCCGTGCTGCCCATGCAATACAGCAGCGGCAGATAATGCTCCACCGTAGGATGCGCCGTGGCCAGCAAGGCTTCGCCCCATTTCTGCGGCTGAGCCAGCGACTCCGCATCGTGCGCATCCACGGCCTGCTTGACTCGGCCGTCAAACTCCACCGCCCAATCGTAAGCCCCGTGCGGCGCGTCCCAATCAATGCGGCCCAGGTTGTGCACAATGTTGCCGCTGCCCAGAATCAACACTCCCCGCTCGCGCAGCGACTGAATCTCACGCCCCAGTTCGAGATGCTCCTTAAAACTCCGCCGCTCATCGAGACTCAACTCAAACGCCGGCACATCGGCCTGCGGATACATATGCCGCAGCACGCTCCACGACCCATGATCCAATCCCCACTTGTCGTCGGCAACAATCTCAGGATTCTTCGCCAACCTCTCGGCCTCGGAAGGCGCCCCGGGCGCGGGATACTGCACTTCATAAAGCGGCCGTGGAAACCCATAGAAGTCGTGCACCGTCCTCGGGTGCGCCGATGCCAGCACCTGCGATCCCGCGGTCACCCAATGCGCCGACACCACGCAGACCGCCTTGGGCTTCGGCAGTCGCGCGCTCAAGGCGCCGAGCGTTTCCGTGAACGTATTATGCTCAATGGCGTTCATCGGCGATCCGTGCCCGACGAACAAAACCGGCATCTTCTCCAACGAAAACTCCCCTGGCCAGAGTCGTAACTTGCTCCAGCCATGCTTACCTATTGACGGTTTGATTATCGCCAGAAAGATAAGGATTCGCCGCAGGAAGCCGGGCAATAAGCGAGGAAGCTGACGAACAACCTACAAACAGAGCACAGCAGGTAAGCCGCTACTCGATCTCGCCCTTATCCGGGTTGTAATAAAAGCGAAACCGCAGCGCGAGATAAGGTCCCGTGAACTCAGTCGGCAACGGCGGAAACGGATCCGATCCCGTAATGCTGCCCCACGCCGGCCGGTCCAGCGCCGCGTCGCCGGAAGTTTGTCTCAGTGTCAGCCCCTGCACCCGTCCATCCTTCGTGATGGCAAAATCCAGAGCCAGCTTACCCTTCTTCATCTGAGCCGATTCCGGAATCAGCTCATACCAATGCTCCCGTACTTCCTGGATAACGCGCTGCAGATATGGCGCGAAATCCACTCCCTGAGTGTCGCTGAGAACCTCAAGGCCGCCATACTGCCGTCCATGCGCGGGATTGTTCAGGCCGAATCCGCCCTCCTGCCCTCCGCCCGCTGCGCGGTTGGCCGCCAATCCCTGCGTAGCCTGCTGAATCGCCTGGCCCGCAGTCATCGCACCATACTTACTGAACTCATTCTTAGGCCGATCCGGCGTCTGCAGCTGCGCCGTCTGATTGCTCTCAAACTGCGGACGCTGCGGCTGCGGAGCCGGCGGCTGATTCTGCGCCGAGTTCTGAGCCAAAGCTTGTGGTGCAGGCGCCGCTTGCGGCGCGTGCAGCCCGCTCATCCCCGGCGCTCCCGGAGGCGGCGACACCAAACTCTTCCGCAACTCTTTAGGATCAAGCTCAGGATGCCGCGACATCGCAATCCGGTCTTTATCCGAAGCAATATTCGTGTTGGGCCGTCGCGTCAGCTTCTGCAAATCCGGCGGCAGCGTCAGAAATGTCAGGTTGTTGTCCTTCGAGCCGATCGGCACCACCACCGCCGTGTGCCACCCAATGTACTTCCCAATCCAGTTGAAGTTCCACAACACAATCCCCAGCACCAGGTGGACGATAATCGAAATCCAGATCGCTTCCCGCCGCCTTGACCGCGCCAGATCATCCTGCAACTGAATGAGCAGGTGCGGCACAACATGCGCTTCCTCCGCGCTCGATGTCGTCTCCCAGTCCTGCGTGTCGTAAAGGCCGAGTTGTTCCGGTTGCGGCTTCTCGGGCGGAGCCACCGGATCCTGAAATGGAATTTGCGTGATCGGCATGCGCTGGGTTTGGCTGTAAAAGCCGGGCTATAGAGCGAAAAGAGCTAGGTACAAAGACCTGGCTGCCTCTCGTTAGACACCGAATACCCCCACAGCGTTGCATCCAGCCTTCGGCATCGGATGCAATGCTCGCGCGGCACTCTACAACCAGCTTCCTTCTATTTTCGCATCTTTTACCCTATTCCGCTCACTACAAATCGCCACCGACCTATGCATGTAAACATATGTAAATGAAGCGCGTGACCTGCGTAGGCACTACGAGAATAGATGCTCGAGAGGTTTATGCCGGGACAGCCGCCGGGCGCAGCCCGGCAGGCGCTAACTCGGGACACCGGAGGATCGCCTCCACACTAAGTCCGCACAAAGGAAGCCCGCCCCGCTCGTGGCGTCAACATTCGCTTGTATACGCCCGTGAAGCGAACTCGAATCATCCAGAAGATCAGCAGCACCAGCGGCAGAAGGGCCGGCACCAGGAGCGCTGGTGATCCCCGCAACCAGGCCGGAAATACCTGCTGCTGCCCCAGGAAGAAGGAACCGGTGGCGATAAACCACCCAAAGCACATGCGCCAAAGATGCCGCGCGATCCGTCGTCTGCCCGAAATTCCGCGCACCAGCATCCGCAGGTCCCCGATCGCGGCAAGCAGTAAGATCGAACCCATGAAAAGCTGCATGAAGGGATAAGTGCCCGGGTCGACCGGCTCCCGTCCCGCCATCTTTAGGTATCCATGGAAGATACTGAGGCCTCCCGCCGACAACGCAAACAGAAACCCAAGCCAATCCAGGACGCCAGTTTCTCCATCTCTGCGCCGCGCCGTCGCCCACGCCGTGGTCACCATATAAATCGTCAGAATGCCGCCGAACAAGTTGTTCGGTTGATGTTTCATGTACGCCAGGCACGACGCAAATGTCCCCATGACCAGCATCGATACCACGAATACGTTCCCCGCCGTGCCGTGCCAGCGGGACCCCTTGCGAAAAGAGATTGCCGCTGCGCCCGCGAACATCGCCAGCACACCAGCACTAATGTGAACCACTAATAACGGTAATCGCACGATTGGCACACCTCTGCGCTACTGAGAGGTCACTCAAGAGGTTACTCACAACACCAGTCACCATGTTGTCACGACGTAAGTCGCGAGGGCGCTCTAGTACTTAGCCTTCCCCATCCCCGCGAGATCCACTTTCTTCCCGTGATCGC
>Ga0187871_10003252_pt1 | contig 12673 bp, 7 predicted proteins | sample June2016WEW_16_1_FD_132988 | JGI IMG/M metagenome (GOLD analysis project Ga0187871, IMG submission 132988) | Peatland microbial communities from SPRUCE experiment site at the Marcell Experimental Forest, Minnesota, USA - June2016WEW_16_10 | ecosystem: Environmental > Terrestrial > Soil >... | reverse complement strand
ATTTTACAAGCTCCATGACTTCGCGGTCCAAGCCGTCCGCCGCGCCCTGCCCGACGCCAAAGTGGGCGGGCCGGACACCGCCGGCTCGGGCCAGCCGTTGCGCAATTTCCTCGAACATTGCGTGCGCGGCGCCAACGAAGCCACGGGGCGGGTGGGCACGCCGATTGATTTTATTTCCTTCCACGCCAAAGGCTCCCCGTCGTTCACCGACGGCCATGTGCGGATGGGCATCGCCAACCAGCTCAATGCGATGAACGGCGCCTTTCGCATCATCGCCGCCTTTCCGGAATTGAAGGCCAAACCCATCGTCATTGGCGAATCGGACCCCGACGGCTGCGCGGCGTGCCTGGGCGGGGCTTACGGCTATCGCAACGGCCTCCAGTTCGCCGGCTACACCGCCGCCTGCTTTGCCCGGGAATCCGATCTGGCCGACCGGTACGGCGTCAACCTGGAAGGCGCCCTGACCTGGGCTTTTGAATTCGAGGACCAGCCGCTCTTCAGAGGCTTCCGCGTCCTGGCCACCGGCGGCATTGATTTGCCCGTCCTCAACGTCTTCCGCATGTTCAACCGCCTCGGCGGCCGGCGCCTCGCCGTCCAAAGCGACGGAGCGGCGGCATTGGATGACATCCTGCGCGGCGGAGTCCGGGCCAGGCCCGATGTGGCGTCGCTGGCAAGCCTCGACGGCAAAACGCTGTGCGTCATGGTCTGGCACTATCACGATGACGACGTGCCCGGCCCCGACGCCGCTGTCGCTCTCGAAGTCAACAATTTTCCCGCCGCCGCCGGGCCGGTGCGGATGCGGCATTTCAGAATTGACCAGGACCACAGCGATGCCTACGCCGTTTGGCAGCAGATGGGCCGTCCGGAGAAGCCCGCCCCGGAACAATATGCGCGGCTGGAGGCGGCCGGCAAACTGGCCGCATTGGGCGCGCCCGAGACCATAACGCTACAGGACGGCAAGGCTGAGGTGCGTTTTGCCCTTCCGCGCCAGGCCGTTTCGCTTTTGGTGTTCGAGTGGTGAGGGGGCTTTTTTGCGCGGGTGGCGCCATAGGGGAAGTATAGGAGGAATAGGAGTTATATGTCCCATTCTTCCTATATCTCCCATTTCACGTTTTATTGGTGCCGCCGCCCTGCGCGGAAGTCAGGCTCAAGAAAACCGCTTCAAGCGTCCCGCCTCCCCCGGCGCTGGCCCGGCGGCGCAGTTCGCCGGGAGCGCCCACAGCCACCAGCCGCCCCTGATGCATGATGCCCACCGTGTCCGCCATTTCTTCGGCGACGCTGAGTTGGTGGGTGGACATCAGCACGGTGCAGCCCCGCCGGGTGCGCTCCTTGAGAACGTCCTTGACGACGCGGCTGTGTTGCGGGTCCAGGCCCACCATCGGTTCGTCAATCACAAACACTTCCGGGTCGTGCAGCAGCGCAGCGGCGATGGCCACCCGCTGGCGCGTGCCGTGCGACAGGCCGTCAATCGGTTTGCGCGTGAATTCCTCCAGATTGAAGCGCGGTATCAATTCGCGGGCCGCCTCCTCCAGGCGCTCCGCGCTCATTTGGAAAATCTGGCCAGTGAACCGGAAGAATTCCCACGGGGTCAGTTTGTCATAGAGGAACGGGAAGTCCGGCACGTAAGCCATGCGGCGGCGGGCTTCGAGCGGCTCGGTCTGGATGTCGAACCCGGCGACGCGCGCGGCGCCGGAAGTGGGCTTGAGAAGCCCGGCCAAAACGCGCAACAGGGTGGTTTTGCCCGCGGCGTTCGGGCCGAGGATGGCGAAGAACTGGCCCCGCCCAACTTGAAGCGTCAGGTCGAAGACGGCCACCAGGCCGCCAAATTTTTTCGTCAGATGAAGCAGTTCGATCATCCGTGGCTGGCGGGCCGGAGCGCCTGGTTGCGGAGGGAAATGTCGCGGGGAAGATCCACGCGCAGAATTTCGCCGGCGCGGCTGACGAAAATCTCCACGCGCTGCCCCAGGATAAAGGCGTCGAGCCGGTAAGCCCGCGCGCTGATGCCACCCAACTTGATGTGGTCTTCGTGCGCTTCCCACTCGATGCCCTGGCCGGCGACACCCGGCAGGCTTTGGTCCATGCCGGGCACGACCAGCGCGAAGGCGCCGCCCAGTTCACCGAAGAGGTCCTTGGGGTCGCGCAGTTCGGCAAACGTCCAGGTCTTGTCCCAGACCGTCTTGCCTTCGGTGACTTTGAACGTGATTGTCTCGGACTTGGCGAAGGCGTGGACTTCCCAGGCCCTGGGCCGCATGGCGGCGCGGATACGGAAGTCCTGCCAGACCTTGTTGGTGTCCAACGCAAAGGCGATTTGGAAACGGACATCGTTGCTGCCGTTGTAGAGGAAGGCGCCCTCGAAACTCAAGGTGTAGCCGGTGAGTTTTTGCTCCGGGCTGCCGGGCTGGTATTCATCCGCCAGGATTTTGCTGCTGATGAGCGGGGAATCGGCCATGCCTGCCGCCCAGCGGCCCACGCCGGTTCTGACGCCGTGGTCATAGATGTCGAGCGGGGAATCGTCCGGGGCATTGAGGATTTTATCCCAGACGGCCTCGGCGGGCAGGGCGCTGGCAAAGATGCCGTGTGCGCCCGTCTGCGAGCGCCAGAGCAAATAGTTCATGGACAGCCAGAAGACGGTGACACCCAAAAAGAAGAGACGCGAGCGCATCAGGGCAAATTCAAACTCTGGCCGATGCGCAGGCGGGTGGGGCTGACATTGGGATTGACGGCAAGAATGGCGCTGACTTTAAGCCCGTAACGGTTGGCGACGGAATAGATGTTGTCCTTGGCCTGCACAACGTATGTGTGGGGATGCGCGCTGTCCGCGCCTGCGACCGGGATGCGGGCCGGAACAGGGCCGGCGCCCTGGGTGGCAGCGACCGATGCAACAGCGGAAGTGGCATTGGTGGCAGGAGCAGGAACGGGACTGACGGCCAAAGTGCCGGGGCTGTATGGTTGTGGCGCCGGCGCTACGCGCCGATCAGGAGCAGGAATGGAATTGCTGGCCAAAGCGACCGGGACTTGGGCAGGCGGGGGCGCGGGGAGCGGCGGGAGGCCGGCGGCGGGGAGGCGGCTTCTGGCGTCGTCCAATTGCCGTTTGAGGAGGCGGTTTTCCTCGGTCAGGGCATAGACCTGGCTCTGGAGATTCTGGCTGTTGGGCAGGGGGAATTCAGTTTCCGCCAGTTTCAATTTGCAGCCGCGAATCCGTTCGCGCACCAGGGGCGCGCGGATGGAATTGGAGTCAAGAAGAAGAAGCCGCTCGTAGTGGTAGATCGCCGCGGCATAGTCATTGATCTGCGCGTCGCAAAGGCAGCCCATTTCATAATGGGCCGCGGCGGAACGCGGATTGGTATCCAGCGCCTTTTCAAACTCCTCCGCGGCCGCCTTGAATTCCTGGCTCTTGACCAGATCCCGGCCCCGTTGGAAGTGCGGGTCCCGTTCCTCGTCCTGATGATTGTCGTTTCCCGGGAAACAGCCGCACATTCCGGCCGCCGCCAATATGAAAACGGCGCAAAATAAAATAGGCCGCAAACATTTCATGGGTCAAAGAATAACCGATGCCCCGCCAAACGTCAAAGCCCATAATCTCGCGCAAAATCCCCGCCCAAGGAGGGTGCAACCGTCTCGCTGGGAGCACACGCGCCCTCGCGTGTATTGGCCGGCGCCTTCGCCGGGCATGCCTCCGCATAACGTAACCGCCGTTCCCAAATTCCCGTCCAGTCAATCATGAAACGGCTTCTTTTTATCCTTTGCCTGTTGGCTGCGTTCCAGCAATCCCGCGGTCAAACAGTTGACACCAACCTCATTGTTGAAGTCTTTGCAAAGGGAGGACCGGACTACTACTCCCGGACCAACGAGCGCCCCACCGATCTGGTTGGAACCGGTGCCTGGTCCGAACCTGTCACTGACACCCAAGGACACAGCCTCCGCGGACGCCTCCTGGTCTATTGGGGAACAAACATCACAGGCCGTGATGTCTGGACCACCGCCCCAACCTACCTGGAAATCCAGGATGTCACGGCTGCGAACCAACGTCCAACCCGGATTTACTTTGATATGATGGAGGGGCTGACTTTCGAACTGCGCGATGCCACGGGAGCGCCGGCCGTCAATTTGCCCCACCGTGGTTTCCGGGGAGGAGTACCCCCTCCGTATTGGGCGACCGTGCCTGCCCGCGGCCTTCTGCGAGTGCGCGCCGACGCGGGGAGCGGAATCTCGGGGGGCAACGACGCCGAATTGCGCCTTGTCTTTCTTGACATGAAAGGTCACGTGTCCAATACGAGTTGGACAATACCGGCCGGCGATACCAACAACTGGTTTCTGTCCGCCACACTCCTGCCGCCGCCGGCAACCAACACCGCCTACAATTCCGATGTCTGGCAGGGCATGCTGGCATTGCCCGCCGTCAAACTATCCGTTGTCAAACATTGATCAGGAGGCGGCCCCTTTCACCGGCCGCTTTTTGGAAAGATTTGCCTGTTGACACCCGCCCGCGCTTTGCGCAGGATTCGTCCGGAATGAGTGCGGGCAAGAACCAATTCACCGTCACCCGCGCCGCGTCTGAATCGCCGGCGCGGCAACAGGGAAATCCCGTCAAATAACAACGAAAGAAGAATCCCATGATGAAACGCGTATTTTCGGCATTCGTGTTGGCTGGCCTCAGCCTGGTCGTCTGTTCCACACTCCAAGCAGGAGGCGGCGCGCGCGGCGCGCGCGGCGCATCCGGTGCGTCTGGCACGGTGCCCGGACCGGCCGCGGCTCCCGCACCGCCGGCCTCCACGGCCGCCACGCCGCAACCGGCAGTGATGGCGCCCCCGTCGGGCTATGTGACCATTCACAATGATTTCTTCTGGGTGGATCAGAATGGAAATCGCATTGCCACGCGCAGCGGCTGCATGTGCCAATTCGGCGACCAGTTCTGGTGGTACGGCGGAGGCGCGCCGGGCTACGATCAGACCGCTTATGAGTCCACCGATCTGGTCCATTGGGCCTATAAAGGCGTGGCCCTCCGAACCGAGGCTGACGCCAACCGCATGGACGTGCTCTACAACGACACGACCAAGCAATACGTCATGTTCTTGAAATACAACGGCAACGCCGCCTTTTTGGGAATCGCCACCGCCTCCAAGCCCGAAGGCCCCTTCACCTTCAAGAGCCAGACTCTGGTGGATGGCGCAAAAATCGGCGACACGTCCATGTTCAAGGATGACGATGGGAAAGCGTATCTGTGCTATGTGTGGGACAACGCCGGTCCTAACCGCCAGCATGGCATCTACCTGATGTCCCCCGACTATCTGACCCTCGACAAGCGCATGTATCTGTTTGACATCCGCAGCCGCGAAGCCCCGCATATTTTCAAACGCAACGGCATCTACTATTACGGCACTTCCCGCACCGCCATGATCACCTCCACGGCCACCACCTATTACACCGCCACCAATCTTGCCGGCACCTGGTCGCCTCCGAGGGTATTGTCCACGCCCGGCTCGGATAATTCCTGGGATACGCAGTGCGATTTCGTTTTCCCGGTCAAAGGCACACAAGGGACCACTTATGTGTATGACGGCGACCGCTGGATTCATACCGAGGCCCGCCAGGGCGACTACCCGTGGCTGCCTCTGGAATTCAACGGCGATGTGCCGGTCATGAACTATTACCAGGATTGGGATATCAACCTGGCCACCGGCGCCTGGCGGAAATTCGATCCCGCCCGCAATCTCGCCCTGAACAAACCCGCCACCGCCTCCTCCGCCATGCCGACGCATGACGCCACAAATGTCACCGTTGCCACAACGTATCAGAACTACATCAATTACCGCTGGGCAAGCGAAGCTGGCGACCCGCAATGGATCATGGTGGACCTGGGCGCGCCCACGGAAATCAACCGCGTCATCCTCAAGTGGCACACCGATTTCGCCAAGGCCTTCAAAATCCAAGTTTCCACCGACGACGCCGCCTGGACCGACGTCTTCAGCACCACGCAAGGCGCCGCCTGGACCGTGACCGATGAGACCTTTCCGACCACCACCACCCGATATGTGCGCATGTACGCCACGCAGCGCGGCACGCAAAACGGCTGTTCGTTATTCACCTTTATGGTTCTGAAAGATTAGCCGTCAACCCCGTCCCAGCCCTGACGGCCTTGGAAACCTGTAGCGGCGGTCTATGACCGCCGCTAATTCCCCATGCTGCTAAGAGCAATCTCCTGAATTCTGAGCCGAAAAGTAAGAACTCACTTCTATCTCCTACCCCCCTTACGGATTCGGTGTGGCTTGCAGCATGGACGCGGTTCTAGTTTTTAGGATTGGGGCTGCCATTGGTGCCCTCTGGAGTTTGCCCCGGCGCATACGCCTCCAGGTCGAAGGCTGGGTTGCGGCCCGGCGGCACCGGAACCTTAGTTGCTGACCAGGTGCCATCACCTTTGTTTGTTCCTTGTACACCGTTGACCCATACCGAATAGGTCGGATCCGAAATCTTCCCACTCAAGTTCACGGTCGGCTGCCAGACCGCATCCGGCGACACATCATCCATAGTCAACACCAAGGCGCTTTGCGTGATGCTGATGTTGGTTACCGAGTGGTTGCCGACTACGTCCGTGACCGATATGGAATACACGTTGGTCCCCGCATTCAAAGGCAGGTTCTCCAACCAAAAATTCCCGTCGCGGTCCACTGCTCCCGCGTAATGGTTGGTATTTCCGTTGGCATCCACCGCCGAGGCGGCGACAATGGCTGTCGGATCGCTGATCTTGCCGAGGCAGGTGAAGTTGGTGCCGCTGACAGCCAGACCATTGGCCGGCCAGGCGATTTGCACGACCGGAGGATTGGTCTTGCTGGAATAATCCAGCGTGAAGTAGAAGTTTGTCTCGGCGGCATTGCCGGCCCAGTCCGTTGCCCGGATGGTGATGATATTCAGGCCGTTGGTCAAAGATATGTCCAGGCAGCAAAAAAAGTTCGTGGTAATTTCCCCGAGGCCCAAGTCGTAATGTGTATCAGTAACCAGAGCCTGCTGGCCGGTGAGAATGCCGGCGGCATTGCTCAACCCATAGCTGATGCTTCCCAAGTCGCGGGGCGAGTAACCAGCCAACTGCAGCACCGGCACCGAAACCGCGGCCACCGCAGTGTTATTGACAACATGCACCGGGGGACTGGTGACGACAATCACGGGCGGCGTGGTGACCAGCCGCACCTCCTTGATGACCTGCGAGACGGCGCCGTTCAGCGATTGGAAGTAAAAGGTAATCCCCTTCAATCCGTCGTTCGTCCCCAAATCCACAACCGGATTGGGATTGAACGGAACCCAGGTCCCCGCGTCGGTGTTGTTGGTGTTGACTAAAATCATCATGCTGGCTGAGGGCCACCCTCCAATGTTCGCATTGACGAGCTCGTTCCGCGTGACAAGACTCTGGAAGGATACCGTGAAAGCCTGCCTGATCCCCAGCGCGATTGCATTATAGTTTGCTTCAATGTCCCGGCTTTCCAACTGATAATTATACGTTTCCAAATCAGCGAGAACGCCCCGCATTTGCGAGCCTCCTGAAAAATCGCTTCCGACGGCGAATCCCAGGTTCGTCATCGCGAATGCCGGCCAATTCGGCATCCAGTTCACGTTTCTGCCGGAGCCAATTGACGAAGTGTCCACGTAGAGGCACGAGTAGTTAGTCCCATACACCAGCACCACCTGATGCCAGGTGTTCGATGCCCACCCAATCGGCTCCGCTGACTGCACGGTCACGACGCCGTTGCTCGATGTGTTGAAGGTCAGATTCGTCCCGTCTGGGCCTATCGCAACCCACCACTCGTACGTGCCAGATGCGTTCGTGAAGGCCGCGTCAATGAGCCGCCCCTCATTTCCCGGCCCGCTCCCGCCTGCATTGGCGCTGCTCCAATCAGGCCGGAACCACCACACCACGCTGCCGCGGCGCAAATCAATGTTCGCTGGATACAAATTCGTCGAGACATTCGTCTCCACATCCCGATAAACCAGCAGCGCCGCCGCATTCGTATCCATCCACAGGCCGTTGGCGCTCCAAGCCGGTGTCCGCCCCAGGTTCGTCGCCACCAGCGGCAATTGTCCCCGCCAGCCCGCCCAATTTGTCGTGGCAAAATTCCAGGCCCCAAGCCGCGCGGAATCATTCAACTTCAGCACGGCTTGGGCGCTCGAGACATTCGTCACCGCGTTGTCCAAAATGACGGTGTACGTCCCAGCGTCAGCATCGCTCACATCCGCCACACTCAGCGTGTTGTTTGTCACACCGCTGATTCGAGCCGAGGGCGTCAAATTGCTCCCGTTCAATTGCCAATGATAAGTCATCCCGCTCCGGCTCAAGGCCGCAATACGAAAGAAAACCGTGTCCGCCGCCGCCACCGTCTGGCCCTGCGGCTGCGAGATAATCGCAGGATAAGGATATCCAGCAATCACATCTGATTGCGCCAGAGGACAGTTAAAAGTCGTCAACTCGTCAAACACGCCGCCCGCCTGGCCGTCCCCGCTGTGCTCGCTCCCAAGCGTAAAGCCGTCCGCCAACCGAGTCGCCAGGTCCGGCTCAAAGGCCAGTCCCGGCCCGCTCGCCGCAGGCGCGCCGTCAATAAACAGCACTGTTTCATTGCTCGAATAACTCAGCACTATCTGATGCCATTGATTCGGCACCCACCCGCCGATTGCTGCGGTCAAATAAGTCGTCAAAACCCCGTTGCTGCCGCTCACGAACGACAACCCATTCTCGAGCGGGTCCGTTTTCAGCGCCCACCCGCCGCCTGGCGAATACACATCTCCCAACTCAAACAAACAACCCGGCTCATGCGCCAAATAATCTACCTCCAATCCTCCTTTCCAATACGGTCTGAACCAGAAGCGCACTGCTCCCTCAGAGCCGTTCAAATTCGCCGACGCGTCGGGCTCCAGGTAATTGTACGCCAGCTTCGCACCAAACGTCGCGCCCTTCAACTCCGCGCCGGTCGTCCAGGGCGTCACAGGATTCAGCACGCCGTCACATGCCAATGGCGGCCACCCACGCGAGCTTGCGAAGGTGCTAATGGGATTTGTCACTGTGCCAGAGATCGTGCCCTGATTGGTGCCTGCGCTGTCCAACGCGTTCGATTGGCCGGTCCGGGAGTCCGCAGCACTCACACGGTTGAAGCTCCAATACCCCAATTGCGACGGCCCCGTCCCGCACGGCGCGTCCACCGCGCTGTTCATCGCCAGAGAATTTGTCGTTACCACGAAGAAATCGGTCAAAGCGCTGCTCCCGCAAACGCAATTCACCTGATAGACCGCCGGAATGGAGATATTGAGGTTCGTCTTTTCCGCGTGCGCTCCATTCAAAGACCAGCCCGACGGCAAATCCGTGGGAGCCACATGCGGGGTTGGCGTGGCATCCACTTCCAGCGTGTTTTGGCCATTCGTGGGATTGGTCTGCACCAAAAACGTCCTCGTGCCGGGTGTGCTGTTGGAGATCTCGAACCAATTCCGCGTATTCGCCGGCGCGAGCGAGGCCACTGCGACCACGACAAACGTATTTGAAATCGAGATCGTGTAAGTCCCCCCGCAAGGGGGTGAATTGCTGTACGTGTAATAAAACACGTTTGTTCCCACACCGGCATTGGTCGGCGTGAAAAAGAAACCCGGTCCGCCATTGGTCATCTCACGCGCTTCCCAATCCACCACGTTCCAATTCGTCAGAATCGTCGAGTAAGCTAGGCTTGCGGCTGCCGCCGTATTCCCATTGGCGTCAAAACCGGCTTCGGCTACCAATCCGGGAACGTCGGTCCATGTTGCGCTGTCAAAAGCTGGTTCTCCAATGACGAAAGACGCGGATTGTACCGCGACTTGGCCGCCAGGGGAGGAAAGGCAGGCACTACTCGTCACGACCACCGGAGGCTGGGAGGCAGTGCCAACAATTGCATTGTCTGCCGGAGCCTGGTTGCTCTGGGTGGTGAAAGCCGGCAGCATGCAAGCCAACGTGAGAAGAAAACCGATTCTCTTCACAAGGAATCCTCTCAATATGAACCTGCCTGGGTGTGGTTCTTGCATTTAAGCCTTCGTTTGTTTCCCCATCTCAGCGCAAATCATACGCTTCCCCCGCAGCCCGACAAGCGGAAAATGACTGCTCGCGCGCTTCCGAATGATTTCGTCCGCGATGATATTGGACCACTGATTTCACGGAAGACACGGATAAAAGGACTTTTCAGCGCAAAGTCGCAAGTTGCAATACACGACCAATCTGGCTCTGAACCAGTGGTCCAATTGGCGCGCGACTCTCTTTTCCACCAGTAACTCCGTCACGTCCGCCTATGCCACGGCCGGCTCCCGGGGGCGCTATGTATCGCGTCGTGCTACAGTCCTGAGGCCTTGGGGTTCGTGCAAGTTCTGATAATGAGGTGCAATTCAACCCGGTTTGAAGTGCGCGTCGGCCCCTCAAAAAGGGCCGGGGAACCGCTGGATAGGAAGGACAAAATAGGTTGCATTTTTACCAAAAATTGAGAAGCAGACACCCCTGTTTGTGAGCGATGTTACCTACGCAATGATTAGAAATATCGCAGCAGTGAACCTGAAACAGCACAGCGCGCGTTTGTGGCGGCGGCTGGCGCTTGGGGGAACTGACACGGTAATACACTTTCTTCTCAGACAACTGCACATCCAGGCCACGCCACAACTCGATCCCCCTGAGTTTACTGGATTAAATAACTGCGACCAGGGCGCGTCTTGGGCGCGCCCTGCCTTTTTCTACTGCCGGCACGGTGGTTGGGGCTTTCTGCAATATGCGCCAATCGCGCACAACCATCGTCGCTTGGATTGACCCGGTAATGATGAACCTTTCTGCGACAGCGATGAACCGGAGTTGACGCATTTTCCCATTATTCCTGCTCCGAAGGAATACACCAACCCCGCCCGCTCCCCGGCGCAATCGCGCCGGGCACAAGGAACCAAAAGAACAAACAGGGCGCGCTCCCGCGCCCTGTTTGTCTTTACGCCAGCAGTTCGTTGACTTTTGCAATCACCGCAAACGCGTCGGCCACATACAGCACGTCGGCCTTGCCGCGCGCCCAGCCGCAATTGGGGTCCAGGCTGATGGCGCGGCGCTCGCCGATGAAACGCCAGCCAACCGTATGCGGCTCTTCGCCGTGGCAGCAGGTGCTCAGACCCTTGGCATGCCGCGGCGTCGCTCCCGTCTGGCCGATCTGGTTCAGATGCGAGAGGAACGGCAGCACGGCCTGCCCTTCGCCTCCCAAATCCACCAGCGACTTGCTGCTGCCCAGCGAGGCGCGCGTCACCTTGAGAAAATCCAGGATCAACTTCTCCGCCTCGGCAACATGCGTCCGGCCATCCGCCTGCTTCTTCGTCCAGCCCGCGCCGGTGACGAACAGCAGCGGCGCATCGGGACGAATCGTTTGCGCGTCGGCTTTCGGCTCGCGGATGCCCGTCACCGTCGTGCGCGGGCCGCCCTCCGCCAGGGGCGCCGGAACCAATTCAACCGCCGCCGTTCCCGCGCCGCACTCGCACGCCGTCTGGCTGCCGGGGTCAATGAGCAGGAACCACGGACGCTGCGTTCGCGTCAGCGCGGCCTCCATGCGCTGGCGGTAGTACCAGCGGTTGACCGCCGGTTTCCCGCCGTCGGCGCTGATGCCGGTCACATGACAATCCACGCGCCCGCCCAGCCGTTGCGCGACGCCGGGCAAAACGCGATTCCAGCGCGAAGTTGCCGGAGCGGCGACCAGTGTGGCCTTAGCCGCCTTGCACAAGGCTTCCGCCGCCGCCGCGTCCGTGCAATAGCGCGGCTGGCCAAACTCGGCGCCCGCGACGCCAAAATACTTCGTGGCGGGACAGGCCGCTATGGAATCCGCCGCCGCTTGAACGCTTTCCCCAACCAGCCCGACGGCAAGGCTGGAGCCTGCGATGGCCTGATTCAAAGTTCGCGCCGCGCGCAACGCCTCCCGCGCCGATTTGGCGAGCAAGCCGCCGGCTTCAACGTGAGCGAGTAAGAGAATGGTCTCCATGGGAAAGATGGGGGGTTGGAGTGTTGGTGTGTTGGAGGGATGGGGTGCTGGAGTGCTGGAGTGTTGGGTTGAAGAAAAGGAGTTTCATCACTCCATCACTCCAATACTCCCTCACTCCGTTCGTCTTCATTTCTTGATCCACTCGACGATTTCCTTCGCGATGTCTTCGGGCGGTTTGTCCTTGACGATTCTGGTGGCGCGAAGCTGTTTGGGCAGCGTCACGCTCGCAAACGTCAATCCTTCGCCCGCAAGCTTCACCGGCCGGGCCTTCTGCAACGCCGGCATCACGGCGCGCATGTTGGCCATCCCGATCTGCGGATTGTTCTTCGGCTCGGGCAGGCTGCCCGTGGCCCACCCCAGCAACGCCGGCGGCCCGGCGCACCGGGACACCTGATGCCTGCCGCCTTCGATGCGCTCCAGAATTTCCAGCGAGCCGTCCGGGTTCACCTTCAATTCGTCCACGCCCTGGAATTGGTCCACGATGCCGAGCCGTTCGCCGGTCATTTGCATCGTCGCGCCCGCCCCGCGCGACGCGGATTCCCAGCCGCCGAAGACCAGCAGTCTGGATTTGTCCAGGCCGGGGATGGCCTGGATGGCCCCGGCCAGCGCGGCGGCGACTTCAGCCGCCTCGGTGAAACCGCTGGCCGGACCGTCCAGCGCCACGAGTTCAAAGGGCACCTTTT
>Ga0187871_10003247_pt1 | contig 12683 bp, 14 predicted proteins | sample June2016WEW_16_1_FD_132988 | JGI IMG/M metagenome (GOLD analysis project Ga0187871, IMG submission 132988) | Peatland microbial communities from SPRUCE experiment site at the Marcell Experimental Forest, Minnesota, USA - June2016WEW_16_10 | ecosystem: Environmental > Terrestrial > Soil >... | reverse complement strand
GGCGTGGCCAGCAACCGCTTCGACATCCTTACCTCGTGCACCATTCCCGGATGCGCCAACTACACCAGCAGCAATCACTTTATGGAGGACCTCGGCTTCGGTATTCGCTATCGCTTCTGGCACAAGTTGCCCCATATCTTTATTCGTCCCGAGGCGCACTATTACCACATTCACGACAATCAGGGGTTCGCTACCAACAATGTGTTTCGGATCGGGGCTTCGATAGGATATTCAACCATCCCGATCGACTGAAGGGAAACAAGACTGGCGCAAGACTGAAAAAGGCAGCGTCCGCGGACGCTGCCTTTTCTCTGATCTTCAGCTCATGTTCCGGGACTATGGTTCCTGCATGCAGATCTCGGCTTCGTGGATTGCTTGATTGAGATGCTCGATCGATTTCGTGCGGTGTCCGTGGAAATCGTGCTCGGCAGCCTCTAGATGGTGCTTCGCGCTCCGCATTGCTTCCAAAGCTTCGGCAATGTGGGGATGAGGTGGCATCGCCGCCGGAGCGGCTATAGCCGGCGCTGCCCCGACCACGGGCACCGGTGCTAGCGGAGCCTTGGGACCAGCTGCCGCCACTGGAAAGGTCAGGGCTAACAGGAACATTGCCGTGATCAAGAGTGTCAAGAACCCGATTTTCTTCATACGCATCCTCCTCGTCCGAATTCCGGCGCGGACGCCGCCGGTAAAATCACCGACCACGGATCCCTTTCGCACCAGGGCGCCGCGACATGCGCACAGTATAGCCGGGCCTCGGCCAAACTCCCGGTGTATAAGTTGATTCTTAAGGTGCTCCCATCAGAGTGGTTTCAAAATGGTACTGAGAGATCTCAGCGTGCGAGCTTCCCCCGGTTTCGCAGCCACAGCAACAATCCCGCGACCACGATCACGATCGCAACCACTAAATCGAAGCGTTTGAGATCATGCGCAAGTTCGCCCACATGTCTGCCGAACAAGTAGCCCGCGCCGCAGATCACTGTCACCCAAACTGCTGCTCCGAGAAAGTTGAACACCGTGAACTTCCGCCACGGCATGTGCAGTGCCCCCGCCAGCAGCGAAGCCAGCACGCGCATGCCAAAGAGGAATCGTGCCAGAAAGACGGTCGCCGGTCCGTAGCGATCGAAAAGCCGCTCCGCCTTCGCCAGACTCTCCGCACGGACCGAAAAAACATGCTGGTAGCGTTCGATGAGCGGACGCCCCCCGTGACGCCCCAGAGCAAACCCCAACTCTCCGCCCACGGTGGTGGCCAGGGTCCCGACCACGATCACCCAAGGAAGCTGTAATTCGTGTTCCGAATAGGCCAGGAAGCTCGCCAGCAGCAAAATGCTTTCTCCGGGAAGAGGCAAGCCCGCGCTTTCCAGCAACAACAGAGCCGCCACGGCCCAGTATCCGTAGTGCACCAGCGCGCCGCGCAGCAGATCGAAAATGTGATGGCTCATGATTTCTAGCGATTGTCATCCCGAGAGAGCGCGCTCTTTGCGCGAACGAGGGATCTGGCGAGCCCCGCGATGTGTCGTGTCCTTTGCGACACATTAATTGCGCGTCCGGCTCGCTTCCTTATATCAGACGGGCGGGTTCTTCTCGGTCAGGAATTGAATCAAAGCCCGGTTGAATTCCTCCGGACATTCTTCATACGGCAAGTGTCCAATGCCCGGAAAAACGATTAACCTCGAATTGGGAAAATACTTCGCGAGCGGCACAGCCGACGAAACATATACCGCCGGATCTTTGCTGCCCCACATCAAAAGCGTGGGAACGCCGGCCAACTTCGGCAGAGTCGCCTCCAGTTCGCGCAGGTCGTCGGTCCAAGTGCTCGCAATGCTAAGCGCATGCTCGAACAATCCTGGCTTGGCCAGCGGCGCTTTGTACCCTTCAAGAGCTTCGGGCGGAATCCTGTCGCGGTCGCCATACAAGCGCGCGTGCCAATAGGGATACGAGAAAGGAGTACGCGCGATCACCAGCCGAAACAAAGCCGCGCCAAACTTGGTGCCGAGAAATGGCGCCAGCCGCCGGCCATGCGCTGAAAACGGATTCACCGGCGCGACCAGCACCAACCGCCTCAGACGCGGTCCCGTATTGCCGCCCAGGCATTGCGCAGCCGCCATCATCGCCACCGCGCCGCCCCGCGAAGTTCCTAGCAGATCGAAAGAAGTGACCCCCAGGCGCTCGATAAAACGAAGCAGACGCTTCGCGGTCCCGCGCACGGAATGATCAACGCCCGCTGGCCTATCGGAAAACCCCGCGCCCATCATATCGGGTGCGTAAACCTCAGCGTACGGCGCCAAAGCCGGCATCGTGTAGCGCCAGGAAAAGGAATATCCCAGCAACCCATGCAGCAGGATGAGCGGCGGCCGGGGTGCCCCGCTTCTCGCCTCTTTTGCGAGAAAGCCCGTCCTGAGCTTGTCGAAGGATGGGCTTCGCGTGCGCAGATATCTCATGTGCGCGCCGTCGAAATCCATCCAGCATTCTTCCACGCCCGCATTCAGAGGCGGGGCGAGCACTGTCGAAACTTCCGAATTAGACTCCGTGACCGCCAAATCTTCGAACTCCCAGGACAACTCTTTACCGGCAACCAGAGTCTATCTAAGTGAACAACGCCTCTGTGAGCTTCACTAGGGGAGCTTAGGCTCCCCGCTTTTTGTGTCGGCACCCGGCGCTCGGCTTCCGGCTTCGCACTTCCGGCTTCGCACTTCCGGAGACCGGGAGCCGAAAAGCCGCCGCATCACGCCGCCATTTTTCTTTTCTTCCGCAACAACTTCTTCAGCACCCGAATCCCCTTATCCACGTGCTTCTCCTCCAGCAAAAACGGAGGCAGAAACCGCACCACGGTATCCGCGGTGCTGTTGAACAAAACCCCCTCCGCCAAGGCCTCATCCACAATCGGCCGCGCTGGAATTTCCAGATTGATCCCTTGAATAAATCCGCGCCCGCGAACTTCCTTAGCCGCAGCGCTCTTCTCGACGACGATTTTCAACTCCTGTTGCAGATAAGCCCCAACGCGATTCACGTTCTCCAACAGCTTTTCATCTTCAACTATCGCTAGAAATTCCAAAGCAACCCGGCAAGCCAAAGGTCCGCCGCCAAAAGTAGTCCCATGCTGTCCCGGCGAAATCGCGTTAGCAAATTCTTCCTTGGCGATAAACGCTCCCAGCGGCAACCCCGCCGCAATCGGCTTGGCAATCGCGACAATGTCAGGAGTCACGCCAAACGCCTGAAACGCAAACATAGACCCTGTACGCCCCAGCCCGCACTGAATCTCATCAAAGATCAGCGCCGCGTGATGCCGGTCCGCCGCCGCCCGGCACTCCCGCAGAAACTCCGCCGAGCACTCATAGATTCCGCCTTCGCCAAAAATCGGCTCCAGCACAATCGCGCAGGTGTTGTCATCAACCGCCGCCCGCAAACCCTCCAGATCATTTTGCGCAACGAATCTCACGTCTTCGAGCATCGGCTCAAATCCCTTGCGATGCTTTTCCTGCCCGGTCAGCGACAGCGCTCCGAACGTGCGCCCGTGATAGGAGCCCTGCAGCGCCACCAGTCGCGATTTAGCCTCGCCCCCGGCGCGATGTCCCGCCAACCGCGCCAGCTTGATCGACCCCTCAATCGCCTCGGTGCCGCTATTTTGAAAAAACGCTCTGTCCAAACCGGAGAGTCCGCACAACTTCTCCGCCAGCGCTCCTTGATACTCGTGGTAATAAAGATTCGAGATGTGAATCAGCTTCCCGGCCTGCTCCCGAATCGTCTTCACGATCCGCGGATGCGCGTGCCCCAAAGCGTTCACTCCCAAGCCTGAAACAAAGTCGAGATAACGCCGGTCGTCGATGTCGTAAAGAAACACGCCCTTGCCCCGCGTCAACACAACCGGATACCGGTTATAAGTCCCCAGCAAATACCGCCGCTCCAGCTCCGCAATCTGTTCAAATGTTTTCATAGGAAGATTTGATTCTATAGGAAATGTGGTCGTGAATCGTCCCTCGCGGGTGGCCATCCGCGTTCTTTTCTAGAGGATGGGACTGCAAAGGGCGGTGACTCGGAGGAAGCCTTACGGAGCACCAGTCGCCGTAGAACCCGAAACAAAGTCTCTAATGTACCCAACCAGCGTGGCGTTTCCTTTGTCCCACAAATCGTTGTGCTCCACGCCCTCCAGCATGTGCAGAGCTTTGGGCTGGTTGGCGCGATCGTAAAGCAGCTTGGGCATCCAGGGAGACGCGATTGTATCAACATCGCCTGAGACGATAAGCACGGGGATGCGTACGCTCGCGATTTTGTTTTTGTTCTCGAAATTGTTGGCTTTATCGATCCATTGACTCGGCCGCAGCAGCGTGCGGTAGAGCGCGTTCTGGTTGGCGGCGTCATAGGTGCTTGAGATTGGACTGAGCAGAATCAGCCCTGCCGAGTGCGGCGACTCCACCGCAAGCTGGGTGGCGACACCCGAACCAAGGGACCAACCCGAGATGTAAATATCCGAGGGAGAGACGTGACGCTGTTCGATCAGGTAGCGCATCGCGGCGCGCGCGTCTTCCCCCGTGCGCGGGCCAGTCGCTTGAACGGCACTGCTGGCGCCATATCCGCGGTATTCAACCAGCAGCAGGTTCGCACCGGTTTGGTGGAGCAGCGGGGCCTCGGCGGTTGCAGTCCCCGCCTCGGTTTCCAAAACTTCGCCGTTCCCGTGGAAGTGGAGGATCACCTTGGTGGATGGCTTCTCCGCGGCGATCCACCAGGCGTGTATCTGAGTCGAGCCGTCCACCGAGATATGCAGGTCTTCGAAGGGAATATTCAAGCTCGCCGGAGTTCTGTGGGGGTAGTTCGTGGGCGCAGGAAAAATAAGTTTGGGCTCAAGGTAGTAATGAAATCCGACGATACCCGCGAGGTACAGCACACCCACAATGCTCGCGATCCAAACGAAGGCTCGCTTCCATCTTCTGTGCGGGTGCGGAGCAACAGCTTGAGTTCCCATCGTCAGGAATCTCCTTCCTGATCGAAAGCTTCACCCATCGTACGTTGTCTTTTGGCCCGTTCGCAACCACGCCTGCCCTCTCTTCAATACAACCCCCGCTCCCCCGGCGGCCGCGTCTTCCACCTCCGGTGGACCCACAGCCACTGCTCCGGATACTTCCGCACATAGTCTTCAATAATCAAATTAAATTTCTGCGTATTGGCCTTGATGTCCGCCTCCAGATCGCCGGTGCGCACCAGGTCCACGGCTGGATCGAACCGCAACCGGTATTTGCCCAGTTCGCGGTCCCAGATCGTAAATGTCGGCACCACCGCAGCATCGCTACGCAGAGCAATCCGCGCCAGCCCGCTAGCGGTGCATGCCGGGATCCCAAAAAAATCCACAAAGATCCCCTGCGGCGGAGTCATATTCGTATCCATCAACATGCCCACGACTTCGCCCGCCTTCATCGCCGAGAGCAGCCCGCGCACAAAATCATCCTTGTCGACAGCCTTGTTGCCATGCATTGTCCGATAGCGCAGGATCAATTCGCCCAAATAGAGATTGTCCATGCCACGCATGATCACGTGCATCCAGTGCCCGTGCATCGACAAAACAAAAGAAGAAAGCTCCCATCCGCCGAAATGCCCTGCAAACAAAAGCACGCCCTTGCCGCGAGCGCGCGCCCGTTCGTAATTTTCGAACCCGTCATACACCACAACTTGATCGACGTTCTTCAGCGTGTACTTGGGGAAGTGGCAGACTTCCGCCAGTTGGCGTCCCAGCGAAGCGAACTCGCCGCGCAGAATCCGCGCCCGCTCCGCTTCGGTTTTTTCAGGAAACGCTATGGCTAGATTGCGCATGCCCACTCGGCGCAATCGCATATGCAGAACGTAAACCACCCAGGCCAGGCTAATGCCGATGGCGCGCGCCAGCGGGCGCGGCAGAATACCCATAATTTTGATGAACGGCCAGGCTGCCGCGTACTCAAGTCGCTGCCGCATTAGGGAAGCGGAACGGTATCACCGTCAAAAACTACTTGTCAAACAAACCGATGCCCCACAAAAACGTCTTCATCCACCCCAAGAATCTTGTCATCCCGAGCGGAGCGAGGGATCTTGGTGTGTGCCTGCGCAACCGATACACCCGGCGGACGCAAAAACCAAGATTCCTCGCTGCGCTCGGAATGACATCCCAAACTGTCAGTGCGCTACAAAGAATTTAGCCGAAGCCCGAAGCCGGCCTTACTTAGCCGCTTCCTGCGCCCACTTCGCCAGCGTTGTCAAGAACGAATTCGCCGCCGGCGGCGGTTCTATCTCTCCCGTCAGCGACGTCTTGAACGGCACCATGCGCCCGTAGAATTCGCGCGTGCTGTCTTTGTCCTGTTTAATTACCGCGCCATTCAGACTCACGCCCGCAAACAAACCTCGGGCACGCGAATAGGTCAGCACCTCAGCCCGCATCTTCCAGTCGGTATTCCCTTCGGCGTGTCGTCCCACCGGTCCGGCCGCCACCGAAGCGTCGGCCCCCAGTGCGAACTGGCTCGAGAGCAGATGGTTCATGCCATCTTTGTTCATGATCAGCATCACCAGATCAACCGCCTGCCCGCCAATCTGGAAGCCGAAGCTGCCGCCGGTCACGACAAAAAATGCCGGCGTGCTCCATCCCTTCGGTGTGCGGCAACTGGCCAGCCCGCGGCCATACTTCGCGCCCACCACGAAGCCTCCCTTCAGCATCGAGGGCACCACCGCCACGCACTCGGCCGAGCCTAAGACTTCCTGGGGAATTCCGGCATCCGGCGCGGCCTGGATCTCATTCAGCACATCGGCCGCCGCCTGCACGCGATCTACCGCCTTGGATTCTTTTGCCGGTTCATCCGCTGCAAAGGAGAGAGAACAGAGAGACGCGACTAGGGTCAACAGTAAGAACTTTTTCATGGTTCCTCGTCACAGAAATTTTCTTGGGCTGGTATTTGGATTGTAAACGAAGCTGCCAGCGTTGTATCGGGAAGGTTCAGCCGAGAAGGTATCGAGCGAACTATCGGGAAGAAGGAAACACCCTGCAGACAAAAAAATCGGGGCTGAAAGTAGTGACCCTAATCGCCACTCTCAACCCCGTCTCCCAGGTTCTGTGGTAGGTGAGGCGAGTATGCTCCGCACCTGATCTCACCGCAAGATTACCAAGGTCATTGTCCCGAAGTAACCGGTCAGGTCTTAGGTCGTAGGCATCAGGTCTTGAGCAAAACTCTAACCCCGCCCCCTAACCTCTGCCTTCCCTACTTCGCCGCCACCAGCGAGTGCGTAATGGCATGCACCGACAGCGCAATCCGGTTCTGCACGCCCACCTTGCGCATTAATTTCGCCACGTGCGCCTTAACTGTTCGTTCTTCAATGCCTAGCTGAGCGCCAATCTCTTTGTTGGAGCGGCCCGCCACCAGCATCTCCAGCACTTCTTTTTCGCGATCTGTGAAAGTCACGCGGCCCGCCGGAAAAATCCGCCCCGGCGAGGACGACACGCGCTCAATGAACATGGAAAGAACTCGGCGCGGAGCCCACACCGATCCTTGGCTCACGATGCGAATCGCCTGCGCAAACTCCGCCGGCGAAGCCGCTTCATCCACATAGCCCTTGGCCCCTGAAGCAATCGCCTTCAGAATGGTTTCTTCGTCCACGCCCGACCCGGTCACGATAATGCGGAGATCCGGCCGTGTCGCCTTCAGGCTCGCCATTACATCAAAAAGGTTTTGACCGGAGCGGTTTCCCAGCAGGATCAAATCCACACCCTGCAACGTGGAAATCTCAGGCAGGCCGGCGGAGATTAGTTCGAACTCAGGCTCAGTGTCGAACAAGGCGCGAAACCCGACAAACCTCAGCGGGTCGCTCTCCACCACGGCAATTTTAATAATTGGTTTTCTGGCTACCGCTGCTTTCATAGTTGTCCTATGGGGCGTAGTGTCGTAGCTAGAGCATAGCGGCATTTGCCCGCTCTGCAAAGAGAACGTGACCACAGTTAAATTACGGGAGTAACATGAAAAAGAAGGGCGAAAAGCTCTTCCAGGCGGAGAATGGCGAGCTAATTCTCGCCGCGCCATTTCGCGGAGAAGATTCAGCATGAGAAGAAAGTCCTTGGGTTTTCTGATTGTAGTAGTCGGCTTCGTACTCGCTGGTTTCGCGCTGTTCGCACCGGCTCCGGCCATCGCCGCCCAAACTGCGGCCCCGGCCTACCAGCCAAAATTCCACGGTGACCCGGCCCGTTCTGACTCCGAAGCCGCAGCCCTCGCCTATATGCGCGTCGTGATCCGTGCCCAGCAGCAATTCAACAAGCAGTACCACCACTACGCCACGTCTCTGGCCGAGTTAGTCCACTCCGGTTCGTTCACCAAGCGCATGGTCGATCCCCACCGGGGCGACTACTCCGCAGGTTTCAAAGGCAAGAACGACAGCTTCATCCTCACCATGACGCCCAATCATCTCGACGCCGAGCATCGCTCTTTCTACGCCGAAGACGACGGCAAGATCCACGCCGACGAAGAAAAAGCAGCCGACGAGAATTCCCCGGTCGTGAAATAAAGCTTTCACCCTTGTCATCCTGAGCGAGGATTGTTCCTTCGCGCCTCAAGCGCGAAGGACGATCGCGGTCGAAGGCCCCCCTTGTACGCATCCGTGAGAACGGCCTGGTAAGGGATTCCCGTCACAGCCCCGCTTCGATTAACTCGGCAGTTCGTGTATAAATTCTGGCCATGCGAGCGATTCTCGTCCCATTGACACTGTGGCTTGTAGCGTCTACATGTGCGGCTGCGTCAGAAGGCCCTCACGTGCCGCAGGCCGATCTCGAAGCCAACGCCCGCATGGAGCAGGGTTTCCTGGCCTACGATCCGCACTACAAAGAAGAAAAACAAAAGCGCATCGAGCGCATTCGCGCCATTGCCGGCGAAGTATTGGAGAAAGAATCCGCTGGCCAGAAAACCGCCTGCTCCCATCAGATCTTGTTCGAAGCGATGTCGCTCATCATCTCTTCCGCCGACTTCAAATTCATCGACCAACGATTGAAAGACGCCGAGAGCAGCCTGACTCACCCCGAGATCCAGATCAAGGCGGAGAAGCCTGATCCATCCGATGGAAGCTGGGGAGCGTGCTACGTTGAGTGGTACTTGCGTGCCGGCGCATCGTACGACCAGCTTCGGAAATCCCGCGACGCTTCAACAAAACCGTCGCCTTTGCCGCCCTGGCTCGATCGCATCGCGACCCCGAAAAAGCTCAACGACTACCTGATTTCGATTTCAGTCTCCGATATCAGCCACACCGGCGTTGATCACGAACGGGAATTCAACGACATGCTGGCTACCCTGACGCGAATGCTGGTCCGCGACCGGAATTTTTCTGTTGACCCGGAACTGAAAGCAACGCTTATGGATTTGCTTCTGCACCGTTTTCGAAACCCAGAAACCGGATGGTGGGGCGAAAGTTATTCTCGTGGCGGTCACGTCGAGTTCGTGGACGATCTCAGCATCACCTTCCATCTTGTTTCCTACCTCGAAGGCCACGTGCCCGACATGTCCAAGGTGATCGACACGGCTCTCGCAGTCAAAGACATGGACTATCCAGTTGGGTGGCTATGGAAGGGCCACTACTGGAATCACAACAACATGGACGTTGTGACCCTCTTCCAATACGGCTGGGCGAGCGCGAGCGCTGAGCAAAGAAAGACCATGCAGGCCGAAATCGAAAAGATGCTGCGCTGGTGCCTCAGCGATTCGCTGCAGCCGGATGGCTCGTTCAAGCCTGTCGTGGCCGACGGCTCCCTTGAGGAGAGCATGGAATACGGCGTTTCATTTCTTGCACGGATCGGATTCTTCGACAGTTCGAAACGCTTCTGGACAAGTCAGGATTTCCCCCAGGCCGAAGAGGTCCGCGACAGAATCCTAACTTTCGTCAAGAAACATCAAGCCAGCGGCGGCGCGGGCGGCACGCAATACCAGGGCGTGCTCGAAGACCTCGATGACAGCCGGGCCAAGAGGCGCTAAATGATTATGTGCTGACCCTGCCATCTTCAGAGCTGCTCGGCTATTATGGATGTGCAGCAAACACTGACGCACTTATGGAGAGAGCTATGCCTGCAACCATCGGTCAACCCGCACCCGAATTCACCCTTAAAGATCAAGATCAAAAAGAAGTAAAGTTAAGCGACTTCCGCGGCAAGAAGCCCGTGGTGCTCGTCTTCTACCCGCTCGACTGGAGTCCCGTTTGTACCAAAGAGCACGCCTGCATGGTGAACGACAAAAAGCAATTCGACCAGCTGAACGCGCAGGTTCTCGGCATCAGCGTCGATAGCGTGTGGTCGCACAAGGCCTATGCCGAAAAGATGGGCATTCACTACCCGCTGCTGGCCGATTTCCAGCCGCGGGGCGCAGTCGCCGCCAAGTACGGCGTATATCTCGAAGACAAAGGCATCACCGGCCGCGCCATCTCGATCATCGACCGCGACGGCAAACTCGCCTGGCACAAGAACTACGACATCCCGGTTGTGCCCGATATCCAGGAAGTCTCGCAAGCGCTAGCCGCAGTGAAGTAAGTTGTGTTTTGAAAGGGCGCGGCTTCAGCCGCGCCGTCCAGACCGGAAAGGACTCGGGGCTTTAGCCCCTGAGGAATGAAAGCCTCCGTCTTCATTGGCACCAGTCTCGATGGTTTCATAGCCCGTCCCGACGGCACTTTCGACTTTCTGCCCGAAGGCGGAGGCGAATCCCACGGCTACAACGAATTCATAGCCAGCGTCGACACGATCGTCATCGGCCGCAAAACCTTCGAAACCGTTCTCCCTATGAAGCCGTGGCCGTATGGCAACAAACGGGTCGTAGTCCTTAGCAGTCGTCCGGTGGATTTTTCAACGGTAGTAGGAGGCAGGGTGGAACAGATGGCAGGCCCTCCGGCTGAGATAGTTGCAAAACTAGCTGCCAGCGGCGTCAACCACGCCTACATCGACGGCGGAATCACGATTCAACAGTTCCTGCGCGCAGGATTGATTCAACGTCTCATCATCACCCGCGTGCCCGTCCTAATCGGAGAAGGAATTCCTCTCTTCGGTTCCCTGCCCCAAGATATTCGCCTCCGCCACATCGCGACGAAGCACTACGCAAGCGGCCTGGTAAGCAGCGAGTATCAAGTGGATGACTCAAAATAGACTCGAAGGTGCCGTTCTAGTCTTGCTGTGTTTTGGCAAGACTCGAAAGGGGTTTGACTTCCTACGTCCCCGGCCGAACCTCCGCCGCCTTCCCCTCCCGATAAATCACGACCAGCGGCTTACCGCCATTCGCATACCGCAGTGTCCTCTCCGCAGACGAACTCCCCGCATCGAGAGCTCCCATCCCCACCGCGAAATCCGCCTGCAGTTCATTCATCCCCGGCTTCACTTCATGCTGCGTCACCGCCTGCCAAACATCCGCCGGCCAATGCTTGTACAACTCATGCGGATCTTCTACATAGAACATCTCATCGGAATAGATCTTGTACTGCCCCTCCGTCTCGAATCCGATCGGCACCGCGTAGCTCTTCCCTTCTCTTTGAAACACAGCCATTACTTGCCGCCGGCTCCCTGCGCCAGGTGGAACGTCCGTCACCACGTCTTTGATCTCTAGTCGCTCAATCGGCAACAGCAGCCCGGCCTCATGTGCAAAGTCCGTCCGTTTACGCGTCGTGTCGTAAGGATAATAGGTGTATCGGTATCCCTCTTTCACCCACACCGGCTGCAGCGTCAACTGCTTCGCTGACTTCAGATCGAACGGATACAGTCTCTTCGGGACAACATAATAATCGGCATTCGAATACCCAGCATTCTTAGCCTGCAACTGCTTCTGCGCCGCAAGATAATCCTCATGCCGCTGATAAAGGATGTATCCCGCGCGCACCCCGGCCACCACCACGGCCAGCGCCAAAGCAATCTGAATTTTCTTCTTCGCGTCCTCACTAATCATGAAATAGATTCCCCACGCTGTGACCCTCTGTGTCTCGGTGGCAAAGATTTTAAGGGCCCTCAGGAAAAGCCGCTCTGAGGTACACTGAAGATCATGCCCACGATCACTGAAGAAGATGTAATGAGCGCGCTGAAAAGTTGCTACGACCCCGAGATCCCCGTCAACATAGTTGACCTCGGCCTGATCTACAAAGTAAATTTCGCGCCCGCCGCCGATACACCCGAGCAACCTAAGCAGGATGTCACCATCGACATGACTCTAACCGCCCAAGGGTGCCCCGAACACGTGAACATCAGCGCCCAAGTAAAGTCACGCCTCGAGCAGTTGCCCGGCATCCGCAACGCCGCAGTCAATATCGTCTGGACTCCGCCCTGGACCCCCGAACGCCTGAGTCCCCAAGCCAAGAAACAACTAGGCATCGAATGAGAAGCCGGTGTCCGGCCCCGGCATCCGGATTACTCAGCGGAAGCTGAAAAAACGAAAGCCGGAAGTCGCCTTCCTACCCGCCAATCTCTTCCCAGGTCTCGTAAGCCGACCGTCCCGCCGCCTCGGTTATCCGCCTGCCGGCGCGCGCCGCCATCTCCATGACTCGCATGCTACGGTCAAAATAATCCGGCAAAGACCGGCGCACTCTCTCAAACTTCTCCGGAAACTCCGACGCCAGCACGGCCAACCCGACGCCGGTAATCAGCACGCCCGCTGGATATTTTTTCTTCAAGAACAAAACCGTCGCCGCACCCGCCGAACCCGCCAACACCGCCTTCTTCCAGCCGTCCATGT
>Ga0187871_10003242_pt1 | contig 12695 bp, 8 predicted proteins | sample June2016WEW_16_1_FD_132988 | JGI IMG/M metagenome (GOLD analysis project Ga0187871, IMG submission 132988) | Peatland microbial communities from SPRUCE experiment site at the Marcell Experimental Forest, Minnesota, USA - June2016WEW_16_10 | ecosystem: Environmental > Terrestrial > Soil >... | reverse complement strand
GTGCGCGTTGTTCTTGAGTGCCTTGCCGGCGGCTTCGCAGATTCCGCCCCCCAACTCGCAGCCTCTCCCGCCGGGCCAAAGCGCTAACGCCGGTTCGCAAGATCCCAGGATTCGCGTGGATGTCAACCTCGTGGTGCTGCACACCACGGTGCTGGATGATCGCGGGCGTTTCGCCGATGGGCTCAAGGAGGAGAATTTCCGAGTTCTGGAAGACAAGGCCGAGCAGAAGCTCGCGGTGTTCAAGCGCGAAGACATCCCGGTCAGCATGGGCTTGGTGATCGACAACAGCGGAAGCATGCGCGATAAGCGTCCCCGCGTGAATGCTGCCGCCTTGACGCTGGTGGAAGCCAGCAATCCGCAGGACGAAGCCTTCGTGGTCAATTTCAATGACGATTTTTACCTGGACCTTGACAAGGACTTCAGCAGCAGCATTCCAGAGCTCAAGGAAGCGCTCGAGCGCATTGACTCGCGCGGCAGCACCGCGCTTTACGATGCGATCATCGGCTCACTCGACCACGTAAAGAAGGGCTCCAAGGACAAGAAAGTTCTGCTAGTAGTGACCGACGGCGAAGACAATACCAGTCACAATTCGCTCGAGAAAACGATCCGCGAGATTCAGAAGACCGATACGGTGATCTACACGATCGGCCTGCTCAGCGAAGAGAGCAAGAAAAACGCCAAGCGTGCCAAAAGGGCATTGGAGGATATCGCAAAGGCATCTGGCGGTCTGGCCTTTTTCCCCGAAAATGTTTCCGACGTGAAGGAGATTTGCGAAAACGTAGCGCACGACATCCGCAACCAATACACGCTCGCGTACTATCCCACAAATTCCAAGCGCGACGGCACCTTTCGAACCGTACAGGTGGAAGTCATTCCACCTCGCGGCCGCGGCAAGCTGACCGCCCGCACCCGCAACGGCTACTACGCTCCGGGCGGCCCAGCGGGCGCCACCTCGGGTAATTGATTCGCACAACTTGCGGCGTGCAGTGACAGCCCGCGGGCGTTGCCACATCTAAACCCCGCCCTCTCAAAGAGGGCGGCTATACGCGAGCCATATCGGTCATCGCGCCGATTGCGCCGAGCGCTGGCTCACTTCTCCCAAAAAGCTCTTACCGCGTGGAATGGTGCCGCCAAAATTCTCGGCGACGGTCTGCCCCATGTCCGCCAGCGTGTCGCGAATGCCGAGACTGACGCCCGCGCCACCCGCTGGCGAATAGGCCAGGATCGGCACGTACTCCCGCGAATGATCTGTCGTCTCCCAGCGTAGATCCGGATCGCAACCGTGGTCGGCGGTGATCATCAACACGTCCGATGACGTCAGCAGCGGCAGAAATTCCTGCAGCAGGCTATCGAATTCCTCGAGCGATTTTGCAAATCCTTCCACGTCTTTGCGGTGTCCGTACAGCATGTCGAAATCCACGAGGTTGCAGAAAATAAGTCCGTGTTTTCGCTCACGAACCGCGTCAGTCATTTTCTCCATCCCGTCGGCGTTATTTTTTGTGGTGACGTACTCGTTGACGCCGCGTCCGTTGTAGATGTCGTGAATCTTGCCGATGCCGAACACCGGAACGGACCGCTCTTGCAGAACATCCAGCAGCATCGGCTTGGGAGGATCGACGGCATAATCGTGGCGCCGCGGTGTGCGCACGAAGTTGCCCGGTTTGCCCGTGAAGGGCCGAGCGATCACGCGTCCAACGCGATTCGGCCCATCGAGCAGCTTTCGCGCGATCTCGCACATGCGATACAACTCCGTGATGGGGATCACCTCTTCGTGCGTGGCGATCTGAAAAACGCTGTCGCCCGAGGTGTACACGATGGGCTTGCCGGTGCGCACATGTTCTTCGCCCAGCTCCTTGATGATCTCGGTGCCCGAGGCAGGCTTGTTGCCGATCGTTTTTCGCCCGATCTGCTTCTCGAACGCGTCGATAATCTCCCGCGGGAAGCCATGCGGATAAACCGGAAAGGCTTGGTCGAGCCACACGCCGGCCATTTCCCAATGACCCGTAGTGGTGTCTTTTCCCGGCGACCGCGTCACACCTTTTCCAAACGCGCCAATTGGCGCAACCGCGGGCGAAAGACGCTTCAAGGGAGCGATATTCGGCAATCCCATGCGCACCAGATTCGGTATCTTCAGCGGCCGCGATTCCGCGATATGGCCGAGCGTGTTGCGCCCGACGTCGCCATATTCGGCCGCATCCGGCAGTGCTCCAATCCCCACACTATCCAGCACGATCCAAACGACTCTTTCGAAAGGTCCCATCGCGTCGCCTCTGCGGTGCTCACCGAACTCTAGCACAGCCCTTCGTGGCAACTCTGCTGCCGATATTGCTCGCTGGCATTTCCAAAGGTATGCTCCCGCCAACGACAACTCCCCGCGGGACCCAGGGAAACTTTTCCATAGAAGGATGCGTACTAACAGACAACGAGGTCCGCGATGCCCGAAAATGCCCAAACCCAAAGGCCGCCGCTCGCCGTCCCGATCATCCTCATCGTCCTGGGCGCCCTTTTCCTCTACGCGAACTATCAACCAACGTTCGATCCTTGGCTTATTCTTCGGACCTATTGGCCGCTGATCCTCATCTTCGTTGGCTTAGGGAAGATGCTGGACTCGATGCGCGCGCGTCAGAATCCAGGCGGTTCGTCCAATTCATCGATCGGCGCGACTGTCGCGGTGGTGGCTTTTATTTGCGTTCTCGGGGTAGTGCTCTGGCATGGACGCGCCTTCTCCAGGGGACGCCACGATTCTTCCTATCTGCACCACGAAAGCCGGACGGTAGAGTTGCAAGGCGCAAAATCGGCCAATGTCTCCGTGCAGGCATCCTCCGGTAAATTGACGATTGGCGGCGGTGCCAACCACCTCCTCGATGCCGATTTCAGCTTCAGCGATTCGTATGCTGCTCCACGGGTCGACTATCAGGTTGCTTCCGGCGTCGGACAGCTCACGGTTGCTCAGGATGACCGCAGCTCTGACTTCGGCTTGTCACACAACGATTGGAACCTGCGTTTCAGCAACGACGTTCCGCTGGAATTGAAAGTGGATATGGGCGCGGGAGAAGGGCGTTTGCGCCTTCGCGATGTGCCGATAACCAGGCTTGTCGTGAATATTGGCGCCGGCCACGTTGACGTGGATCTTATCGGCGATCGCAAGAAAGATCTCGACGCCGATATTGAGGGCGGCGTCGGCCAGGCCACGATTCACCTGCCCACCAAAGTCGGCGTGGTGGTGCACGCGTCGGGAGGAATAGGAACGATCAACGCCCACGGCCTGAAACACGAAGACGACGAGTATACCAACGACGTCTATGGCAAGACTCCCGCAACGATTCATTTGAAAGTGGAAGGCGGCATCGGCGAGATCGACCTCATCCCAGAGGCTTAGACGGGCTTCGAAGGCTCATTTGCCCCAGAATCAAGCGAGCCGTATAATTTAAAGTTTAGGCAGTCGCCAGCAATCACACTGTCTGTGCGCACTGTCTGGACTTCCCTTGGCGACCAACGAACTCATCCCGGCCAACACGAGCACGAGCCAGGAGGTAATCTCCGTCCGCGGCGCTCGCGTTCACAATCTCAAGAACGTCAGCGTGGAGATTCCCCACAACGCCATCACCGTTGTCACTGGGGTCAGCGGTTCCGGCAAGTCCTCGCTCGCGTTCGACACGGTGTACGCCGAAGGGCAGCGGCGGTACGTGGAGTCCCTATCCGCTTACGCCCGCCAATTTCTGGAGCGTATGGAGAAGCCCGATGTCGACGAAATCTCCGGCATCGCCCCGGCCGTTGCGATCCGCCAGAAAAACTCCACGCGCAACCCGCGATCGACGGTCGCAACGGCCACCGAAATCTACGACTATTTGCGGCTTCTCTTTGCGCGCTGCGGCCAGACTTTCTGCATCAAATGCGGTGCTCTAGTCCGACGCGACAGTCCCGAGGAGATCGCAAGCCAGGTTTTGTCTCTCGCGCCTGGCCGCCGCTTCTACGTCGTCTATCAACTTCGGATTGAGACTGGGGCGCAACCCGCATCGGGACGCCGCCCTTTCAAGAAAAAAAACGCGCCTCCGAATCAAGATGTCTTGCGCAATGCCCTGAGCGACATCCAGAAGCGCGGCTTCAATCGCCTCTATCAAGACGGACGCCTCCACGAATTCTCCTCGCCAGAGACGCTGCTCGAGATCGATTTCGCGAAACCCGTCTGGGTTGTGGTCGATCGTCTTGCCGTTAACGCCGAATCCCGATCCCGGCTCGTCGACTCGATCGAGATCTGTTACCGGGAGGGGAATGGCGAAGCGATTCTGGAGTTCGTTCCCGACGCCGCGGGAAATCCCGCCCAGCGCCTCGTCTTCAACGACCGCTTCGAATGCAAAAACGACGGCATCATCTACCAGGAGCCGGAACCGCGCCTGTTCTCTTTTAACAATCCCTACGGCGCCTGCCCGCGCTGCCAGGGTTTCGGCAACACCATCGATTTCGACCTTAACTTGGTCGTCCCCGATTCCAGTAAGTCTCTAGACGACGGCGCCATTGAGCCTTGGACCAAACCGCGGTACCGTGTTTTGCTCCAGGACGCCAAAAAATTTGCCCGCGCCCAAGGCATTCCCACCAACGTCGCCTGGCGTCACCTCACCGCCGACCAGCGTCGCCTGCTTCTCGAAGGCGATCCAGCGAGCGATTTCGGCGGTGTAAAGGGTTTTTTCACTTATCTCGAGCGCAAGAAATACAAGCTCCACGTCCGCGTTTTCCTCAGTCGTTACCGCGGTTACGCGCTCTGTCCGGAGTGCGGCGGCACGCGCTTGCGCCCCGAAGCCCGCGCCGTTCGCGTCGCCGGCAAATCCATCACCGAGATCTGCAGGTACACGGTAAAGGAAGCTCGGGCTTTCTTCGCCACGCTCGAGTTAACGCCGGCGCAAACCAAAATCGCCGACAAAATTCTCGACGAAGTCCGCTCGCGCCTCCAGTTCCTTGACGAAGTTGGCCTCGACTACCTCACCCTTGACCGTCTCACCTCCACACTCTCCGGCGGCGAATCCCAGCGCATCCAGCTCGCCACGTCGCTGGGCTCGCACTTGGTCGGCGCGCTCTATGTCCTCGACGAGCCTTCCATCGGCCTGCACCCGCGCGACACCCAGCGCTTGATCGACATCCTCAAATCTCTTCGCGACCTCGGCAACACCGTTCTCGTGGTCGAGCACGATCCCGATACGATCGAAGCGGCCGATTCGGTCATCGATCTGGGTCCCGGGGCCGGCGAACTCGGCGGCAAGCTTCTCTTCTCCGGCACCTATGAGGCTATGTTGCGCGAGCCGAAATCCATTACCGGCCGCTATCTGAGTGGTGAACTCCGCATCCCCGTTCCCAACAGCCGCCACAAGCCCAATGGAAAATTCCTCCGCCTCTACGGCGCGCACGTCCACAATTTGCAGAATGTGGACCTGATGGTTCCGCTCGGCACGTTCACCGTCGTCACCGGCGTGAGCGGTTCGGGCAAATCCACGATCGTCCACGACGTCGTTTACAAGGCGCTCGCCGCCAAGCGCAACGGTTCCAGCGTCAAGGAATTCTGCGACCGCATCGAGGGCGACTCCGAGATCCGCGAAGTCGTCATCGTCGACCAATCGCCCATCGGCCGCACGCCGCGTTCGAACCCCGCGACCTACCTCAAAGCGTTCGACGCCATCCGTGAAGTTTTCGCCGACACGCCAGACGCCAAGCGCCGCGGCTACACTGCAGGCCACTTTTCGTTCAACGTGCCCGGCGGCCGCTGCGAAACCTGCCAGGGCGACGGCACCGTCACGGTCGAGATGCAATTCCTCGCCGACGTGGAACTGATCTGCGAAGAATGCCGCGGCACGCGCTTCAAGAGTTCCGTACTCGACGTTCGCTATCACGGCAAGAATGTTCACGAAGTGTTGCAGCTGACCGTCCGCGAAGCGCTCACGTTTTTTATCAACGTCCCCAAGGTAATTTCAAAACTCCGGGTCCTCAACGAAATAGGTCTCGGATACTTGCGCTTGGGCCAATCCGCCACCACGCTTTCCGGCGGCGAAGCCCAGCGCTTAAAGCTCGCCTCCCACCTCACCCGCAGTGAAAATAAAGAAATTCTCTACATCCTCGACGAGCCCACCACCGGCCTGCACTTCGACGACATCGCCAAGCTCCTCGCCGCCTTCCGCAAGCTCCTCGAATCCGGCGCATCTCTTGTCGTCATCGAGCACAATCTCGATGTCATCAAATCCGCCGACTGGCTGATCGATCTGGGCCCCGAAGGCGGCGACCAAGGCGGCAAAATCATCGCCACCGGCACGCCCGAACAGGTCGCCCGCAACACGCAATCCCACACCGGCCGGTTCCTCGCCCGCGCCCTCAACGCCAACGGCCAGGCAAAACGCCAAGCCAATGGCGCATCCAAATCCACAGGTCCCTCAGCTACAATCGCAGAAGGAGCGCATCCCTCGTCCGTCGAGCCATGAAGCCCGTCCGCCCGCGTTCGTTAGCACCTTTCCTAATTCGCGCGGCAATCCTAGCTCTCTTGGTAGGGGCACTAAGCGTTGCGTTTAATTTCAGCAACCAAGTCGTGGCCGAAGCGCAATCCGCCTCGGCGGTCCAATCCCAAAAGCAAAAACTGGCCAATCCGCTGAATGACCTCCTCGACGAGGCCCAGCGCGACATCGACAAAAATGACTTCGAAGCCGCCATCCCCCCGCTCCAGAAATTCCTCGCCGAAAAACCCGACGTCGCGTACGCCCACTTCCAACTCGCCTATTGCCACACAGCGCTCAAGCGCGTCCCCGAAGCTCGCGCGGAATACGAGCGAGCTATCACCCTCGATCCAAAAATGACGGAAGCCTATCTCAACCTGGGCATGTTGCTGACGGGTCCAGAACCCGCGGCCGCAGTCGCGCCCTTGCGGAAAGTCGTCGAGTTTCTGCCCTCCCAGAGCCGCCCGCGTATCCTTCTGGGGGTTGCTCAAGAGCGCTCCGGTGATCTCCCCGGCGCCGCCGACTCTTTCGAAGGAGCCGTACATCTCGATCCGCGCGACACGGAAGCCGCACTGCATCTCGCCAAGCTATATCTCGTCCTGAAGCGTCCCGCCGACGCCGAAGCAAAATTTCGCGGCGTCCTCGAGGTTCAGCCGACTTCCACCGCCGCTGCGCTCGGCCTCGCGCAAACTCTCGATGCCCAAAAGAAACCCGAAGCCGCCGACGCGTACCGCAAATATCTACTCCTCGAACCAGCCGACTCCGCCGCCCGCGCCCGCCTCGTCCACTTCCTTGTCGAGCAAAGCAACAACGACGAAGCGCTCGCCGAACTCGACCGTGCCGAGGCCGGAAAGCCTCCCACCCTTGACTCGCTCCGCCTTCGCGCCGACCTCCAGATCGCACAGAAAAAATATGACGATGCCATCGTCACTCTCCAACGCGCCCTCGCCCTCACGCCCAACGACCCTCAACTGATCGGCGGCCTGGGCCGCATTTACATGCAAAAGCACGATTACGCCTCCGCGGAAAAACGACTGAAAATAGCGATCCAACTCGATCCGAAAAACATCGCCTACTGGAAAGATCTCAGTTCCTCCTACTATCTCTCCGGCGATTGCGTGTCCACCCTCGCGAGCCTCGACGTGATCGCCAAGGTCGAGCCGCCCGCCGCAGGCGGCTGGTTTATCCGCGCGCTCTGCTACGATAAGTTGCACCAGATCAAGCCGGCGCTCGAGGCCTATCAGAAATTCCTCACCATGGACGAAAACAAGAATCCCGACCAGGTTTGGCAAGCACAACAGCGCAGCGCCGTCTTGCAGCATCAGCTCGATGCAAGAGGGAAGTGATGCGGCCTTGCCACCAGCGCGCTTTGGTCTTATTGGTTCTCGTTAGCGTGCCGGTGCTCGCCTCGGAAGCCGGCAATCCCGATGATCTGCAAGCCCGTTTTGACCACGAATCCAATTCCGTTCGCAAAGCCAAGCTGTTCGAAAAATTGGGCGACGAACAACTCGCCGAGACCCGCCGTGCCTCTCGAGCGGCCGATTTCACAACCGTCGGCGAGGTCATGGAGAGATATCGCGACAACGCTCGCGTTGCCCTCAGCGCTCTGAAACAACAACATCCCGACGCCGAGCATCAATTGAATGGTTACAAGCAGCTGCAAATGCACGTTCGCAAGGCGCTCCGCGAAATGAAGGAGATGGTCTTGCTCGCTCCTACCGAGTACAAGCCTCCGCTGCAACTCGTGCAGAACGACCTCGCTTCCATGGACGACGAGCTCCTGGCCATGTTGTTTCCCCGGCGTCCCGGAAAAGATCCGCCCGCCGCGTCCCCTACTGCAACTCCGGAAACAGCCCCGGCCGGCCCGGACAACCCAGTGAACCAGCCTGCTTCGAAACCCGACGCGAAATCAGAAGATAAGGCCGAGGCTAACCAACCCGCTGAGAATGCAGTCGAAAATACAGAGGAGAAGCTTGAAATGAAAATCCAAAACTGCTTGCTCACCGCCGTCGTCACCTGTAGCTTGGCCGTTTCGTGCGCTCAGCTCCGGGCACAAGTGGAGCAGAAAGACTACCTCTCGCCCATGGAGTCCGACAAGATTCGCGATGCCGAAACCACCAACGCGCGCATCAATCTCTTTGTCACTTTTGCCGACGACCGCCTCAAGAAATTTCAGTACGAGCTGCAGCATCCCTCGTCAAATCGTCACGGCGAACTGCTCAACGCTCTCATGAACGGCTACGTTGGCTGCCTCGATGATGCCGCCGACCTCATGCAGCTCGGCATTGAGAAGCAGGAAAATATCCGCCAAGGCGTCGACTTGCTCGCCTCCAAAGGTAAGGAATTCCTGGAAGCCCTCAACAAAATAGCCGCCGACAAAATCGACATCGACATCTACAAAGACAATCTCGATGACGCCATCGAAGGCACCCACGACGCCATAAATGACGCCGAAAAAGCCAAAAAGGCCGTAGCCCCACCTCCAGTCCGCCGCAAAAACTAGAAGCGCCTCCTCAACCGGCGGTGCTCCCGATCCGCCCGTTGTAGTGGCGCAGCCCGCCTGCGGCCGGCTGGGACTCTTGCGCCTCAAGCGCCCAGACCATCTGGCCTATCTTCTTTCCCATTTCTCTTTGTCCGTGTCCTCTTCTCTGCGTACCTCCGTGGCATCCGTTTCTTCTCTTCTCTGCGAACTCCGTGATCTCTGTGGTGAATCCCAGCCGTTTCTTTTTTCGCGCACTTCACCCATGAATTTGGTCTCACCGCGCCCCGCGTCGTAAACTATCCAAGAAGAAACGAATGCCAACTCTCCCGACCATCGTCCCCGGCGGCCAAGCGCTTTTCCAGCGCATGTACACCCGCCTCAATTGCGACGGCCGCCCACCCCGCTTCCGCGTCGAGTTCTATCCGTACAGCAGCCTCACGCTCACCATCCGCCGCCGCGAAGAAACCGTTCACGTCCGCTTCTCCGATCTCCTCCATCGCGCCCCGCTCCCCGTGCTGGAAGGTGCCGCCGCCCTCCTCCTCTCCCGCGTGTACCGCCGCAAAGCGCCAAAAGCCCTCACCGCGCCGTATCTCGACTATGCCCGCTCTCATCGCACGCGCACCCGCATCAACCGTATGCGTCACCGCCGTATCCGGCCGGCCACACACCCCCAAGGACGCCACTTCGATCTGCAAAAGCTTTTCGATGAATTAAATGCGAAATACTTCGAAGGAAAACTAGTCCGGCCCCACATCGGGTGGAGCACAAAAAGCTGGCGCCGCCAATTCGGTTGTTACGACCCGGGCCCCGGCCACATCCTGCTGAACCGCCGTATGGACCGCCCCAACGTCCCGCCATGCGCGGTAGAATACGTTCTCTACCACGAGATGCTCCACGTCAAGCATCCCACTCGCCGCTCAGGCTGCTCGCTGATCTCACACTCACCAGAGTTCCGCGCCGAAGAAAAACTCTTCCCTCAATTCCAGCAAGCTCGCAAAGCCCTCGATCGTCTAGCCTGCTAGACCACGCCGCGCAGAGAAAAACTGTCATTCCGACCGGAGCACGCCGGCTTTTTCTTTCCCGTTCGCTTCCTGCGAACGGGCCGGCGTGCGCAGTGGAGGAATCTCTCTTCGATTTACGCTCAGCGCGGGTCTTCCTCTATCTCATAATTCGTTGCGCCATTGTCCCTTCTTACTTAATGTCCTTCTTCTCCTTCTCCGCTTCCTTATACAATTTCTCAATCTTCTTCCGAATCTTCTCTGCATCCTCCGCCTTCGGATTCAGGTCCAAATATCGCTGGTATGACTTGATCGCAGGCTTCTTCAACCCTTTCTTCTCCTGCGCCTCGCCCAAAAAACGAAAAGGCGCCGCGTAACCAGGCTTCGCCAACGTCGCATCCTGAAACCGGTCGGGCCGCATCCACATCCCCCTTGTGCAAGTAATATTGTCCAACTTCCATATCCTTTTCCGCGCGCAAAGGGTCCCAGGTCGGCTGATCCGGTGCTGACTCCGTAGCATTGTCTTTGTTCGTTTTCGGTGGCGTTTTCTTCGCCGCTGGTGTCGGAGGGTCCGCCGGGGTGTCAGGTTCCTGCGGGGGCGGTGGATCCTGCGCCCGCGCGAGCCCGCCAGTCCCCAACGCCAAAGCGCCCAGCACTACCAGAATTCCGCAAAGGTATCGCTTGGATCTCATCTTGTCCTTCAACTGCGTCCACCCACGCGCAGTGCAGCGCACGAGTGAAATAAAGTCGCCCTTTCACTCTGCGCCTTCAACATTTAACTTTCAACCGGTCAGAGCGAATCCGGCAAGTCACGCTTCTTTGTGGGGGTGCGCGAGGTAATGCTGCCTTAACAGGTCCTTCCCATAGTCGTTTCCGTTCGGTGTCCGGACAACACAATGAACGTGCTGCTGTGTCGGCTTCTTGGGATCTGTCGCAAACTTCGCCAGGTTCGCAGGTCGCTGGTGGTCAAATTCGATCAGCACAACCGGGCTCTGCACCCGGTAGTAAAACACGCTGTCCGCTTGCGACTCCCCAATCCACGCGAACCAGGTATTGTCGATATGCCGCTGCACCTCGTTCATCTTCACGCGCGCATGCCCCTCCGGCATGTTGCTGACGTACAAATACATCAGATCCGTCAAGCGTTTCTGCGCCGCCGGCTCCAGATCCGCTCCGCGCACCCCCGCGTAATCCAGAACCACATTGTCCTTAAACGCCTCCGTCAAATTATTATTCCCCGTCTTCGAAAAATTCAGCACCGCCTTCCGCCGCGCCGCAGCTGGAAGACCCCGCAGCATCTCCAGCCCGTCGTTCTGCTCCTTCTGCAAAATCTCCACGCCCTTATACTTGCCCGACGTCGCCTTCACCGGTTCCGATCCAAAAAAGTGTGGCGTCATCACCACCTGGTCGCCCAGCACAAAGTAATTGATGATTGCGTGATGACCATCCAGCTGCCAGCCCCAGGGCTCTGTCGCCGAAGGCTTTCCCATGATGGTGATGAAATACAGCCACTCCCCCAGAAACTCGTGATCGTCCGAAAGCTCCGCCAGCGTCTCGTTCAGGCGCATCACGTTCCGCGTCAACTCAAATCCACTGCTGCTCAGCGAAGCCCGCATCAAACCCAACGCCAAATCCCGCTGCGCCTCACTCATCTCCTGAAAGCTGACCCCTTGCCGATCGTAAAAGTGCTGGTTCATCCACTTCCGCCACTTGATGTCGTCCACGGGATACATCGCCCTGGTGAGCTGCACGCTTGTGAGCGATTCGATGAATTTCGACGCGGCGTTCCGCACTGGCTCGGTGGAAACCCCGGTGGGCGCAATTTCATAAAGGTTCGGCAACAGGGTGCCGTTTGTAGTGATTCCTCGAAAGGGCTCAGCGAGTCCTTTCGCCTCATAGTCCTCCGACATCCGCCGAAATTGCTCCGCTACATCCGCCCGTGTCGGCTCCTGCCCAAACGCAAATGGCGTCACCACCCCTGCGGCCACCATCGACCACAAAAACTCCCGTCGCGAAGCCAACGCTTTCTTGGAATGTGAATGAGAGTGTGAATGCGAATGCGGGCCCGGATGATGCACGTGATCTCTCATACTCGCTCCCGACCTGCCTGATTGATTGAAGTCGTTCTTTACGCGCCAAATGCGTAGAGCAAATGTAGGGCGTCGCTTCAGCGCGTCCCGGCGAGCACCCGCGAGATGGCGCTTGAGGCGCGCCAAGAGTATTCGTTTCTTACTCCGCTATCAACTCCCGCACCCAAATATTCCGAAACCTCACCGGATGATTATGATCCTGCAAAGCCAAAGGCAATTTCTCCGGCCCAGCGTTATACTCCGGCTTCTCCGTAGAGGTTGTCCCCTCAATCTCTACGTTGTCTTGCACCAAAACGCCGTTATGAATCACGGTAACGCGCCCCTTCTTCACCAGCTTCCCGTCGCCGCCAAACTTCGGCGCGTGAAAAACAATGTCGTAGGTCTGCCATTGCCCGGGCGGCCGCGAAACATTCACCAAAGGCGGATACTGCCCATACACCGCCGCAGCCGATCCATCCGCATACGTCTTGTTGTTATAAGAATCGAGCACCTGAATTTCGTACAAGCCCATCAAGAACACACCACTATTCCCGCGATCCTGCCCCTGCCCGACCGCAGGCGAAGGCGTTGCAAACTCCACGTGCAACTGACAATCCCCAAGAGCCTTCTTCGTATAGATGTATCCCGACTTCGGCACCGTCTCGAAATACCCGTT
>Ga0187871_10003241_pt1 | contig 12695 bp, 8 predicted proteins | sample June2016WEW_16_1_FD_132988 | JGI IMG/M metagenome (GOLD analysis project Ga0187871, IMG submission 132988) | Peatland microbial communities from SPRUCE experiment site at the Marcell Experimental Forest, Minnesota, USA - June2016WEW_16_10 | ecosystem: Environmental > Terrestrial > Soil >... | reverse complement strand
TCGCCACTATGTCCCCAAAGCACCGCAACTTCGTCCACGCGAAACCCAAACTTGCGTGCCAGAAAAAGAATCTCCGGATCGAAGCCCCAGCGCTCAATGCGCTGCAGCGGCAGAATCGTTTGCGCGGACCTCCGCGTGAAAGCCTTGAATCCGCACTGCGTATCTTTGAATCGCAGCCCCAAAATAATCCGGTTTAATAAATTGAAGATCCTTCCAAACAGCTGACGCATCGGCGACTGCCGCTGCGTCTGCAACTCCGCTTTCAGCCAGCGCGAGCCGATCGCAATGTCCGCTCCCGCCGCGAGCGCCGCCAACAGTTTCGGCATCTCTTCGATCGGCGACGACAGATCCGCATCGCTGAACACGACTATCTCGCCTCGCGAATTCAATATCCCGTTGCGCACCGCATAGCCTTTGCCACGATTGCCTGGATTCTCCACCAACCGCAACATGGGATCCTTCGCCGCAAACCCGCGCACCAAGTCCGCCGTGTTGTCGCGCGATCCGTCATTTACCACGATCACTTCCGCATTCCATCCCTGCGCGCGCACATAAGCCAGCACCTTCTCCAGAGTCGCCCCCAGGCGCGACCCCTCGTTATAAGCCGGAATGACGATGCTGTAAGCGATGTCCTTCAATCAGATGACCGGGCAAGAATGCCTTCGCCATTGTACGTCGTAAGGGAGTAAGCCAAGGAAAAGGAAACAGGTAAGGAAGTACAGAAGTAACCGGAAGCGGAGCGCCGGAAGCCGAGCCTAAGCAACGCTGCGTTTTTCCGCCAGCATGCCGAAAAACTCGTTCACCAGTTCCGCATCCCATAAGCCCAGGCGGGCTTCCTCGCGCATAGTCAGCGCGGCCTCATCATGCCCCAGCGCCGGCTTATAGGGACGCGCCGTGCGCAGCGCATCATACACATCCACCACCTGCAAAACCCGCGGCAGCAGCGGGATTTCGCTCGCCCGCAATCCATCCGGATATCCCGACCCATCCGCATGCTCGTGATGATGCCGGATAATCGGCAGCACCAGCCGCAACGACTTCAGCGGCTTGCAAATATTCTCCCCCGTAACCGGATGCCCCTTCATAATCTCCCACTCCGGTAGCGTCAGGTCCGAGCCCTTCTTCAGAATCGCATCCGGCACCGCGATCTTTCCCAGGTCGTGCAAATATCCCCCGCGCCGCAGCGCCACAATCGAATCTTCATCGAGTCCGAGATGCCGTCCCAAATCCGCTCCGTACGTTGCCAGCCGCTCGCAGTGCCCCTCCGTATAAGGATCGCGCCCCTCGACGATCAGCCCCAGCGTGCACAAAACCGAATCCGCCGTCTCCAACTCGTCGGTATATTCCTTCACCCGCAGCAGCGACTTCACTCGTGCCGTCAATTCCTCTGCCAGCACCGGCTTGTTCAGAAAGACATCCGCGCCCGCTTCAATCCCCCGCACCTTGACCGCGCTGTTGCTCAATCCCGTAATCAGCACAAATGGAATCAGCCGCGTCGCCGGATCACCCTTCAGTTCCCTGCACAATTCATAACCCGACTTCCCCGGCATTCGCACATCCGAAAGAATCAGGTCCGGAGCCTGCCGCCGCACCTCCGCCTCGGCCTGTTGTGCATTCGCCGCAGTCACCACTTCATAGCCCCGCTGCGCTAGCAACTGGCTCATCAGCCCGGCGATCATGGGATGATCATCGACCACCAGAATCCGCGGAGCCTGCCGCCGTATCGGCAAAACGTTCATATCAGTATCAGAACCCGTTTCCTGCTGCGAAGTTGCCCGTCCGCCACCGCTCACCCCCGGACGAGAATCGTGAGGAAAACTCATCACATAGCCTATACAACCGTAATTCTACTGCAATCCCAACGCCGCAACGTTGATCCAGCGCAACCACGCCGGAAAATAAACGTCCCACTTCGGAACCCGCGTCAAAATCTTCCCTCGACTTGTGACCTCTAACCTTGCCCTGCGCAGCATTTCCTGCTTAACCTCGGCCATGACCCGCAAAGCAAAATTTCGAATAGCGATCCTAATCCTCCTCCAACCAATCGCCCTGGCCGCCACCAAACCTCACACCATCACCTTCGGCAAACAAACCACAGTCCAATGGTTACCCAGCACCGCCCCATCCAACGACGACAAACCGCAAACCTTAAAAGTCCGGCCACTCTTCGTAGACGCCCGCGTCAGAGAATTCACTCTAGGGCCCGCGCACGACATAACCGATCGGCTCTTCGTGATCCGCCGCGCCTTCCGCGTGAACGACAGTCTTCCCCAGGAATCCGCCGCGTCGCCGCACTGGCAATGGCAACGCGGAGGATGGCTTCTAGTCGACCGCATCACCGCCCACATCTCGCCCTTAAATCTCCCCGAATTCGACGCGCTCTACTCCGCAGCCAGTTGGTACCGTGACTACGCCGCCTACTGCGGCATCTCCGAAGACGGCAAGAAGATCTATGCCGTAGTAGCCCAAATCACCCGCCGCAAGCCTGTACTAAAGAAAGTCCTGGACGGTCAAGCCATCCCCGAAAACGCCGCACCCGATTCCGTCTGCCCCACCCCAGCCTGGCAACGCTCCCCCACGCGCGTAACCTTCGAACCCACATCCGCCCAAAAACAAACCTTCGCCATCCGAGGCCACACCATAGATCTGGTAAATGAAGGAGAAGAAAAAGAAGACGAAGAAGCCTCAAAATAAAGAGACCTAAGCAGCATGAAACCGTTCCAACTTCTGGAAACTGGAAACTGGAAACCGGAAACTGGAAACTGACCCCCTGACCCCTGCTCTACAACGCCTCCACCGCCGCCACGTCCTTCTTGCTAACCTTAGCGCTGGTGACCAAAACCACCGCCAACACCACAATCACACTCCCCATAACAATGAACCGGTCAACGCGCTCATGCAAAACCAACCACCCCAAAAACACCGCCACGACCGGATTCACATAGGCATAAGTCGACACCTTCGACGTAGGCACATGCTCCAGCAGCCAGATGTAGGCCGTGTATCCGATCCACGATCCGCACACCACCAGATAAAGCACCGCGCTCACCCCACGCGAAGTCCAGGTAACCCGCGAAAAATCTCCCACCGCAAGAGCAAACAAAAAGTTCGCCGCCCCCGCTGCCGTCACCTGCCACGCCGTAGCGCTGAACACATCCATGCCCGACTGCCACCGCTTCGACAGTACCGATCCCAAAGCCCACAAGAACGATCCGCCAAGCAGAGAGACCGAAGCCCACAACTCGCGCCGTCCCAAGGCCGATCTCGAATGCAACTCCGGCCAGAACAAAACAAACAGTCCCACAATCCCCAGTGCCAACCCCACCTTGGCTCGCCCCGAAATGCGATGATGCCCCAGCAACATCGAATCCAGCACCAGAAACCACAACGGAGTGATCGCAATAATCAAAGCCGCAAGCCCCGACGGCACCGAAAGTTCCGCCCACGACAAAGTCAGGTTGCCGCCCATCAGCAACAAAATTCCCACCACCGCCGCCAAAGCAATCTGCCGCGCCGAATACCAGATCCTCCGCCCCGTGGCCGCGCACACCACCAGCATCACCACTCCGGCGATCGAAAACCGCATCCCGCACATCAGCGCCGGAGGAATCGTCTGCACCGCAATATCAATCGCCAGATAAGTAGATCCCCAAAACAAATAAACTAGCCCAAAGGCAAGAATCACCGCAAACCGGCTAGGGCTATGAGTCTTTGACATGTAAGTGAGAAAACAGGGAAATTAAAAGATATCAGACACGTGCAGGAACAAAGGGATTCAAGGGAAGGTTGTGAAGTTTGTCATCCTGAGCGGAGAGATGTGCTCCGTGAAACGGAGCGCGTCCTCGGAGTCGAAGAGCCTGCCCCGAGCGAAGCCGAGGGGACCCCTATCGACTCCTCCGCGGCTGCGTACCGCGGGATTCTCCGTCGCGATGCGGACGCTAGGCGTCATCCCGAAGGCCCGCGCTTTCACCAGCGGGGCGAGGGATCTCCCGCTGATCAATTGCCGTTGGAATATTACTGACTAACACGCAACCCTGCCCGCTACTTCAACTTCTCGTACTCCGCCCGCGCCGCCTTCAACACCGGAACATCCCCATCCGCATCTTTCCATACCGCAAAGAAATCCTGGTAAGCGTCCTTCGCTTTGGCAGTGTCACCCTGCAAAGCATAAGCTCGCCCCAAGCCCAAATGAGCCAGCGAATAAACCCAGCCCACCGCATCAAGCCCGCGATGGTCAAGAATTCTCTGATACTCCGCCGCTGCCTTGGCTCCATCGTGCAAGCGCAGAAAAGCTTCGCCACGGACGAGGATGGCCCCTGTGTTGCCCCTGCCCAATTCGTAGGGCTTGGCGGATTCCAGCGCCGTAACCGCCTGTTCGGGCTGGTTGCGCTGCAGGCTGATCAGCGCTCGCGCCATCGGCAGTTGGACCTGAGTCAGCACGGTAGCATACGGATATTCCTTGCTGAGCCCTTCCGCCAGCTTCTCCGATGGGGCCGCGTCGCCGATCTGGGCAAACAGAATCGCCGCCGCCGCTCGAGAATTTATGTTTTCCGAAAGCGCGAGTGCCGCATTCATCGTCTGGTGAGCCTCTTGCAGAAAGCCTAGCCCGGCATCGCAGCTTGCCTCCGCTCCCAGAATCGTCGCCGCGAACTCCTTACGCCCCTGGGCCTGCGCCACGCTCACGCCGCGGGCATAGCTTTCTCGCGCAGTTTTTATCTTCCCCAGCGCGCACTCACCCGTCGCATGGAGCATAACTATGATGGGCTCTTCCACCTTACCGGCTGCATGTTCCAACTCCCGCTGCATCGCGGCTTCGTCGGCCCGAATGAACGCCAACTCGTACAGCGTGATATGGATCGACCACGGCTCGGCCTTCTGTGCTATGGCCTGCTCCGCCACTGCCTTTGCTTCGTCATAGCGATTCAGCCCCAAATAGGATTCCGCCACATTCTGATACGCGTAAGGGTCCTTGGGATTAAGTCTCAGGGCTGCGCTCGCGTTGGCCAGTGCTTTCTCCGGTTGCCCAATAGCGTTCTCCTCAAGGGCCAGGTTGTCCTGGGGAACGCCGTCCCGCGGATAGGCCTGTATCCATTGTTCAAGAGTCTCAATATCTTTATTCGCTTGTCTTCTGTACATGCCGTAGTAGTGAGAAGAAATGTAGAATTTCTCCCGCTCGCTCGCCCGGTCCTTCGCATCAAAAGCCTTTTGCAGATACTCAAAGGCTTCCTGGGTCTTGCCCGTGTTGTAGTAAGCCACGGCTAGCGTGGCCAGCGCCATGGCAAAATTCGGGTCCAGTTCGGTCGCCCGTTTCAGGTGCGGAATCGCCGCGTCATCGTTGAACTTCGAGTGCTCCGCCTCGCCCAGGCTGAACTCCTTCAAAGCTTCCAGGGACGATGTAGTAGCCGCTTCCAGCGGAGTATCGAACTTCTGTACCGAAGCCAGCGATTCTCCCAGCTTCCCTCGCAAACCCGACGCAGCCTTGTCCAGCGACTTCAGCACCTGCTCTTTACTGTCCGCCTCCACCTGCTCCCGCGCCAGCGAGTCGCCGCTCTGCGCATTCACTGCCTCCAGTGTGATCACGTAATGGCTGCCCAGGCCTGAAATGGAACCCGCGATCATCGCCTTCACACCTTCGCGCAGGCAGATTTCACGCGCCACGTCGCTGGTCACACGCTCGTCGCCCGAGCGCCCCATGAACTTCAATGCCTGGCGAATCCGCGATTCCGGAAGAATGTTCAGATAAGGTGACTGCTCCAACTGCACCGCCAGAGCCTGCTTCAGCGTCCCGTCAAAGACCGCATCGCCGGTAGTGTTCACGAAGTCAGCCAGCAGTATGCTGTCTTTTTCCGTCAGCTTTGATGACTGATGTGAACGGAAATAAATTGCCACAGCAACAAGCGCAGCCAACACCACCAGCACCGCAGGAACCAGAATCTTCCAGGACTTCTTTGCCGGAGCAACGGGAACTGGAACCGAGGGAACCGGAGCAACGCTGACGGCGCTCACAGCACTTACCGCGCTTGCAGACGCCGCTGCCGCCGGAACCTTCGCCGAGCCAGATCCCGGCCCCGCCGCCACCGCGTGCTGACCCGTATCCACCGCGGCCGACATTGTGCCGGAACTCGCCGCGGCAGAATGCCCGCTTCCCGTGTCCCGCTTAAGCCGCTGCAAGTCCGCGCGAATGTCCGCCGCATGTTGGTACCGCAGATTCCTGTCTTTTTCCAGCGACTTATTGATTACATCTTCGAGCTTCACTGGCAGGTCAGGATTCAATCGCACGGGCGAAACCGGGGCGCGATCCAGGATCGCCTGAAAAATCAGCGCCGAAGTCTCTCCCCGAAACGGCAGCGTCCCCGTCGACATCTCATACAGCACCACGCCAAACGAAAAAAGATCCGTCCGCGAATCCAGCTCTTTCCCCTTCGCCTGCTCCGGAGACATATAAGCCACAGTTCCCAGAGTCGAACCCGGGCTGGTCAAGTGCTCTTCGACCGCCACATCGGTGGGCGCAGTCATCGCGTCCGATATACGCGTTGCCCCAGCCGACGCCGAGGGATTCGCCTTCACCTTCGCCAGGCCAAAATCCAAAATCTTGGCGTGCCCACGCTTGGTCACAAAAATATTCGCCGGCTTAATGTCGCGATGCACAATGCCTTCCGTGTGCGCCGCGTCCAGCGCATCGGCGATCTCAGTCCCCAGATCCAGGATCGTCTCCAACTCCACTGGCCGCGCCCCGATCATGTGCTTCAGCGTAACCCCGTCAAGAAACTCCATTACCAGATACGCGCGCCCATCTTCTTCGCCGATGTCGTAAATCGTACAAATATTGGGATGGTTCAACGCCGACGCCGCCTTGGCCTCTCGCCGGAATCGCTCCAGCGCCATGCGGTCCTGCGCCATTTCCTCCGGAAGAAATTTCAACGCTACGAAGCGTCCAAGGCGCGTGTCTTCCGCCTTGTAGACGACGCCCATCCCGCCGCCGCCAAGCTTCTCAATGATCCGGTAATGAGAAAAGGTTTGTTCGAGCAAGGGACCCCGCCGTAAGGTGCAGCCATGCTAAAGCCCAGCGTATCGGAAGTCAAAATCTGAAAACGGAAACCAAACAGGAACCCAAAAGGACCTATGGGGACAGCCGCCCTCGGCTGTCCATCGAGCGCAGCTCGATTGTAGCGCCGGCGTCCCGCCGGCTTCCGGGCGCAGCCCGGTGTTATCAAGGCAGGGCCGGTTACCAAAGGGGGTTACGCGACGCACTTCCGCAAGCTATAATGGCTTAGTAATGTCGACTGCAAGCGATGCTGCGCAACAAATCCAATTCGCATCTGCCCGAGTGCTGGCTGCACTGTTTAGTGTGCCCCAGGCGCTATCGGGCGAACTTGCCGTCACGCCTGCGTCCCAGCCTCTTCGGTAGCGACTAACAACTCCTCCTACAGAATTTCTGCCTCGGCCTACGTGCGTCTGAACCAAGCCACGCGTCCCGAGGTTGCATTTACTGACAACCGGCAACTGGCAACTGACAGCTGCTTCAGGAGGATTCCGATGACCACGAAGACAATGACTGCGACCGCTCCCGAAAAAAAGATCGGTCCCGCTGTTAAAGGACCAAAGATTAAGACCGCACTGCCCGGACCGAACGCCCTGCGCGTGCTTGCGGGCGACGAGAAATATATTTCGCCGTCCTACACCCGCTCCTACCCGCTCGTTGCCAAGAGCGGACGCGGCATCATCGTCACCGACGTCGATGGCAACGAGTTCTATGACTTCTCTGCCGGCATCGCCGTGACCTCGACCGGCCACTGCCATCCCCATGTGGTCGCCGCCATTCAGAAGCAGGCCAGCGAACTCATCCACATGTCGGGCACGGATTTTTACTACGAGAGCCTGGTCACGCTCGCCGAGCGCCTCTCGAAGATCGCTCCCATGCCGGGCCCGCACAAGTTTTACTACGGCAACTCGGGCGCCGAGGCCATCGAGTGCGCCCTCAAGCTCGCTCGATATCACACGAAGCGACAGAACATTATCGCGTTCTTCGGCGCATTTCACGGGCGCACCATGGGCGCGATGTCGCTGACCGCGTCGAAACCGCAGCAGCGCCGTCGCTTCTCGCCGCTCATGCCGGGCGTGACCCACATTCCCTATCCAGACCTGTATCGCGGACGCAAGGATGCCATACAAGATCCCGACGAGTTCGCGCTCAACTGCGCGCGCTTCATCGAAGACAAGCTCTTCAAGACCACGCTGCCTCCCGAGGAAGTGGCCGCGATCTTCGTCGAGCCTGTGCAAGGCGAAGGCGGCTACGTAGTCGCGCCCACAATCTTCATGCAAGAGCTGCGCCGCATCTGCGATCGCCACGGCATTATGCTTGTGCTTGATGAAGTGCAGAGCGGCATCGGCCGCACCGGCAAGTGGTGGGCGGTCGAGCACACCGGTGTTGAGCCCGACATGGTTTGCATGGCAAAGGGACTCGCCTCAGGCATGCCGCTCGGCGTCACCATGACGCGCTCCGAAATCATGGACTGGGTTCCGGGCTCGCACGCCTCAACCTTTGGAGGCAATCCCGTATGCATCGCGGCCGCGCTGGCTACGCTCGACGTGATTGAGAAAGAACATCTGCTCGATCACACGACTGAAGTAGGCGCGCACATGCTGAAGCGCATGTCCACGTGGCCGGCGAAGCTGAAGCTGGTGGGCGACGTCCGCGGCCGCGGCCTGATGATCGGCGTCGACATCGTGAAGGACAAAATGACCAAAGAGTATGCCAGCGCAGAGCGCGACCTGATCATCGAGCGCGCCTTCGAAAAAGGCATCCTGTTCCTGGGCTGCGGCCCGAGCACGATCCGCATCTGCCCGCCGCTGGTAGTGACCAAAGAAGAAGCCGACGTCGCCATGGACGTGCTGGAGGAATGCATCGGTCAGGTCAGCAAGTAGCGAGGCTGCCTGTCCTTGGACCGTGGACGGGTGGCCCATTCAAGCCGTCTTTTGGCTTGAGTGGGCCAGTTCTTTTTCTGGACGAATCCTGAGCCGAGAATGAACATGGTCGGCATGACTGCGCGAAAGCCCCCACTCTAAATTTCGCAAGGAACGCGAAATTTAGAATGGGCCACCCTCTCTTGCTTCATCCCCGATGCGATCTTGAGCCCGAGTGGCCTCGGGAGGCGTGGCCTTCTCCGTGGAATTTCGGGGCCTTCGGGGCTTTGAATTTTGGGGCTTTGAATTTTGGCGCCTTGAATTTTGGGGCTGAGAAGTGCTCTTGCTTGGGTGCGTGCTGCGAGAAGCCGCGCTGCGACGAGTCGCCGTGTGACGACATGTGCGCTTTTGAAAAGTTCGCGAATCTGTCGTGGATCGATGTGGACGACCTTGAGCCTGAGAAAGATCTCTCGCCTGGGAATGAGCGGTTTCGGCTGTCTACGGAATTCGCGAGGTAAGGGTTTCTCGCCCCGCTGCGATTCGGTGGAAGGCTTCTGGCTATTGTCGCCGAGGGTCGGGAGGCCGACGGCTGCGAAAATGTCCGGGCAGATTGCGGGGATGGCATTCGCTGATTACTGCTGAACGTCCGCTCAGTGCCTGGTTTTTCGCCGCGATAGCCCGGACGATTGTCGCGCTGGAAACTCTGGCTGGCGGTGGATGGGCGTTGAGCAAATGGTTGTCGAGGTTGTGAAGCCGATATCCCCCGTGCGCCGCTGCCGAAGCTTCGCCATCCGTCGCCGAGAGGCCGCGTTCCTCGTCCCTCGCCATAGCGGCTGGCAACGGTACTACTGCCATAGGGAACGCCGAGACGGTGGTAGGGGTTGTGCGCCCAGAGAATCGATCCGCCGTAGCCGCCATTGGAGTAGCCGCCGCCGGAATTGTGGAATCCGAAATCGTTAAAGAAGGAGTTGTTGACGAACAGGGCTTGGGCCAGCCAGCTCAGCGCCCATCCCCAGCTTCTCAATCCGAGCAAGCCCGGGAATCCGGGCAAGAAGCCGGCCAGATTTGCGATGGCCGAGAACAACGATCCGAAGCCGCTTCCCACATAAGGAAGCGCTGGATACGAGCCCTCGACCGGAGCGCCCCAAACAACGTACGGATTGTAGGACGGAACATAGATGACCTGAGGATTGGCCGGCTGAATCACGATGGCGCTCTGATTGCCCTGCGCTTCCGTGTTGACGGAAAGCTGAGGAGTGCTCGCGAGCTGGCCACTCTCCCGCGCCTGCGCCCGCAAAGTCTGGATGGCGTTCATTACGTCCGACTGTTGGGCGAGAAAGGCGTTCCCGAGATCGGTGGTCCAGGAAATATTGCGATTGAGGAGCGCCAGCACGCCGGGAAACGCCACCAGGGCTTGCACGCTGGGATCCCAAGGCTGTTGCTGGGCCGCCTGCAGTAGTTGCCGGCTCGGCAGGGCCGCGTTTTGCTGAAGCCACTGTTGCGCCTCGACCACCTCCAGCGGATAGGTGCAGGCGGCCAATACCTGGGCGAGAAGCGCGTCCGGATAGAGGGCTATCGGGGCCACGAGATTGGCCAGGTCTTGTGACGAAATCGCGGATGGCGGCTGCTGCATGGGCGCGTCGGGTGGGCTGTCCGCGGAAGTTTGGGCCAGGCTGCGGGAAACTGCGCCCGAGGCGAGGATGATCGAAGCGATTGCTATCGCTTTTTGGAGCTTCGGATGAGAGATGAATCTTGCCATTATCACTGCCACCTCCAGCTAGCGCGGTGCGACGTGCCAAACGCCGATTCTCCCGGCGCTTCTTGCCGTGCTTCAAACGCGGAAAACAATCGTGTCAGTGGCGTGTTGCGTCCAAAGAAATCCTGAGCGCTACCGATGGGAATTCGCTCCCTGGACTCTCTCTATGGTTCGCATTCTATATCAACTCTAGGGTTCAGATGAGGCAAAGGTGGGAAGGGATGCCACGGGGCTCCTGGACGGAAATTGATTGCCAGCGGGCGGTGCGCGCGTATAAAGGAGTTTTCATTACATAAGGCGAAGGAGGCATGCAATGCCGTTGACTTTGAGCTGGCAGGACATCGCGCTGAGATTAGTCCTGTCCATGGTGGCGGGAGGAGTGATTGGGCTGGATCGCGGGGAGCATGGGCGTCCGGCGGGGTTGCGTACTACGCTGTTGGTCTGCCTGGCAGCGGCTGTCGCCATGATTCAAACCAACCTGTTGCTGGCGACAAGGGGAAGGGCGCCGGATTCCTTCATCATGATGGACCTGATGCGCTTGCCGCTGGGTATTTTGACGGGCATGGGATTTATTGGCGGTGGCGCCATTCTGCGGCGCGATGGCTTCGTGCTCGGGGTGACCACGGCGGCCACCTTGTGGTTTGTCACGGTCATAGGTCTTTGTTTTGGAGGCGGGCAGATCAAGCTTGGGATCGCGGGGTTTGCGCTGGGCATGCTAGTGCTCTCCGGCATGCGGTGGTTCGACTACCGTATGAAACGCGAACAATACGGAACGCTCATCCTGACTACAGAGCGCGACGAGCCGAAAGAGGAAGCGATCCGCGCCAGGATGGAGAAGGCGGGATACAAGGTTAGCCTCTCGTCGGTCGGCTATGTCAACCAAACGCATCGGCGTGAGCTGCAACTCAGGCTGCAGTGGCACGGGCCACCGCAAATTGCGAACGTGCCGCCATTCCTCAGAGACCTCGTGAGTGATCCGAACGTGGTGACGGCTGAGTGGAAGGCTTCTTAGCGACTTCCCGCTTTGGGAGGATGGGCGCGGATGGCTTAAAGATTACTAGAGAGATCACATCCTGCACGAGGTTCGCCGGGTACAGTTGAGTTGAGGATCTCTTTATGTCTTCGGGACGTGAGTTTTCTCGGCGCTCGCTCTCCAAGCGACAGCTCTCTGGGCAGCCCACCCGGTTGGTAATTTGTTTTCTGGACTGGCTGGCCGATCACATTCTGCCTGAGGTAACGATCGCCGAGCATTACCGGACTGGGCGGCGCGGTGAGTTGGCGGCTTACTTCTATCTTCGCCGTCTGGGGTACACGATGGTGGCGCGGAACTTTCGGTCGCCGCGCTGCCGAGGCGAAATTGATCTGATTGGATGGGATGACGATGTTCTTTGCTTTCTGGAGGTTAAGACCCGGACCACGCTCGACGTAAAGCCTGGGGAAGCGGCTGTGGACCGGCACAAGCGGCGGCAGATTGCGGCTGTGGCACGAGAGTACCTGCGGCGGTTTCCACCTTCGTGCCAGTGGCGCTTCGATGTAGTAAGCGTATACTATCCGGTGTCCAAAGCCAGCCAGCCGCAGATTGAAGTGTTTCGGAATTCCTCCCTGACGGCTTAGAGGTGTGATTCATTTATCCTAATTTAAGAGGTATGGTGCGTGCCTGAACTCAGAAAAGATCCAATTGTTGGACGCTGGGTGATTATTTCGACGGACCGCGCGAAGCGTCCTACAGATTTCGCGCGGGAAAATGTGAAGCTCAAGGGCGGGTTTTGTCCCTTTTGCTACGGGAATGAGGCCAAGACGCCTCCCGAGATTCAGGCTTACCGTCCGGGGTCGAATGGCGGCCCGGCTTCGCAGCGCGACACGCCGGGTTGGACGGTGCGGGTGGTGCCGAACAAGTTTCCGGCGCTGGGAATTGAAGGCACGCTCAACCGGCAGGCCGAGGGCATGTTTGACCGTATGAACGGGATTGGGGCGCACGAGGTCATTGTTGAGACTCCGGACCACAATGCGAGTCTGGCGACGCTGCCTCCCAAGC
>Ga0187871_10003239_pt1 | contig 12698 bp, 9 predicted proteins | sample June2016WEW_16_1_FD_132988 | JGI IMG/M metagenome (GOLD analysis project Ga0187871, IMG submission 132988) | Peatland microbial communities from SPRUCE experiment site at the Marcell Experimental Forest, Minnesota, USA - June2016WEW_16_10 | ecosystem: Environmental > Terrestrial > Soil >... | reverse complement strand
CGACGTGCCGCGCCCGCTTGAGTTCAGCCTGCGTCGCGAGAAGACGGGCGGCGTCACTGGCGATGGAAGGGTCCTCGTAAGCGGAGCGCGCTGACTTGAGTTGTTTCTCGGCCTCACTGATGCTTTGCTCGAGCGTCGCGTATTCTCGAGCTTCGAGATAAGACAGCTTCTTCTTTGCGGCAGGGGCGGTCGTCGCAGAAAAAGTACTAGCGGTTCGGCTGTCAGCTGTCTTTTCAGCTGCCTTAGAGACGCGTTGGCGCTCCTCCAACCACTGTTCCCACTGCGAGTAATCTGCGAATTGCCCAATAGAGCCCGAACCGTCCAGGCCAAGAACGGTGGTGGAGACTCGATCCAGCAAGTAGCGATCGTGCGTGACCAGAACGAGTGCGCCACGGAATTCCAGCAGGCTCTCCTCCAGTACCTCGAGAGTGGGAATGTCGAGGTCATTCGTGGGCTCATCCAGCAGCAGCACGTCCGCTGCCTGCAGCATGAGTTTGGCGAGCAGGACGCGGGCGCGTTCTCCTCCAGAGAGTCGTCCCACCGGCTGATTGAGCTGCTCACCGGTGAACAAAAAGCGCGCTGCCCACGAAGCGACATGGATCACGCGATCCTGGTAGACGACAGAGTCGCTGTCAGGCGCAAGTGCGCGCCGCAAAGTCACATCGGGGTCGAGCATGCGGTTCTGATCGAAGTAGACGATCTGAAGCGCGTCGGCGGTGCGGATCTCGCCAGCCGCGGGCGACAGTTCTCGCGAGAGCAGCCGCAGCAGTGTCGTCTTGCCGCTTCCATTGGGACCTACCAGGCCGACACGCGTTCCGGCAGTGAGAATGAAGTCCAAGCCCTGGAAGAGGGTTCGGCCGCCGATCTCGAAGCTGAGACCCTGCAGTTCGATCAGCCGCCGGGTCTTTCGGTCGGTAGCAGAAAAATCGATGGCGGCGCTGGCAGTTCGAGTGCGCGCATTCAAATCAGCCAACTCGCCAATAAGTTGATTCGCCTTGTCGATGCGGGCTTTCGATTTGGATGTACGTGCCTTGGGCCCGCGCCGCAGCCACTCAATCTCGCGGTGGACTCGATTTCCCAGCGCGTCCTGGTGCTTCGCCTGCGCATGCAGGAACGCCTCTTTTTCTTCCAGCAACTTGCTGTAGTTACCTGTGACCCTCAGCAGGCCGTCGGGATAGGCGCGGTTCAACTCGGCCATGGTCGTGGCAACGTTCTCCAGAAAATAACGGTCGTGGCTGACCACAACCGACGCAAAGGATGCAGATTGGAGTAGTTCCTCGAGCCATTCAATGGCAGCCAGGTCGAGGTGATTAGTGGGCTCATCCAGCAGCAGGATGTCCGGTTGCTGCACCAGCGCTTCAGCGATGGCGAGCCGCTTGCGCCATCCTCCAGAAAGCGATTCGGCTGAAGCATCGAGCTCTTCCAGACCGGCGCGCCCTAACGTCTCGGCCAGGCGAGCCTGCCACTCATCGGGAGGAACGCCGGAGCGTTCCAGAGCAGCCGCGATTACGGACCGAACTGTCTGGCCGGCAGCGAACTGCGATTCCTGGTGAACCAAGCTGAGTCGGACACGCTTTCGCAGCGCAACCTCTCCGGAATCCGGCGCGATGGTGCCGGAGAGAATTTGCAGCAGCGTTGATTTGCCTGAGCCGTTCGGCCCAATCAGTCCGATGCGGTCGCCTGCAGAGACGGTGAAGGCGACATTTCGAAAGAGCGGAGTTGCGCCATAGCTCTTTGAGATATTTTGTGCGTTGAGAATCGGCGGCAATTCGTGCAGCTTCCTCGAGGACTCACTTTCGAGAATAGCAGGGGACTGGTCCGGATCACGTCACTCTGTGCCGCCCAACGCACTGAAACGCTTGTTGTCATCAAGTGAGATTCCAAGTCGATCGTGCCGTTAGAGCGGATGCATTCGTGTGGCCGTTGCAGTGACGGGCCACCCACAACACCCTCACTGTTTCCTATAGATACCCGGAGCTGCTCCATACCACTTGCGGAAGGTGCGATGGAAGACGCTATGTTCGGAGTAGCCAAGAGCCTGGGCAGCCGCAGTTGAGGTTATTTTGGTCTCCAGCAAGAGATACTCCGCAATGTCTCGACGGACTTGTTGCATTAGGTGACGGTAGGAACTGGATTCCTCTCTTAACCTTCTTTGCAGATTCCGGCGGCTAAACCCCAAGGCGTGCGCCGCAGCTTCGAGTCCAACCTGGCCATGGCCCAGGTTGTGTCGAATGAAGCTCGCCACACGCTGAGAAATGTCCATGTCACATGTAGTTTTGGCCAAGAGATGTTCGGCAGCCTTCGTTGCCAGATGGTGGGGACGCGGCTGCGAGGTCTTAAACGTGAGCTCGAGGGTACGACGATCGATAAGCAGGGCGTTTGCGGGCATCCCGAAGTGAACCGGAGCACGAAAAATACGAGCATGCTCGGAAGTGTCCCTTGGCTTTGGGTGTCGAAACCACACTTCCTGCGGCCACCAGCGCTCGTTCGTGGTGAGGCGGTTCAGCCGCATGACGCTCGCCATCGACATCTCGCAGTCGTGCCGCGAGCTGGGTAGTGGAGCGCGCGAATACTCCCATTGGAAGTGCGCGATTGCCCCTTCCATCGCCAAGTTGAAGACGCCGCCATTTGTCCAAATCGGCAGATAACGAATGAGGCAGTTTAACGCGGTCTGCAGGCTCGCACTGGTTAAGAGCATCGTTCCAATCAGCCCATACTCGCTCTCGGATACTCGTTCGCCCACGTGGAGCCCAAACGCCGCATCCCGGGTGATGATGGACGCTTGTTCCGATAGCAGCATCATGTCGGCATAGGGAATAGGGTTACCGGAATTCACGACCGCTTCGCGATCAAGACCGATGGTTCGGAGCAATCGATCGGAGTTTCCCGACGCCGCTACCGAATCCGCAATCTTGGCAACAGACTGAGCGACAACCGTGGGCACACTTGCTGTGCCGTTACTACGCCCGGCCGTTTCGCTCGAGCCTTGCAAGGGTTTGGCGCAAAAGGTCATAGCTTTCCGCGCGCGCAAATGCTACTTTCCTGCTCAGCATATTAGATGGGGATGATGCCGGGAGGTTAGCGCATCCGCCCCTGGCGCACCGAGCAAGCTATGACTTTGCCTGTTTTTGCTAAAAAGAGCGCGCTCTCATTTCTGGCGGCGATCGCAATCTCCGCCGGCGCGGTCGCACAGCAGCAAACCGATCCGTATGGTGGAGGGGCCGCATCGGGCGCTGTCGGTTTGCAGCCCAGGTCCGATGGGCCTGCGGATATCGGGAACACTTCGGGCCGTGCCGACCATGGAAAACCGATCCAGTTCAAGTCGCAAGCGACATTCATCGAAGTACCCGTGTTGGTGACGGACAAAGCCGGCAATCATATTCACGACCTGACGAAAGCGGACTTCAAGATCCTGGAAAACGGGAAGCCGCAGACCATCACTCTCTTCGCGGAGGTGCTTCCCACCGGGGGCCTGGGACCGGCTGCAGCTCCGGCCGACGGAATATTCACCAACATCTCCCGAGATGAAAGTGAGCCTCATTCGCTAGCCGTGATCCTGCTTGACGAGGTAAATACGCCGTTTCTGAGCCAGGCCTATGCGCGAGCGCAGTTGGTGAAATACCTGGCGAGCCATCTTCAGCCCGCACAGCCAGTTGGGCTCATGGTCCTTAGCGAAAGGGGTCTGGCGACGTTGAGCGGACTCGATACAGATCCAGGCGAGCTGATCTCGGCCCTGAAGAAAGCCAGTGGGCAAGTCTCAAAGATGGAAACCTTCAGCAATGACGCGCAGGCGATTGCTGCGGCTGGAAATGCGCCGGATCCTGTTGAAGGATTGACTAGTCGGAAAGGACCTCCGGAATTGGTGATACGGCGGTTCGTCCTGAACCAGGATGCGATCGAAGCTACCTACAGCCAGGCCCGCGCCATTGAAAGCACACTGCGCGGATTTCTGGAGATCGCATGGTCGTTGTCCGGAACTCCGGGCAGGAAGTCGCTGGTGTGGGTCACTGGCAGCTTTCCTTTTTACCTCGATTCATTCACTTCTGTGCCTGGCGACAATAACCTGCGCGCACTCTATGAACGGACCCTCAAAGCTCTTAACGAGGCCCAGATTTCCATCTATCCCGTCGACGCGCGCGGTCTTCCCAGTGACCCGAAGTACGCCGGCGACACCGAAGGTTCGCTGCTAAGCCCCGATGCTCCGGACTCCCTGCAGCAGTCCAAAGTTGATAGCCTTAAGACATTTGCGGAAATGACAGGTGGCATTGCGTACTTCAACACGAACGATCTTTCCGGAGCCTTCGACCGTGCGGTCAAAGATTCCTCGTCGTATTACTTGCTGGGCTATTATCCCGATCATCGAGACACTAAGGCTGGTTGGCAGAAGCTTCAGGTCGTAGTTTCTCGGAAAGATGTCGAAGTCCGCGCCCGCGCCGGATACCTGGTCACCAACGTTTCAGAAAACCCCGACCTCACGCGGAAAGCGGACCTGGCATTGGCGCTGAAGTCTCCGTTTGAAAGCACGAGCATCCAAATCCAAGCGCGGTGGGAAGCAGTTCTCGCAAAAGATCCGAAAAAGAAGGTTGGCTTCACCTTGCGTGTGCCGGAACCAGGACTTGTGGACGAGACGAATCAGAATTATGTTGATCTTGATTTTGTCGCACAAGCTACGAAATTAGGCGCGATCGCTGGTACCGTGTCGCAGACGTTCAAAGGGAGGGTAGCACCTGAAACTCTCGCCAAGCTGAAAACAGACGGCGTTTTGTATAAGAATACGATCGACCTGGCTCCAGGAGATTACCAGGTCCACTTCGTAGTTCGCGATAACCTGAGCGGCAGAGTCGGCAGCCTTATCGTCCCACTTACAGTGAACTGAGCTGCTCCAGATGAGCACCGATTCTGCAACGATACGGGCGATGACCCCGTCAACGTACGGCATTTTCAGAGGGCCAAATGGTCTGCGCGCCGGTTGGCGACTGCTGATCTTTCTTGCCATCTTCTTGCCTCTCAGCTACGCCGTAAGTCTTAGCGTCTATCCTCTGACGCACTGCTTGCATGCTGATTCGTCCACCCCGTTGGGCGAGGTCCTTTCGCTGGACTTGTTCGTCCTTCCCCTGCTGATCGCAACCTGGATTATGGGACGGTTCGAACGCCGCACCTTCGACGATTACGGCTTGCCATGGCGGCGAGCCTTCGGACGCCGGTTCTGGCAGGGGGCTGGTTTCAGCTTTGTGTCGATGAGTTTACTTCTTGTGACGATGCGACTTGCGGGCGTCTTCTCATTCGGCGCCATTGCACTGCATGGATGGGATGTGTGGAAGTACGCCGCCGCGTGGGCTGTTCTATTATTCCTGGGCGCATTACTCGAAGACTTCTTCTATCGCGGATATCTGCTGTTCACGTTGACGACGGGGATCGGCTTCTGGCCGGCCGCGATCATCACGTCCTTACTCATGGGCGGAATGCACTACTTCAATCCCAGCGGTCGTGGGCTGGGACCGGTGTCGGCGACGATGTACTGCCTGGTGACCTGCCTTGTCTTGCGGCGAACCGGCGATCTCTGGATGCCGCTGGGAATCCACTCGGCATGGGCCTGGGGCGAAGTTTACTTCTACGGCGTGCCAGACAGCGGTTTCCCGGCCAACGGCCATCTGTTCGATGCCAGCTTTCACGGTAACCCATTGCTGACTGGCGGTGGTTTTGGTCCGGAGGCTAGCATCTTCACCCTGGTCTTGCTGGCTATCTGGGGCGTGATTTTCTCCCTGTGGCTGCGAGGAGTGAAATATCCCAGACGTCAGAGCCAGGATGAAAGCGCGGTGGGCGGAAGGAAGGGCGGAGCATAGGGTGGGAGCCCATTGGCGAGGTCGTCCCAATGCGCTAGCAGAGCCTCTGTGAACGTCTGGTCATTGCGATTGCGATAGAAGCGAGCAAGGAAGTGGACTCCCTCCTCGGCATACATCTGGGCGATGGGATTCGCCTGAATGGACTACTGCGCCTTGGCGTCTTGGGCTGTCCCATGCACGTCGGCGGTCGTCACGCCCTTGAGGCGCGGCGGGCGCTCAGGCTTCTCGCAAGCGGCGGGAGGGTTGCTCATCTCTTTCGCGAAAACGCGGTAGGCGATCGTTCCCGGCTGCAAGGTCGACCAATACGAATGACTGGTGATCAGAGGCTTGTGTTGATCGATGATCTGGTTATCCAAAATCCTGACGCCGCATCCCAGATTGTTCTGCGGCTGGAGGATGGTCCGGCCCGGATCGTGCGGAGGCAACTCGCGGTCCCGCTGCCAGTCGAAATTGCAGCCGTAGACCTTCCCGTCTTCGAAGGTCAATTGCAGCAGGCCTTCACTGTGCACCGGCTGGCCGGTCACCTTGTCGAGCTTCGCCATTTGCGGGTGACGAGTATTGGTCGTGGGGTTGAGGCCCGCTTCCGCTCCGGCCAGCGCCTGAAAGAAATATGCCCAGAAGACACGCTTGTCGGTATCACTCATGCGATAGAAGCTGGGGCAGAATTTGCGCACATCGCGCGGCACCGCGGAGGAGAGCATCGCCGGAGGGATCAATTCTTCAATCAGTTTGTCCCAGGCGGGGCTCCAGGTTTTGCCGCCCAGTTCGGCTTTCTTGGCGTCAATGGGCGTCGCGGGGGCGGGTTTCGGATCGACCGCGGATGCAGGCGCAGCGCCAGGCGCAGGGGATGTCGTATCAGAAACCGCTTTTGCGTGGGCCGTCCGCGCGGTGTCGGCTTGGGTAGAGTTGCTCTGGCCGCGTGCCGAAGCTGCGGTCAGCAACAACGCACAAGCCACGATCATACAGGTGATTGCTCTCGGCATAGCGAATTGCAGGGGCCCCAGAATTTGCGGGCATGCGAAGTTTGACGCGAAACAGCATCCCTGCTGTTGTCCAAAGGACTGTCGCAGTTTTGTAAAGCAGAGAAGGACAGAGTTGCTGTTCGCTATTTGCGGACAGAGATCCCGTCCCGCCCCGATCCGCGCCGGATCGAGCTGCGCAACATCCAAACACAGCTATGCAGCGCCTGGCTGAGCTGTGCGAGCGCATTGGCGCCACGACCAAGAAGACGGAGAAGGTCGCGCTTCTGGCCGAGTACTTTCGCTCGCTCGAGACGAGCAACGCAGCGATTGCGGCGGTGTTTCTCGCCGGAGGCGCTTTCCCCGCATTTGACGAGCGCACGTTGCAGATCGGCGGATCGGCGTTATGGAAGCTGGTCGGCGAGATCACGGGCGCGCGTGAGCCCGCCCTCACCGCCGCCTATCGCAAACGGGGCGACCTCGGCGCGGCAGCGTATGATGTGCTGCTGCCGAAGGCGCCAGCTGAGTCTGCCATCACCTTAAGAGAGCTTCGTGCCATCTTCGACCAGATCGCCGAGACCCGCACCGCCGCCGCGAAGAGTGCAATTCTCAAGTCGCTGCTGGAGCGCGCCACGGCGCTCGAAGCCAAGTACATCCTGAAGATCATCACCGGCGAGCTGCGCATCGGGCTAAAGGAGAGCCTGGTGGAGGAGGCGATTGCTAAAGCGTATGAGGAGCCGCCGGCGTCGGTGCAGCGCTCCAACATGCTGCTCGGCGATATCGGTGGAACGCTCACGCTCGCGGCCGAACATCGGCTCGATGCGGCGCATGCGATTGTTTCATCCACTTGGCTTCATGCTGGCCAGCCCCGCCGCCGATGCCGAAGAGGCGTTCCATTACTTCGAGCATGGGCAGGTCGAAGACAAGTACGACGGCATTCGCGCGCAGGCGCATTGCGGGCGCGGGCAGGTGCGGCTGTTCTCGCGGACGCGCGATGAAATCACGCCGTCGTTTCCTGAACTCGTTCCGGCGCTCAGCGAATTTGCAGGCGAGGTTATTTTGGACGGCGAGATCGTGGCATGGCGTCACAACGACAATGGTGGACACGCGATGCCGTTCGGCGAAATCCAGAAGCGGCTCGGGCGCAAGCAGGTCAGCCGGAAGCTTATGGACGAGGTGCCCATCGCCTACATCGTCTTCGACGTGATGTACGCGGGCGGCGAACTCACGCTGGACAAGCCGCTTGCCGAACGGGTGCATGTGCTCGAGGGCATCTTCGCCGGCGCGAAGGGCGTCGCGCCGAAGCCTGTGGTTAACGCGCAGGGAAATCTGCTGCTGGAGCTCGAGGTCGCGGAAAATGCCGCAACGTCTGGCTGGGTGCTGCGCGCCCCGTCCCTGCGCGCCGACTCGCCCACGCAACTGGAGCAGTACTTCGACGAGGCAATGGCGCGCGGCAACGAAGGCCTGATGATCAAGGACATCGGCTCGCCCTACCTGCCCGGGCGCCGCGGCCGGTGGTGGCTGAAGCTGAAGCGCGAACTCGCCACGCTCGACGTCGTCGTCACGGCGGCGGAGTTCGGCCACGGCAAGCGCATTCACGTGCTCAGCGATTACACCTTCGCGGTGCGCAAGGGCGAGGAGTTGGTCAACATCGGCAAGGCGTACTCAGGGCTGACGGACAAAGAAATTGCCGAGCTAACGCAATGGTTCCTGGCGCACACCACCGCCGACCACGGCCACCTGCGCGAAGTCGAGCCCAAGATGGTGCTCGAGGTTGCCTTCAACGCCATCATGCGAAGCGACCGGCACGACAGCGGATATGCGCTGCGCTTCCCGCGCATCGTACGCGTGCGTGAGGACAAGTTGCCGAAGGACATCGACACCGTCGAAATCGTCGAGCGGATTTACAAACGGCAGCATGGCAGATAAGCGCAGTAGTTTTCGGCAACGCTGTCCACACACCAAATTGTCATCGCGAACCTTGGGTGCCCCAGGTCTCGCGGTGTTCGAGACCTGGGTAACAGCTGCTGCCCGGCGAGTACCCAGGTCTGGAAAAGCGCCAGACCTGGGGCACCCGACGCCATGGCGGTCACAGCTTACATCAGCGTCAGTCGATCCGGGACATCTTCGCCACCATGCGCTCCCAGCGGCGCCAGGGCAGCAGCGCGCGGAACATGAGCTGCGTTTTCACGTCCGGCCCGATAAGGTAGCGCAGCTTGGGATTGGAATCGGCCGCGATTCGCACGATCAGTTGCGCCACTTCGCGCGGGTTACCGCGTTTCGAAGCGCGGGACTTCACATATTCGACGAAGCGCTGGGCGCGCTCTTTGTTGGGCGAGCTGTCAGCCAGCGCCTGTTTGGCAATGACACAATTGCGCTCCCATATATCCGTATCGTAATCGCCAGGCTCGACCAGCACGACGCGTATGCCAAGCGAATGCACCTCGATGCGCAACGCCTCGCTCCAACCCTCCAGCGCAAACTTTGAGGCGGAGTAGCTGCTGACCAGCGGCGCTGCCATCCGCCCGGCAATGGAAGCAATCTGGATGATGTGTCCCGACCGTTGTTTGCGCATAATGGGCAACACGGCTTTGGTCATCGCGACATTGCTGAAGAAGTTAGTTTCCATCTGATGCCGGAGTTCGGCAAGTGAGACATCTTCGGCGAAGCCGCCGCTGCTGAAGCCGGCATTGTTCACCAGAACGTCGATGCGGCCATGATCGCGGGCGATCGCGTTCACCGCGTCGGGCAGGGAATCGGTTTCCGTGATGTCGATTCGCCGAAGGTCAAGCCGGTCGCGGACGCCGGCTTTCTGGGCAGCATTCTCCAGTCAGCTGCTGCGGCCCAGGTCGCGCATACTGGCGACTACGCGATAACCCCGCACGGCCAGTTCAACTGTTGTGATCAGGCCGATGCCGCTGGAGCTTCCGGTGACAACCGCAACTTTTCCGTTCGCCATAATTTCCGCCGAATCCTTCAGATTGCATCACAGCGTGCAAAGCAGGCCATTCGCGGCCCAATCGTTGCAGTACTGTTTGCAATGCGAGAAGATGGAAGTTGGCTCAATACAGCAGCGAGACAACTTGTCCCAGCAATGCTTTGTATCAGGGCACGGCTTCAGCCGTGCCACTAGAGCGCCCTTTGGATGCGGGCTTCAACCCCCGTTCGGGGCGCACAGGGGCTAAAGCCCCATTCCTTATATATCCTCGTTCGGCACGACCTAAGTCGTGCCCTGATACAAGCCGTGCTCCGACCCAAATCAACGTAATCTGTCGAATCATTCGAGCACGTTTGTATATTCCTCACGAAACGGATTAATAGCATGCCAAACGATAAGACCAAGGGAGCGGGCGACATCGCTCCGGCAAAAGGAAAGCTGGGGATCATGATACCCGGCATGGGCGCGGTCGCGACTACGTTTGTAGCCGGCGTGGAAGCGGTGCGCAAAGGGATTTCGTTGCCCATAGGCTCGCTGACGCAGATGGGAACAATTCGCCTGGGCAAGCGCACTGAAGGTCGTTTTCCGAAGATCCAGGACTTTGTTCCTCTCGCCTCGCTGAGCGATCTGGTCTTCACCGGATGGGACATCTTCGAGGACGACATGTACTCGGCCGCGGGCAAGGCGGGCGTGCTCGATCGCTCGCTGCTGGAGCAGGTGAAGCCGTTTCTGTCGTCGATCAAGCCACGCAAAGCCGTCTTCGACAAGAACTACGTCAAGAGGCTCGACGGGCCGAACGTCAAGAAGGGCAAGAACAAGATGGAGCTGGCCGAGCAGGTGCGCGACGACATCCGCGAGTTCAAGCAGTCCAGCGGCGCCGAGCGGCTGGTGATGATCTGGTGCGGCTCGACCGAGACTTTCATCGAGGCTGGGGCAGCCCACCAATCCGTCGAGGCGCTGGAAAAGGCCATGCTCGCGAACGACGAAGCCATTGCGCCCTCGATGCTTTACGCCTACGCCGCGCTGAAGGAAGGTGTGCCGTTCGCGAATGGCGCGCCGAATCTCACCGTCGATATCCGAGCCATGCACGAGCTCTCGAAACAAATGCAGGCGCCCATCTGCGGCAAGGACTACAAGACCGGTCAAACGCTGATCAAGACCATCCTTGCGCCCGGCTTCAAGGCGCGCATGATCGGGCTGAGCGGATGGTTCTCCACCAACATTCTCGGCAATCGCGATGGCGAAGTGCTGGACGATCCCGGGTCTTTCAAAACCAAGGAAGAATCGAAGCTGTCAGTGCTGGAGCACATCCTGCAGCCCGAGCTTTATCCCGACCTGTATGGCAATATCTGCCACAAGGTTCGCATTAACTATTACCCGCCGCGCGGCGACAACAAAGAAGGCTGGGACAACATCGACATCTTCGGCTGGCTCGGCTACCCCATGCAGATCAAGGTCGATTTTCTCTGCCGCGATTCGATCCTCGCCGCGCCGATTGTGCTCGACCTGGTGCTGTTCCTCGATCTGGCCAAGCGCTCGTCCGCGCTGCGCGGCATCGGCATTCAGGAGTGGCTGAGCTTCTACTTCAAATCGCCGATGACGGCCGAGGGCTTGTACCCTGAGCACGACCTGTTCATCCAGTCGATGAAGCTGAAGAACACTCTGCGCCACCTCAAGGGCGAAGAGATGATCACGCATCTGGGGCTGGAGTATTACGACTAGAGCCTCTCCGTAAAATTCGAACAATCTCGTTTGGGTGCCCCGGTCTGGCGATGTTCGAGACCTGGGTTACCCGCGGCGCAGGAGCCGTCACCCATGTCTCGAACACGGCGAGACATGGGGCACCTTCGCGTTCGCGAAAGTGGCGCGAATAAGAACATTGTCATCGCGAGGAGACCTTCGGGTCGACGAGGGATCTGCTGTCTCCGCGCGAAGCGCAATTTCACAAGACCTCGCCAAGTCTGCTAAGCTCTCATTCCTGCACGCGCCAGCTTACGTCGCAAAAACCAAGGGCCCCGATATGCCAAACGTTCGTAGTCGAATCCTGCTTCTGCTCGCGCTCTGCACCTTTGCCGTTGCCATTTGGCCACTCAGCCTCAATGGGGTCGTCCGCCCGCTGTTCGTCAACAGTGGCGTGACCGACGGTGCGCTCAACGGTCACTACGCGTTTTCGTTCAGCGGCTACAGCAACGGTGCGCCGTTCATCATGGCTGGGGCATTCGTCGCCGATGGCGCGGGAAACATCACCAGCGGCAAGATTGACCTTAACAACGGCTCCGGCGAGTACAACGATCCCTCGCAATGCGGCGGCAATCCCAACTGCCCCATCGCGCAGGTGATCCAGTCGCCCGGTTCGACATATGACCTCAGCGCGGGCAATGGGCTAGGGTCGATGACGATCGTCGCCCTCGATCATCTGGGCAATCCAACCACGTTTCAGTTTTCGATTGCGATCCCGTCTGCCGCCGCCTGCATGCCAAGCACCTCGTATTCGACTTGCGGACGTCTGATCCAGCGCGACCCCAACAACCCGCAGACGTACGGCTCAGGCGTGCTGAAGGCGCAGGACAGCACGTACTTCAATTCGGGCACGTTCTTCCCCGGCAATTTTGCGTTCCAGGTTTCGGGTGTCGATCCTGCGGGGCACCGCTACGTGGGCGCAGGCGCGTTGGGCACCAACCCGGGCACGCAGGTCGATATCGACTGCAACGGCAATGGTTGGGAGCTTCCCGCCTGCCCCTTTGACATCGATGACAATGGCCGCGCCGGGCCCGATCCGATCCCCGGCAGCCAGTTCTCGGCGAATATCGACCCGAGTACCGGCCGGGGAGAGTTCGTCAACCTGCGTTTCCCCAGCGACCCCAGCGGATACTGTACGGGCGGGACCGGGCCGAACTGCGGTTACGCCTACTATGTCGTCAATAAGCAGGAAGCGTTCCTCATCTCCAGCGACCCGTT
>Ga0187871_10003238_pt1 | contig 12699 bp, 10 predicted proteins | sample June2016WEW_16_1_FD_132988 | JGI IMG/M metagenome (GOLD analysis project Ga0187871, IMG submission 132988) | Peatland microbial communities from SPRUCE experiment site at the Marcell Experimental Forest, Minnesota, USA - June2016WEW_16_10 | ecosystem: Environmental > Terrestrial > Soil >... | reverse complement strand
GCCGGCGCCCGTCGAAATCATGCGCGCTGCTTTAAAGGAGAACATATATGGGTGACCTCAAAACATGGGAGGCGGTGCCGTTTCATTTTTGGACGGTAGCGGCGTTCGTCTTCGGCTCCATAGTCGGAAGTTTTCTCAACGTCTGCATTCACCGGATGCCGTTGGGGGAGAGCATCGTCAGCCCGCCCTCGCATTGTCCGCATTGCCGCTATTCCATACCGTGGTATTTGAACATCCCACTGTTCACCTGGCTGTGGCTCGGCGGCCGATGCGCCAATTGCAAGGCCCCCATTTCTCCGCGCTATTTCTTTGTCGAACTGCTCACGGCGTCGCTCTTCGCGGCCTGCTGGGCGAACTTCGGGCATATCTCCACGCTCCTGCCGGTGGCTTATGCGATTCTCATTGGCGGCTTGATCGTCGGTTCTTTCATTGATCTCGAGCACCTGATCATTCCCGATCAAATCACTTACGGCGGCATGGTGGCCGGGCTGTTTTGTTCCCTTTTCGTGCCGCAGATGCACGTTTCTTTTCCCGGCTTGACCCGTCTGACCTCTCTGCGCGCCGGTTTGGAGGACAGCTTTCTCGGCCTGATTGTCGGGGCCGGCGTCGTTTATGCCATCTTGCGCGCCGGAAAATTATTGTTGGGGCGTCAAAAAGTGGATCTCCCGCCCGACAGCCGGATTATCTTCACCGAAACATCCGTCCGGCTGCCCGGCGAAGAATTTCCTTACCAGGACTTGTTTTACCGCAAGAGCGACGCCATCGAATTGCAGGCCCTTCGCGTGGAACTGATTGACCGCTGCTATGCCAATGTGCCCGTGCGCCTCACCGCCGACCGCTTGACAATCGGCGGCGACACCTTTGATCCGGAGAAAGTCCCTTGCCTGGAAGCAGTGGCCGGCCGGATCGCGCTGCCGCGCGAAGTGATGGGGCCGGCGGATGTGACGTTCATGGCGGCCATCGGGGCGTTTTTAGGCTGGCCGGCGGTGTTTTTTTCCCTGGCGGCCAGCTCCCTGCTCGGTTCCATCGTGGGCGGGACGGCGATAGTTCTCGGAAAGCGCGACTGGTCGAGCCGCATCCCTTACGGCCCCTACATCGCGATGGGAGCGGTGATCTGGATATTCGGCGGCTACGAATGGCTGCGCGCCTTTTTCCCGCCCTGACCTTGAACATTCAAGTCATGTTTCAACTGATCGCGCAGGATCAGGGAAACTTGAAGTCGCAATTTGCGACTTCAAGCTTGGAAGTTCCTCAAATAGAACATGTTGCGTCGAACTGGTCGCAATTTGCGACCAGTTCGCACGGTGGCCGCCGCAAGTTGCCCTACGCCTTCACCGAACATGGCGCCATCATGGCGGCGACAGTGTTGAACAGTCCCGAAGCGATGGCGATGAGTGTCTTTGTCGTGCGGGCTTTCGTGCAGATGCGGGAGCAACTGCTCGCCAATGCCGCCATCCTCAAACGTCTCGCGGAAATTGACAAAACACTGCTGGAGCATGATTCCGCCTTGCGCGCCATCTGGACGAGGCTCCAACCGCTGCTCGCGCCGCCTCCCGACCCGCCGAAACGCCGCATTGGTTTTCATCCTGACAACCAGGGCGATTGAGCCTCGCGGAAGGACGGGGATTCTGGCACGTTGAACTTTTGCGATTGCCATGCGCCTGCTCATCCGAAATCCCCTGAGGCCTACAAGGCTCCGCTGAAAGAGCATGAAGAGCTTGTGCATCTGACGGTGGAAATTCATCATTGCGCGGGTGACGGCCGATGAGTATTGCAACAAGCGGCATGACTGTGTAGTATGCCTAAAATAAAGTATTATGCTGAATAATTATTCGCGCCTCCGGCGCTGGTCGGTGTTGCTGGCCTGCCCCCTCTTTTTGGCGGGACGCTGCCCGGGCCAGAATGCCGCCCCAATGCCCGGCCCTTCCGCCGCTTCGACAAACGGGGCGCTGCCCGCGATGGCGTCCAGTGCGGCGGACCTCGCCACGAACAAGCCGTCTGAAGTCCAGCAGAATTGGAATGTCCATGCGGCGGCCACTTACGTCGGCGACTGGCACCCCTCTTTCCCGGCGCAGTATTCTGGCCCGCAAAGTTTGGACAGCCACTCCGCCACGGCCGAAACGGTGGATTTCGACCTGTTCCTCGGCGCGCGGCTCTGGCAGGGAGCGGAAGTTCATCTTGACGCCCTGTACTGGCAAGGATTTGGCTTCAACCATACGCTGGGCATCGAGGCCTTTCCCAATGCCGAGGCCTATAAGATCGGCTCCCCGTCGGGCAACGTCTGCCCCACCCGCGTTTTCATCCGCCAGACCATCGGCCTGGGCGGCGACCAGGAGCCGGTGGCCGACGATTCGCTCCACCTGGGCGGCAAGCAGGACATTTCCCGAATCACCCTGACGGTGGGAGAGTTCAGCGTGCTGGACGTTTTTGATCAAAACAGCTACGCGGGCGACCCGACGGCGCAATTCCTGAACTGGGCCTTCGTGGGCAACGAAGCCTGGGACTATCCGGCCAACAGCATCGGCTACATCAGCGGGTTCACCGCCGAGTTGAACCAGCCCAAATGGGCGCTCCGCTACGGTTTCTTCCAAATGCCCCAGCGGGCCAATGACATGGCGGAAGACCCGGCCTTTTTGCGCGCCTGGGGCATGGTGACTGAATTGGAGCGCCGCTTCACAATCGGCGGGCATCCGGGCACGGTGCGCCTGCTGGCTTACCTGAACCGCGCCGACATGGGGAGCTACGCGGAGGCGCTGGAGAATTCGGAACGCCCGGCCAATATAATTGACACTCGCGCTTATCGCCTGAAATACGGCTTTTGTTTCAATGCGGAATACGAACTCATCAAGGGCCTCGGCGCTTTCACGCGGCTGGGCTGGAACGACGGCCAGACGGAATGCTGGTGCTACACCGACGTCCAAGACTCCGGCTCGGCCGGATTGAGCATCAAGGGCGATTTCTGGCATCGCCCCAACGACACCGTGGGATTGGCCGGCGTGATTAACAGCATCTCCCGTGTGCAGCAACAATACTTCGAGGCGGGCGGAGAGGGAATTCTGGCGGGGGACGGCGCGCTCAACTACGGATTGGAGAAGAGCCTGGAAACCTATTACAAGTTACAGATTTACAAGAATTTCAACGCCACGGCGGATTACCAATACGTCATCAATCCGGCCTGCAACACCGCGCGCGGCCCCGTTTCCATCGTGAGCATGCGATGGCACTGGGACTTCTGATTCACTGACTCACTGACTCACCAACTCCCCTCCTGCCCCTCTCGAGGTACACCCTGCACACTTCCTCAAAAACCCGCTCCACCGTGATCTGTTGCATGCACCGGTTATTCAGGCACGGCGATTGCCGGTTGTTGTTGGCGTTGACACACGGGCTGCATGAAATGCCCGCCCAGATCACCGTGTTCCGCGGCGTGCGCGCGGCAAACAAGGCCGGCGTTTCCGGGCCGAACAGGGTGATGACATTGATCGAGGTGAGCGAGGCGAAATGGGCCGGGCCGCTGTCGTTGGTCACCAGGAGTTCGCAAAGAGCGTAAAGCACCATCAATTGCCGCAGCGTCGTCCGGCCCGCCAGGCAGGTGCAGCGCGGCGAATTGACCTCGCGCGTCAGGCGCTCGACTTCCGACACTTCGCGCGGCCCGCCGGTGAAGCAGATATGGGCTTCGGGAAACCGGGCCAGCAGGCGCCCGGCCAGCTCCACATAGCGGGCGGCGGGCCATTGCCGCAAGGGCACCAAGTCGCTGGCGTTAGGATTGAGCAGGATGACCGGCGGGCGCATTCCGTTTTCGAGCGGCAACATCGCCGCCACCGGCGCCACTTCGCCGGCGCGCGGCACAAAATGGGCAAACGTGTTTTCCGCCGGGGGCGGCGCCAGGTCCAGCGTCGGCAAATCCGCCGGATCGCTCCGCAACGCCTCCACCAGCACCTGGAACATCGAAGTCGTGTGCAAGTGGGGATTGTACAGCAGACGGTGCGTGAACAAGTCCCCGCGATACGGCCCGGCGGCGTACCAGGTGTGAAACCCCACCCGCGCCGTCGCCCCGCTCAGAAACGCAATCACCGCCGAGCCGCGCGCGAAGAACTCCATGTCAATCGCCGCGTCCAATTTCAAGGACCACATCCGCCGCATCGCGCGTAGCGTCGTCAGCGCCAGCCCGGTCAAACTCTGCGAGTTGAGCGTGATGACGTTTTTTTCCGGCACCAATTCCAGCAGATCGAGAATGAACCGGTTCTCCTCGAAGGCGATGAAATAGACGTTCTCGCGCCCGACCATTTCCGCGGCGCGCTTGATGGCGCCGATGGCCAGCACCGTCGAGCCTTGCTCGGCCAGTTTGACAAACAGGATATTGCGGACGCGCGCCGGACCGGGCGGGAGCCGGCTGGGAAAGATGCGGCGCAGCAGGGTCAGCCAGAAACAGAGCGGGACGCCGGCCACGCGGTCCACGGTTTGCAGCTTTAGAATGTTCATGGCGGGGCCATACTAGGGGGAAGCCGCGCCAATAGCCAGCGCGAGTATCCATAGTGCAAGTTCCTCTTAATCCTAATCTTAATCTTAATCTCAATCCTGATGAGAAGAAGAGATTAAGATTAAGATTAGGATTAAGATTAAGAGGGGAACCCCAAAAACAAGCAAAATGCCACACAATGCCACGCCCGCCTGGCGCCCCTTCTCAATTCTCCACCCGCGCCTCCGGCGCACTGCGGCCGGCGGCGTTTTCCAGCCGGATGGAAACCAGAATCAGCAATCCAACCCCCACGCAAATCGCGCTGTCCGCGACGTTGAAGGCCGGAAAGCCCCTTTCCACGCCGCTGCGGGTGAAGAGATAAAAGCGCAGGAAATCAATCACATGATGGCGGAAGATTCTGTCCACCAGATTTCCCACAATGCCGCCGCAAATCAGCCCCAGGGAAATTTGCCCCGGGAGCGTTTCGATGTGGAAATGGCGGCGCCAGAACATCAGGCCCGCCAGCGCCGCCACGGAAACGCAGGCCAGCACCCCGTTGCAATCGTGAAAGAAGCTCCAGGCCGCGCCGGTGTTGGACCAATTGACCAGCCGGAAAAAGCCGTCAATGACCACCCGCTCCCCCGGCCCCAGGTACTGCAGCACCAGGCTCTTTGTCGCTTGATCCGCCGCCACAACCAGGGCCGCGATCAATAACATCCGCCGGTTGGCCGTCGAGATCATCGTTGCATGACCACGCGGGTCCCCGCCAGGAGATCGTGCAGGCCCCGTCTGTCGGGCCGCGCAAGAACCCCCAGGTACCCGACGTAGAACAGGAACTCGGTCAAGCGCGCCACAAGCGAGCGCAGCAGCGCCCGTCCGTAGCCGGCGGGCGAACCGTCCGCGCCGATGACTTTCGCGCCCACCGCCATCTTGCCGGGAGTTGCGCCGAAAGTGCCGTTGAACAGAACGTCGTAAAGAACGAACAAACCCAGCAGCCAGGGCGCCGCCTGATTGAAAAATGGCCGGAACTGTTCCATGAACTGCTGGAAAGTCTCCTGGTTCAATACCTCTGGAAAAATCGGCATCACCCAATGTTTCCATTGGCAAATCACCCCAAAGAGCATCACCAGGATCACGCGATCCAGCACATAGGCCCCCAGCCGCAGCCAAAATCCCGCCGTGCGCATCTCCTTGCCGGCCGCCGGCGCCACGGAAGTCTGGAGCCGCGCCAGCGCCTGTTGCAATTCGGTGTAGCGGGCGGCCGGCGTCCAGAGCGCCAGATCGCTGCGCCAGACCTGGGTAAAGCCGGCCACCCGGCCGTCGCCGATCCAGCGTTTCAATTCATCCAGCGAGGCCGGGCCGTATTCCGCTCCGTCTCCGCCGATGATCTTATATTCAGTATCCATTTCGACACGTCGCTATATTATTGTGTCCCGTCCATCCGCCAAACGCAATCCGCATTTTCTTGCAATCCGCGCAAGCCGGCAGAAGGATGGGGAAGCACACGCGGGGGCGCGTGTGTTCCCCGGAGAATTCTGAGCGCCCGTTGGGCGACGATTGGGGGCGGTCATTCCGGCTTCGGCGGCTGGACCAGAAATTCCACCGAGCGCGTCTTCTGCACAACGAACGTGAAATCCATCGTCTTCGCATTTGCGGGGATGCTTTCCACGCAGACGACGTAACCAAAATCCAGGAATTCGGAGCCATATTTCTCCGCTTCCCCGGCATCGGCCTTCATCTCCAGGAAATCCATGTCGACCCCCTTCGGTTTGCCGGGCAGCTCGAAGGTAACCTGGCTCACCTCGTCATACATCCCGCCCGCATTCGCGATGATGTTCGGATAGCGCACAAATTTCGTGAGCACAACTCGAATCCCGCCCGCAGTCATGGTTAAGCCAGGGTAGTTGGTGGTTCCCACCGCCGGCACCGGCACATCCTTGAAGGTCACGATCTCTTCCGGCGCAAAACCGGAAGCGCGTTTGAACTCCAGCTTCAGACGCCACGCCGCTTCATCCGGCCAAAGCGTACCCGGAATGGAACTGGTGAACGACGGTTTCGGTGGAATGTGGTATTCGAGGAACACGTTACGCGATTCCTGGCGAAGGACATTGCCGGTGGCATCGCTCAACTCGGCGCAGTGTAGCGCCCATGTCTCATTGGTTCCCCGTGTGGAACTGAGCGTCACGTCAAACCGGGTCACAGTGTCACCCCCGCGGTACTGTAGAACCCGACCCTGGTTGACAATGACGATGGGTCCCCCTCCGACCTGATAGCCGCCGAGATTGTTCAACCGCACTTCCAAGTCTCCCCCCTTCTTCACCGCCGGGACAGGTTCGGGTTTCCACTGCGGATAATTCCCATAAAGCGGATTCGGGATGCTGACAGAAACGCCGCCAAATGGGTAAAAATTCAATTGGAGCACCCGGCTTCGCCTTGGGATGACCGCAAATGAGGCGTAGTTCCAGGCGACGGCACTTTGAAAACCGTCCGGGTAATCCGCTAGACCCGCCTCGATGCCCGCTTGATCGGCCAGCCTCGCAGTCAGCCGTGGACCCCCGCTCCACGCAGGCACATTCGTTCCCAGCCGATGGAACCAGACAAAGAGATTCGGCGGATCAAATTTCTGGCCCTGGTTGTACTGGCTGATTTGCGGTCCAACACGTTTCCGTGCCCAGTTTGCCAGCCGCGCCGGCAGCGCGCTGACCAGCTTGGCCTCAAAAGACGGCGGCACATTCCGGGTGCCATAAGTCGTGCCGGCAAACTGATATTTCTCCCCGCTGGGCAGGGTGAGAACCAGCGGCGGGCCTGACGGCCCTCTGTCCCACATCGCCCACAACGCTCCCGCAACGGCGACGAGCAAAAGCGCCAGCGCCAGCCCGACCCGCCTCCACCGCCGACGGCGGCAAGCGCACCCAGTTCCTTTGCCGGCAGTGCTTGTGCCTTCCGGCTTGGGAAAGCCATTATTGTCCGCGACATTCGCTCCATCGTCCATCCCGCCATCCTCACCCCTTCCGCAGCCCATTACAACGCCAAAACCAAATCCCGATTGTAGCGGCGGTCTATGACCGCCGGTGATTAGGCGTCTTGATTAGCCCGGATATTTCACGCTTTCGGGTTTGGAGCGCCGATTTTCAATCGGCTTTCAGCGTCCTCGCGATCCCCAAGCCGACTGCAAGTCGGCGCTCCAGAATGTGCGCATTTCGTGCCGGAAATGAAATATCCGGGTCAGGCTTCTTGATTAGCGGCGGTCATAGACCGCCGCTACAGCATTCGCGCGGGAGGCCGGAAGCCGGTCCGTTTTAGTCTCGCTTAGCGTGCGCAAGTGTCTAATTACAATGGCGTTACACAAATCATCATTTTGTAGCATATTAAATTTGACATTAGGCGATTAAAGGCTAAACTGGTCAGATTATGGTAAAGCACGATTGGTTCGATGGCGGCGCGGCAGGAAAGCAAAAGTTGAAAGCGGCAATGCCGAAAACTGAAATGGCCCGGCTGGAGCCGGTGCGAAAGGCGGGATTTTCCCGCTGTCGCGCATCGCGGATTTCAGATTTAACGCAAAGACGCAAAGTCGCAAAGTCGCAAAGAATTTTTCCCTTCTTTGCGTCTTTGCGTCTTGGCGTCTTTGCGTTGGACTCCTTATGCCGATTGCATGGGTGGCTCATTTTGACCATCACTCCATCACTCCAACACTCCATTGGGTTTGTTGAGGAAAACCGGCCAAAATGAAGGTTAATTACGGCTAATTAAGGCTAATTAAGGCTAATTACAGTTAATTAAAGTTAAAAAGTGATTTTTTTTAGGGTTTATGAGCAAACTTAAGGTTGGCAGCGGCGACGAATCCGGGCTGGACGCCCCCTCGCTCGCCTTGTTGGCGGAGGATTTTGCGCCGCTGGACTCGTTGGCGCGCAACCTCGCCTCGCGCGTCATAAGCTATCTGCTGGACGGAACAGGCGGAAAGGTTCTTGCCGAACTGGCCGCGCTGAAGCAGGCGGGCCGGAAATTGCGGCTTTGCGGCGCGGCTGCGTTTCCGTCGGGGGCGGACGGCGGTCATAGACCGCCGCTACAGGAGGCGGCGGATTGTGGGAGCAGCGACGGCGGTTCCGGCGGTCATAGACCGCCGCTACAGCGGGCGCATCCGCCGTCCGCGCGGAGCCGGTTCTTTCAAACGGCGTCAGGCGCCTCCCCGCAATTCTTCGTCCGGCTGGGCAAGGTCTATGAAGCGGCTTCGCGCCCGCTCCGCTTTCGCATGGGCCGCCTGTTCGGCGACCCGGCCCTGGACTGGCTCCAGGTCCTGTTGATCGAAGCCACACAATTGACGCTCGACACCTGGCCGCGCCGTTGCCGCCCCTGCGCCCTGCTGACCGCCGATCTGATCGAGGCGATGTTGGAAGCGGAGGGACACCCGCGCGATGTGCTGGTGCGCGCGGCCTTCCTGCCGCCGCGCGCGGCCCGGAGCCGGTTCGGGCTGGAAATGGAGCCGGTCTGGGGGAGCCTCCCCGGACTGGGCGCAAGCGCCGGGCGGCATCCGGCGGTGGTGCTCGCCGCGCTCAACCAATCCAATTACAGCAAGCAACTCCGCACCTTGAAGCTGATGGCGCAATGCCAGGTGCCGCCCGCCGCGTTTATCGGCAAACTGTTTGAACTGGCCCGCAGCCGCAGGCGGCGCATCCGCGTGCGGGCCGGCCTGCTGCTTGCCGAAGCCCTGCCGCAAGCGCGGCCTTTCTTGCGGGAAAAAGCGGTCCGGGGCAGAAGCGGCGAACGCGCCTTCGCCGCCCGGATGCTCTGGTGCGCGGAAGGGGAGAACGCCCGCGACTTTCTGGCCGCGCGCATTCCGTGCGAGAGAAGCGGGAAGGTGGCGCGCGTGATCGGGGAATTGCTGGCGGCGCAAGATGTAGCGTCGGCGCTCTGCGCCGATTCCCAGCCTTGCCCAAATGAAGCGTCCGCGCTTTTTGTCGAGCCGGAGGCTCGACGCTACAACCTGGCAGCGGGAATGCCGGAACTGTTGGCCTGGTTTCCTTTCCAGGAATTGCCGGCGGTCCATTGGGCGCAGGATGGCAGGCTCGTCAAACGGGAGACAGTCCGCTGGTGGCTGGAGCGGTGCTGCCGGAGCAAGAGTCCCGAACCCGGCCCGCTGCTGCGCCGGTTCGCCGCGGGTCTGGAAAGCTCCGGGCGCGAGGCGCTGGGCCGGTTTGTGCTGGAGGCGTGGGTCGCCCGCGACGCCGAGCCAGGCGCGCACGCCATTGCCAGCAAAGGGGTTCTCGCCCTGGCGGGCGCGTGCGCGGGGGCGGAGGCCGCGCCAGTGGCGCATTGCTACCTGGAGCAATGGTATGGACGGCGGGCGGGGCAATGTTGCGCCTTGCTGCAAATGCTGTCCTGGGTGCGGCACCCCTCCGCCGCGCAACTGCTGCGCGCCGTCGCCAGCGGTTTTCGCACCCAGAGCATCCAGGAAGAAGCGGGCCGGCAGGCGGAGTACCGCGCGGAACGACAAAAGGGGCAAGATGTCTGAGTTTTTGGAGGATTAAGATTATGATTAAGATTAAGATTATGAATAAGAGTAAGACCGCGATGGTATTTTCTTAATCTTAATCCTAATCCTAATCTCTACCTAGTATTGACATGCTCTCAAAACCGCGTCAACAACCGCATTGCCCGAACCCGCTCTTCGATGGCTTCCCGGCTGGCCCGCGTCGTGGCGGCCAGGCCGAAGCCCTCGCAGCAAAACGACGCCACCGCGCTGCCATACACCATCGCCCGCCGCAGACTCGCCTCGACCGGGCCGCGCGCGGCGGCCAGGTAGCCCATCATGCCCCCGACAAACGAGTCGCCCGCGCCCGTCGGGTCCACGACACGGCCGAGCGGGAAGGCGGGCGAGAGGAACAGTTGGCCGCCGGAGGAGAGGATCGCCCCGTGTTCGCCCTTCTTGACAATGACATGCCTGGGGCCGAGCCGGTGAATCTTCTTTGCGGCCAGCACCAGGTTGTCCTCGTGCGTCAATTGCCGCGCCTCGCTCTCGTTGAGCACGAAACCATCCACGCGCTTGAGCAGTTTCAACAGATCGGCCAGCGCAATGTTCAGCCACAAATCCATCGTGTCCGCCACCACGAATTTCGGGCGGCGCATCTGGTCCAAAACATGGCTCTGCAAGGAGGGCGCGATGTTGGCCAGCAAAACAAACGGGGTGTCCCGGTACGATTCCGGCAACTGTGGGAGGAAGGTTTCAAAAACGCCCAGTTCCGTGGCGAGGGTCCGGCGGTTGTTCATGTTGGCTTCATATTCGCCCGACCAGTGGAACGTGTTGCCCTCCGCGATCTGCAATCCTTCCAGGTCAATTTTGTGTTTGCGGTACAGGGCGAGGTATCGCGCGGGAAAATCGCGGCCCACAATTCCCACCATGCGAACCGGGGCAAAAAAGCTGGCCGCCACCGCCGCATGGCTGGCCGAGCCGCCGAGCAGCCGCGGATTCTCCGCGTGCGGAGTTTTAATCGAGTCCAGCGCCGTCGAACCGACAATGAGCACACTCATGATAAATTCAATTTGACACAATACAATTTTTGTAGCGTCGGCGCTCCGCGCCGATGTCGAGCCGGAGGCTCGACGCTACACCGCGTGTTACAACGTGCAATTTCTACAGATATGCTTTAATCTCAACGGCTATGAAAAACAACCCGATTTATTATCGAATCCTCCCGATGTGCGCGCTGCTTGCTTGCGCGTGGCTTCCGGCGCATGCCCAAACCGCTCCCGCCCCCGCCCGCGGGGCGGACGCTCAGAGGCGGCAAGAGCCGGCTTATCCGACTCCTTATGCTCCGTCCTCGGTGGAGCAGATCACTGGCGTGCTCGGACGGATAGTGGATTATTTGGACACGGCCAGCCCGGTTCAAGTGGTCAACGCGCAAACGCAGGAGCCGGTCGCCGACCTGAACCATCTTCCGGCGCAGGTGGGGATCACGCGGGGGGACTTCGCGCTCGTCGGCTACGAATGGGGGGTCACTTACGCCGGAATGCTCCAGGCGGGGGAAGTGACGGGAGACGCGCGGTTCAAGGAGTTCACGGCGAAACGGCTGGGGGCTTTGCGCCTGGTCGCCGAACATATTCAAGCGACTCCCGCCGCCGAACGGGGCGGGGCCAATCCGTTGCGGCCCTTGCTCGAACCGGCGGCGCTGGATGATTGCGGGGCGATGTCGGCGGCGTTCCTCAAGGCGCAACAGGCCGGTGTGGGCAATTTTCGGCCGCTGATTGACATCGGCCTCAATTATATCAGCACCAAACAATACCGGCTGCCGGACGGCACGCTGGCGCGCAACCGCCCGATGCCCGACAGCGTGTGGGCGGACGATGATTATATGAGCGTGCCGGCGCTGGCGCAAATGGGCCGCCTGACCGGCGACGGGAAGTATTTTGACGACGCGGCGAAACAGGTGCTGCAATTTTCGCAGGTCCTCTTTGTCAAGGAAAAGGGCCTTTACATGCACGGGCTGGTGAAAGGGATGGAGCAGCATCCGCGTTTCTACTGGGGCCGCGCCAACGGCTGGGCGGCCATGTCCGAGGTGGAACTCCTTTCGGTCCTGCCGGAGAATCACCCCGCTTTCGCCCCGGTGGTTGCCTTGTTGCGGGAGCATATCCGGGGCCTGGCGGAGACGCAGGGAACCAACGGCCTTTGGCACCAATTGCTCGACCGCCCGGAGACTTACGAGGAAACCTCCGCCAGCGCCATGTTCGTTTTCGCCGCCGCCCGCGCTATGAACCGCGGCTGGATTGACGCCAACGCCTACGGGCCGATGGTGTCGCTCGGCTGGAACGCGCTCGCGCAAAGAGTCAACGCCCGCGGCCAGGTCGAGGGCACCTGCATCGGCACCGGGCTGGCGTGGGACCCGATGTGGTACGCGTGCCGTCCCACCAGCGCCTACGCGGCGCACGGTTACGGCCCGATGCTGATGGCCGGGGCGGAGATGATCGTGCTGCGCAAAGGCAAGGGCGCCAACGCGGATTTCCACGACGACGCGGTCCATTTCGCCCACCCGCCCGCGCCGCCGCCGCGCGGGCGGTGAGCAGCATTATTTTATACTTGACTTAACTTGTCGTTGTCCAGGACTTCGCGGACTTTGGCGGCCAGGGAGGAGGGGGTGAAGGGCTTTTGCAGGAGGATGATGCCGGGGCTGAGCACACCCTGGTGGAGAAAGGCGTTTTCGGTGTAGGCGGAGGTGAAGAGAATCTTGGTCCGGGGATACAAGGCTTTG
>Ga0187871_10003237_pt1 | contig 12708 bp, 11 predicted proteins | sample June2016WEW_16_1_FD_132988 | JGI IMG/M metagenome (GOLD analysis project Ga0187871, IMG submission 132988) | Peatland microbial communities from SPRUCE experiment site at the Marcell Experimental Forest, Minnesota, USA - June2016WEW_16_10 | ecosystem: Environmental > Terrestrial > Soil >... | reverse complement strand
CCGCGCTGATGCCTTGCGCGCACAATCGCACCACCGGATTGTTCGGATCGGTCTCCATGCCAGCCTCCGCTCGCCACGAGGAAATTTGACGCCGCCTCTCCGGCATTTTCGATGCGTCGGCCGCTGAAAAATTCACATCGTAGGTAGCACCGCCACTCCTGGCTGTGCCCCTACCTCGCCATCTACACGTCCCCGTCAACGCACCACCGATCCGTCATCACCCCTCACTCCCGCGGCTCCCAAAGCTCCACCCGGTTCCCTTCGGGATCGGCAAACCACCCAAATCGCCCGTAATCGGAATCGTCCGTCTTCGGATCGACCACCACTCCGGCAGCCTTCAATTTCGCCAGCACTCCATCCAAGTCATCCACCTGAAAATTCAGCATGGCGGGCTGCGAAACCGGAAAGTAATCCGAAGTCTTCGGAAAAAACGCCACCGCAATGGAAGCCCGCTGCGTCTCCCGCGGAAATGAGAAGCACCCGACGGGACTACTAACCCCCAGATGCTCCTCGTACCACGCATACAGCGCCTTGGGATCCGTCGCCCGCACGAATGCTCCACCCAACCCCGTGACCTTGGCCATGATTGCCTCCAACCGTGCCGGCTGACCGCCCGGCGAACGCCACAATATACCTCAAGAGCCGAAGTACCTTTGCCGCGATGCAAAAAAATCCCCTTCTCTCTCCATTCTGCTATCTTGAAATTATGAAGCGTCTCCAGTTCCTGGCGATCCTCTGCGTCGGCGCTCTCTCTCCGTCCGCCGTACAAGCGCAGAAACCCGCCGGCAAGCCCTCCACCGCGGAACCCACACTGCCGGTCATCAACCTCCGGGCCTGTCCCTTCGAGGGTTGCTCCTTCCGTAAGTGGATCGTCCTCAAAGACGTCGCGCTGTACTCCAACTGGAAAGAAGATCGCAAACCGGTAACCACCGTGAAGGCCGCCGAAGTTGTAACCGGACTCACCGGAGTCCACATCACCTACGAACCCGACCGCATCCAGATCCTGCAACCGCTGCCGGAGTTGCAACTCCAGCCCGGCGACATCCTTCTCCGCTACATGTATCGCGGCGAAGGCTTCGCGGACGTCTGGACCAAGGGCCAATGGCGCAGGCAATTCGATTGCAGTTTCATCACCGAGAAAAACAGCACCGGCTGCCTGTTCGATTGCAGCGCCAAAGTCATTTCCGAAGGCCGCAAAGAGTGGTGGGTTCAGGTAAAAACATCGCAGGGCGTATTGGGCTGGACCAAGTCCGAAGACCAATTCGATTGCATGGATAAGCTGGCAGGCGATGAGAAGTGTGATGACTTGAACTCACCGTCCATCCATCGCCCTTAAGACTTCCCTCTCAAAATTGCAACCACGTCTTCGCGTCCGGCCGCGTCCGCCAATTCAAGCGCCGTGAGCCCCCTCTTGTTCTTTGCCTTCAGGTCGGCTCCGTGGCCCAGCAACAGTTTGACGATTTTGACGTCTTCATACCCGCCCTTCGAGGCAGCGAGCATGAGAGCCGTGTCACCGTCGTTGTTACTCGCTCGAAGGTCGGCCCCTCTCGCTAGAAGGAGTGCTGTCGCGTCAGCGGTAGCAAGCGCGCTTCCAGCCGCCGCAATGAGCAACGCCGTGTCGCCGCGGTTATCCCGAGCTTCGATTTTCGCTCCGCTATCCAGGAGCAGTTGCACGATTTCCGTCCGTCCCCAGTTCGCCGCTTGCATCAATGCCGTGCTGCCGTCCTTATCCTTGGCGTCGACGTTGGCCTTCTCCTTCAAGAGCAGGTCGATGGACTCATATGTATCCGGCATCGTGGCCTGCGCGCAAATACACGCCGCCGCGATGAGCGCGGTGTTGCCGTTATCGTCCGTGGCCTCGATGTTGGCGTTTTTCTCCAGGAGAACCTTCACAACATCCGTTGCGCCATGCGCTACCGCCACGATCAAGGGCGTGCTGCCATCCTCACGCCTCGCTTCGATTCCGGCACCCCGCTCAACAAGCACCTTTGCAGTTTGGCCGTGATCCAGGACTGGGAACTCAACTTTGGGCTCGTGCGTCTGCCGGGCTTTCAGCTGCGCAGTTTCTTCTTGGGAAAGCTGCATGACGGGAATTGCGAATTCGGCAGCCGCAAACAACGCCTCGTTCTTAGCCTTGAGATCTTCACCTCGTTCCAGTAACAGTTCCACTTTTTTGGTATTGCCCATCTGAGCGGCCTCGATCAGAGCATCGGCGCCGTTCATATGTCCGGCAACAGCGTCGGCGCCCTGTTGCAGCAAGAGATTTGCCGTATCGCCATGCCCAAACTCCGCCGCAAGGGCCAGCGGAGTCGAGCCCCCATGGTCCTTAGTCTCGATATCGGCGCCTTGCTTCAGCAACTGGCGCACGGCCGCGGTGTCACCCTCCTTGGCGGCGAGTAGCAATTGTTGGTTTGGGCTGGGAGCGTCGGCGACCTGCCAGCCAGAACCAGCAACTTCCGCCACAGCGGAAAAGCTGATCAAGGCGAGCATCATGAACTGAGCGGTCGGACGCCGGATGCGCCGGATAATTCCGCTAATCAGGTTCGGGTAGGTCATAGCCGGTGAACTTACCCATCGTGAGCAGGCCGCAGCCACGGAATACTGCACACGATGTGGTCAAAGATCTACGCGGCGGCATTCTCGTCGCCAGCCATGATCACCTGATTGCCGCCGGCGCGCTTGGCCGCATACAGGGCCTTGTCGGCTTGCTGCGCCAGCATTTGAAACGTCGGCCCATCCTTGCCGCAAAATCCGGCGATTCCGAAACTTGCCGTGATCGACACGGCGCTGCCGCCAAACTCGAATTCGCAACCGGACCACTCTTCGCGCATGCGATTGATCGTCGTCAAAATGTATTCGCTGGCGACGTGGGTGATTACCAGCAAGAATTCGTCGCCGCCCATGCGCCCGCAAATGTCCGAAGCCCGCGTGTTCCCTTTCAAAATCTCGGAAAATCGCCGCAATACCGCGTCGCCTGCGTCGTGGCCGTAGCTGTCGTTGATATTTTTGAACGAATCGAGGTCACCCTGGATCACCCACAGCGGAAATCCGTGGCGTGCCGCGCCGCGAAGCTGCCGCGCGGCCCAGTCCTCGATCGCACGCCGATTCGGCAGGCCGGTGAGCGAATCGGTGTGGGCCATCTCCTCCAGCAATCGGTTCTTGGCGTCGATCTCGCGGTGCAGTTCCACGGTGCGGCAGCCCACGCCGATGCGCGCCAGCAACTCGCTGGGATCGAAAGGCTTGGTCAAGTAGTCGTCGGCGCCCGCAGCCAGGCCTTTCACGACGTGGTCCTTCTCGGCTTTAGCGCTGAGCACAATGACGTAGGTGTACTCGCGCTGGCCGTCGGCGCGAATCCGCCCGCACAGTTCCAGGCCGGAAAAGTCCGGCATCATCCAGTCCGTCAACACGATGGAAGGCGAATGTTGCCGGAACAGATCGAGCGCTTCCTGCCCGCTTCTGGCAAATAGCAGGGAATACTCGCTCTCTTCGAGCGCGTGCTCGACCAGTTTGCGAGAGACCGCCGAATCGTCTACTACCAGGATTTGGTAGGTTGCCGCAGCTTTGACCATGAGTTGCGCGCCGGCCTGAATCTCATTCAGGAAGCAGTGCGACAATCCTAGCAGGGCGAGGGTAGAAAAGGACTTCAGCCGACAGAGTTACTTCCTAAAAAGTAACCGTCATGGGGAAACGTATTCAAACCAACAATTACGGCTGCGGCCTCAGGCGCCTTGCACCTTTGCCAGGAGCTCGACGAACTTCTGCTTGCGTTCGGACTGGTCGTGACCGCCTTCGGCGTCGGCGAGCTGGGTGATGTTCATGGAGCAGAACTTGGGGCCGCACATGGAGCAGAACTTGGCTTCCTTGTAGAAGTCGTCGGGAAGATTTTCGTCGTGCATGGCCTTGGCGGTCGCCGGGTCGAGCGATAGCTCGAACTGTTTGTTCCAGTCGAACAGGAAGCGGGCATAGCTGAGGGCGTCGTCGCGATCGCGGGCGCCGGGACGGTGGCGGGCCACATCGGCGGCGTGTGCGGCGATTTTGTAGGCGATCACGCCTTGCTTCACGTCTTCGGGATTCGGCAGGCCCAAGTGCTCCTTGGGAGTGACGTAGCAAAGCATGGAAGCTCCGTGCCAGCCGATCATGGCTGCGCCGATGGCGCTGGTGATGTGATCGTAGCCGGGGGCGATGTCGATCACCAGCGGGCCGAGCGTGTAGAACGGGGCTTCGTGGCACCATTCCATTTCCTTGTCCACCTGCTCTTTGATCTTGTCGAGCGGAACGTGGCCGGGGCCTTCGATCATCACTTGGACGTCGTTCTCCCAGGCTTTCGTGGTGAGTTCGCCGAGGACTTTCAGCTCGGCGAATTGCGCTTCGTCGCTGGCGTCGGCGATACAACCGGGCCGCAGGCCGTCTCCAAACGAAAAACTGACGTCGTGTTTTTTAAAGACTTTGCAGATTTTCTCGATATTTTCGTACAGGAAATTCTGCTTTTTGTGGTGTTCCATCCAATGCGCCATCAATGAGCCGCCGCGGCTGACGATGCCGGTGATGCGCTTGCGAACCAGTGGCACATGCTCGCGCAACACGCCCGCATGGATGGTCATGTAATCGACGCCCTGCTCGGCTTGCTCTTCGATGACTTCGAGCATCAGGTCGAAGGTCAGATCTTCGGGCCGACGCACCCGCGAAATCGCTTCGTACACCGGCACGGTGCCGACCGGCACGGGCGAAGCGCCGATGATGGCTTTGCGAATGGTGGGAATGTCGCCGCCGGTGGACAAGTCCATGACGGTGTCTGCGCCGTAGTGCACGGCGTGGTGCAGCTTCTTCAACTCTTCGTCGATGTTGGACGTGGTGGAGGAGTTGCCGATGTTGGCGTTGATCTTGCAACCGGTGGCGATACCGATGGCCATGGGCTCAAGGTTGCGGTGATGGATGTTGGCCGGAATGATGCAGCGCCCGCGCGCAACCTCGCTGCGAATCAGCTCCGGCTCGAGTTTTTCGCGCTTGGCAACGTACTGCATCTCCTCGGTGATGACGCCGTTCCGCGCAAGGTGCATCTGGGACATATTCCGATTCCCGTTGGCTTGCCCTGACATAGGAAGGGCCGTCGCCTGCTCCGCCTCCCGCTTTTCAATCCAGCTATCGCGCATGGCCATAATTGCCCCCAGAAAAAACGACGCCTCGTCACTGCTGAGAAGAAACCCGAAGCAAGGATTATGGCACTCGCAGTTGGAAGCGGCAACTGAGGGAGATCCCGTGCAGATAAGGTCGGTCGCGTCAGAACCGCCTAGACGCGTCTAAAAACAGAGGATTTCACGGACGTTCGACGGGGGCCAGGCGGAAGGTGGCGCCGGGGACTAGGCGGTAGCCTTGCAGGTATTCGTAGGCGATGCTCCAGATGGCTCCGCCAGACGAGGCGAACATGAGTTCTTCAATGGGAACCTTGAAGATGTAGATTCCGAGGAGATTGGGGATGTTGTAGTAGCGCTGGATGAAGTCGGGATAGAGGGCGAGGAAGTACACGAACAGGAGCGCGTAGAGGACGGTGAAATTCAGGGCGCCGGTGAGCATCAGCAGGACCAGGTCGCGCCGGACGAAAATCACGACGATGGCGCCGATGGTGAAGGCGATGACCATGTTGTAGATGGTTTTGTTGGGGTGCCAGAACTCCAGGACTCCGAACACGACAGCGAGGACTATAAACGGGGCAAGATGCCTCTTGCGGCCTTGGCCGCGCGTCTCGGCAAGTTTTTCCTTCAGGATAATTTCGCCGACCACTGAGGCTATGCCTCCCACGGCGGCGGCCCATAGGAAGTCTTCGATGCCCACGTGGATCTTTTGGTCGAGATCGAACAGCGAGGGCGGGGACCAATACTGGGGAATGAACAGCAGACTGGTTAGCGCGAAGGGGGCCGAAACGAGGGTGCCCCAGATCATTTGCGGGCGGTAGCTCTTGCCGACCAGAAAGCACATCACCCAGGCGGCCGCGAAAATGAGCGTGCCGATCAAGTAGGAATAGTGATAGCCGGGCAAGGCGCTCTCCTTGTGCGAGAACTGCCGTGGAATGGTACCTGTCTTTGGACGTATCGGCCTAACAAACGCACACCTTAGGCCGGAGATGCTGGTTCGTCAAGAATTAAGATTTCGACCGAGAGTGGCGGCGAGTTGGCGCCAAGACGCAGACGCCGGGCGGAGCAAGCCCCGCCCCTACAAGGGGAAGGCGTGCGACGGCGGCTAGTCTTCCAGCTCGATGACGTGGGCTCGGTAGTCGATGCGGACGGAGTGGAATTCGCGAAGGATATCTTCGCCGAGCAAGCCGTCGAATTGGGTGCCAAGGACACGATTCAGGTGGTCCAGATTCATGATCGAGACGGAATGCCCAACCCATCGATGATTGGCGAGCCGAAGCTCCAGCGTTACGGATACGGACTCTCCCACGATTCCGGGCCCTTTTAGATCGCGCTCTGCGGTGCGCAGCATAAAATACTTGGCGCGGTACGCTTGGGCGCTGATGACGGTTTTCATGCAGCCCGTGTCCATCAGCAGCGTAACTGGGTCGCCGTTGATTTCGGCTTCGACGAGAATCATGGACTGCACGGAGCGAAATGGAAGGCGCAGGACCGCAGGTCGGGCGCGGTTGGGCATTGGCATGAGCAAGAGAATCGCCAGCAGGGCAACCCGAAGGTTGCGGCGCGGCGACGGCGCAGGTCGCCCCGAGTGACGACCTAGGGTGCCGCTGCACGGCGCGGTGGGCCCAGCCAAAATGGAGCGGGCTTGCGAGGCCGCCATACTGTCCGAACGTGGGCGAAGTATGCTCAAATGAATCACCCGTTGGCCGCGGTAACGGGCGCGCTTGGTAGGCGCACGCTTCGCGGCAACCGAACGCCCGAGACTTTCGGGCAGGCCCGAGTTTTTCGGGCGACCCCGGCCGCCACCATCTCTTCCTGGAGGGGGCAGCGACCAGAGCCGGTAGTCCTCTACAGCGAGTTCAGCGTATGGCCCGCAAACAGCAGACGCAAATGGATTGATTTCATGTTGGAGATGAGCTGCGTTCATGCGGATCAACGCGAGGGGAGACCAATATGCACCTTGAAATACGGCACCTGAAACTGGTCGCGGCGATCGCGGAAACCGGCAGCGTTACGCGCGCGAGCAACCGGCTGCATCTGACGCAGTCGGCGTTGAGCCATCAATTGCGCGATGCGGAAGAGCAATTGGGTTCGCGGCTATTCGAGCGGCAGAAGGGCACGATGACGCTTACAGTCGCGGGAGAGCGGCTGTTGAAGTCGGCGCGGACAGTGATCGAGGAGTTGGAGCGCGCGGAGCGAGACATTCACAACGACGCGGCGTGCGGCAACGGCGTGGACCGTGGAGTGATCCGGCTTTCGACCGAATGCTACACGGTCTATCACTGGCTGCCTCCGCGGCTGCGATTGTTCCAGCAGAAATTTCCGGCGGTGGAATTCGAGCTGGTGGTGGAGGCAACGGACAATCCGTTTGCGGCGCTGCTGGACGGCAAGCTCGATCTGGCCATCATTTGCGATCCGGTACGCAACCGGAAGATAAAGTACACGCCGCTGTTTGAGGACGAAATGGTGGCCATCGTTTCGCCGGAGCATCGGATGGCCGGGAAGATTTTTGCGGAGCCGCAGGACTTTGCGGAGGAGACCGTTTTTATGTATCCGCCAAAAACCGAGAGTTCATTCTTGAACGAGATTCTTGCGCCGGCGGGAGTTTCGCCGCGAAGGATTCAGGAAGTGATGCTGACGGAGGCGATCATCGAAATGGTGCGCGGCGGTTTGGGCGTGGCGGCCATCGCGCGTTGGGCGGTTGCGCCGCAACTGGCGTCAGGAGCGGTAGTGGGGCTGCCCCTGACGGCGAATGGTTTTCACAGGACATGGTCGGCGGCGCAGCTCCGGGATAAACAGGCGCCGGCTTACTTGCTGGACTTCATTCGCGTGCTGGCCGAGAATCCGATTTCCGCCAGCATGTCGAGCTGCGCAAGTCGAAACGCGAACACCGCCACGCGAAACCGGCGGAGCAGGCCCGGAAGCATGGTGCGTGTGCCGCCCAGCGGCGAGACATCGCGAAACTTCACGATGTAACTACTGGCTTGGTCCTGGCGGGCAATCCAACACGCGTCAGGCGTTCGCGGCGTGCGACGAGGGTTTCAATAGGATATCGAGATCGTCGGGATGGATGGCGCAGAGCAATGCGTCCTCGCGATCGATGTGACCGTTGCGGACCAGCGTGACCAGCGAATCCTCCAGGCTGAACGAGCCTTTCTTCTTGGTGATGGTGATTTCCTGATGCAGATGCTGCAGCGCGTTGCGGCGGATGTGGTGCCGCGCGCCGTAGCCGACCACCAGAAGTTCGGCGGCGGGAATGCGGCCGCCTCCCTTTTTCGGAAGCAGGATTTGCGTGTGCACGGCGGAGAGCGCCATCGCCAATTCCTGGCGGATGGAGTTTTGGCGCTCGAGGGGAAACGAATCGGCGATGCGCGCGACCGTGGAGGCGACATCCGTGGTGTGCAGCGTGCTGAAAACCAGATGGCCCGTTTCCGCCGCGGCAACGGCGATGCGCATGGTTTCTGTATCGCGCATTTCGCCCACCACGATGATGTCCGGCGCCTGGCGTAACGCGGCGCGGAGCGCGGTGGGAAAATCCGGCGCGTCAACGCCGATCTCGACTTGCTCGACGATACTGCGGACATGCTGGTGCTCGTACTCGATAGGATCTTCGATGATGACGATGTGACGCGCTTCGCGATGATTGATGTCGTCGATGAGCGCGGCCATCGTGGTGGACTTGCCCGAGCCTGCAGGGCCGCCAATGAGCACCAGGCCGCGCTGTAGGTGCGCCAGGGACTCGACCGACGGGGGCAGATTTAGATCCTTCAATGGCGGCACGCGGGCAGGAAGAACGCGAATTGTGGCGGCGGCGCGGCCCTGCTCGCGGTGAAGATTGATGCGAAAACGGCCAAGTCCGGTGATGCGGTAGGAAGCATCGGAGATAAAGGTTTCGCGATAGAGGTTGAGCGCGTGGCGCGGAAGCGCGGGGAGTACCGCGGCCTCGATTTCCGGGCCATCGAGAATACCCGGCTCGATCTTGCGAACTTCGCCATTCACCCGCATGCACGGCGGCGCGCCCGCAACCAGAAGCAGGTCGCTGGCGCCACGGCCGATCAGCATGGCCAGCCAGCGGTTCAGGCGCTCGGTTACGCCGAAATCGAATTCCTGCGCTTCTTGCTCGCGATCGATCTGGTTCAGCCGGGCGGCGTCATCCATAGGCGCACCTGTAGCGGTCGATTTGCGGAGCCCTGATATTGACGCAGCGCGGCGAATTAGTCCAGATGCGAGAAAAAAGCCGCTATTTGCTTGGAAATTGAACCTTGGCGTCCATTCATGGCACAGGCTGACACCTATGAAGGCCAGAGGGAATATGAACACAGGCTGAAGCCCGCGCCACGGCACTTTCCATCAGGAGGGCTGATCTAACACGGGGAAAAGCACGTCAAATTCCGGGTCGCCGTGCAGGCACATCAAGTCGGGATCCTGGCGCGGCCAGTGATCGTTGGAATAGCCGGCTTCCTTCGACCTCTTGAGCATGACCAAGGCTTCCGGCTTCTTTCGAAGGACGCCATAGGTACAGGCCGCATTGTAGAGGACGCTGGAATCGGACGGGCGAAGTGCGACGGCCATCTCCGCGTGGCGGATCGCGTCGTCGATCCGGCCGATGTTGGCGTAATCCGCCGCCAGCAAGACGCGCGCGCGGACATCCTCTGGCACCATTTCCAGCTGCCGCTCGAGCACCAGCATTTCCATTTCGCGAAATCGCCGCGCAACTTCGCTTTTGCCCAGGCGATCCAGACAGTTGGTGTAAGGCACGTAGACGTTGTAGTCGTCCCCGTTGGCTTCGACAGCGCGCTCGATCATGTCCGCGGCTTCCTTGAAGCGCCCGGAAGCGAAGTACGCTCGGCCGAGGACATTGTAAGCACCCTCGCAGTCGGGCTTGCGATCGATGGCTTGCAGCGAGTATCGCGCCGCCTCATCGTATTGCTGCTGGGCGTAGAAAATGCGGCCACGCGCCACCAGCGCGTCCGCCAAGCGCGGGTCCAGTTCCAATGCGCGCTGGCACGCGGTTTCGGCACGCGCAATCCAGACGGGATTGCGCCCGTGATACTCAAATTGCAAGCCGCACGCGTTCGCGATACCCGCGTAGGCGGAAGCAAACAGCGGGTCCAGCTTGATGGCCTGTTCAAACATCTGGATGGCAAAGTCCAGGCTCTCGCGCCGCGTGTAGCTCCGGCCTCGGAGAAAATAGTCGTATGCCAGCGAATTTTCCGTGGGCTTGCGGGCGATCTTGCTTTCTTCCTGCGGCGTCAAATTGATGCGGAAGGCCTGCGCGATGCTGCGGGCGATTTCGTCCTGCACTTCGAAGACATCCGCCATTTCGCGGTCGTACCGCTGGGCCCACAGAGTGTGGCCGCTTTGGGTTTCGACCAATTGCGCGGTGATGCGCAAGCGATTCCCGGCGCGGCGCAAGCTGCCGCCCAGAACGTACGAAGCCTTCAGCTCCTGCCCAACCTGCGGAGCGGTTACCGACTTGTCGCGGTACGGCAGCATGGCAGGACGCGGAAAGACCTTGAGGTCGCGAATGTTGGCAAGCTCGGTGATGATGTCTTCGGTCATGCCGTCGCGGAAATACTCGTCTTCTTTGGCGCTGCTCAAATTCTCGAAATAAAGCACCGCCACGGATTTCACTTCGCGCGCGGCACTTGCCTTCGATACGACTGGCGTTCCCTTTGCCGGAGTAGTGCGGCCGGTAGACTCGCGATCCCGCTTGAGGCGTTTGAGATCGGAGCGCATCTCGGCGGCCGACTGATAACGGAGGTCGCGGTCCTTTTCGAGAGCCTTGTTGACGATATTTTCGAGCGCTACGGGAACATCGGAATTTATGCTCGCCAGAGGTTCCGGCGTCCCATTTAAGATCCCATCGAAGATAACCGCGGTGGTGTTGCCCTCAAAGGCGTGCCTTCCGGTGGCCATCTCGTACAGCACGACCCCGAAAGAGAAAAGATCCGCGCGAGCGTCCAAATCCTCCCCGCGAGCTTGTTCAGGCGACATATACGCGATCGTGCCCATAGCAGTGCCCGGGCTGGTCAGATTCATGTTCAGCACGGTCGTGCCCCGGGCGCTCGCTCCCACCGTATCGACGCCGGCCGCGGCAGCCGTCAGCTTGGCGAGACCAAAATCGAGCACCTTCGCCTGACCTGATTTCGTAATGAAAATATTCGCCGGCTTGATGTCCCGATGGGTGATGCCTCGCGCATGCGCGGCATCCAGCGCGTCCGAGATCTGGATGCTCAAATCCAGAATGCGCTCGACGGGCAGCGGCTTGCCGTCGATGACGTGCTTCAGGGTCTTGCCCTCCATCAATTCCATGACGATAAAGGGCTGGCCGTCGTAATCCGCGATTTCGTGGACGGTGCAAATATTCGGATGATTGAGGGCGGCAGCGGCGCGGGCTTCGCGCAAGAAGCGGTCGAGCGTCTGCTGATCCTTGGTGGAATCGGGCGGCAGGAACTTGAGCGCGACGTTGCGGTCGAGGATCGTGTCCCGGGCAGAATAAACGATGCCCATGCCTCCGCCGCCTAGGCTTTCTACGACGCGATAGTGAGAGACAGTTTGACCAATCATCGATAGGCGGGCCGAATTATGGGCGTTAAGGAATCTTATGTCGCGCGTTTGGGCAAGTCAACGCGGGTCGAATTTTGACCGTGTCCTAAAATTGAGTTTCAGCGGTCGGACAACTGAATGGGATTGCCGTCCGGGTCTTTGCCGTCGCAGAGGCAAAACACTTCTCCCTGCCGGACCTTGCCGAAGCTGGCGCCCCGTTTCACCAGCGTTTCCCGCAGAGCGGCGACGTCCTTGGCGTGGAACACGATCTTCGGACCCTTGCGGCCAGGCGACGACGGGCCGGAATGTAGTGCGATCCGTGCGCCACCTGCCGCGAACTCCCGCCATCCTTTTTCACTCGTGACTTGGTTTAGGCCAAGCACTTCTCCGTAGAATTTGCTCATTTTATCGATCTGTCCGGTAAACAGGATCACGCGCGCCATTTCCATCGAGAGCACCTCTATTCGATATTTGCTCAGCCAATTCCACCCAGTCTAGCAGAGGCACCTACTAGTACGTTGAAGGAAGGAGGAAAAAACAGGCTGCCGTGGAGCGGGTTTGCCCTACATCACGAGGACCGAATTCGAAAAGAGATCGGCTCAGGCTCGGCGCAAGACGATGAGAGAGATTTCCGGGGGCACGCCGAGGCGAACTGGTGCTCCAACAGTGCCGAGGCCTCGATTGACGTACAGGCGGGCTGCTTGTGGGTGCGGATGCGAAGTGGGGACGTCCGGCTCGCGGCTCACGAGAATTTCACCGGAGGGCTTGAACAGCGGCCGCTGGAACAATCCGGCAATGTAGTCGGAAATGAAGCGCGCGGGCGTCAGGCGATGGTCGAGGATTTCCACCTGGATCTGGCCACCGTGCGTATGCCCTCCCAGCGACAGCTCGATGCCGAGCTCGGCCGCGCGGTTGAAGGTGTTCGGATTGTGCGACAACAGGATGTTCGGAAGGTCGCGCCGGATGAGGGCATCCATATTCGCGAGCATTGGCGTGCGATGGCCTTCGATGCTGCGTTCCCTCTGGTAAT
>Ga0187871_10003234_pt1 | contig 12711 bp, 12 predicted proteins | sample June2016WEW_16_1_FD_132988 | JGI IMG/M metagenome (GOLD analysis project Ga0187871, IMG submission 132988) | Peatland microbial communities from SPRUCE experiment site at the Marcell Experimental Forest, Minnesota, USA - June2016WEW_16_10 | ecosystem: Environmental > Terrestrial > Soil >... | reverse complement strand
AATCGGGCTCCAGCCGCGTGCTCGCCTCCATGCAGCGCCTCTATACGCGCGACCAGTACATGCAGCGCATCGGTTGGATCAAAAACGCGCGCCGGAACATGGCGCTGACCACCGACATCATCGTGGGATTCCCCGGCGAGACCGAATCCGATTTCGAGGAGACCCTCAAACTACTCGACGAAGTGCAATACGATTCGCTGTTCAGTTTTAAGTATTCGGCGCGGCCCAATACGGCCGCCTTGAACATGGAGGACAAGATCCCCGAGGAGGAGAAGACCCGCCGCATCATGATCGTAAACGAAAAACAGCGTGCCATCCAGATCCGCCGCAATACGGATTTGATCGGGACGGTGGAAGAGGTGTTGGTGGAAGGCCGCCACGAAGCGCTGGGCCAGTGGATCGGCCGCACGTCGCAGAATCGCACCTTGAACTTTACGCATCCCGACGGGGACGGCGCCTCGCTGCTGGGCCAATACATGCACGTGCGTGTGACGCGATCCGGCCCCAATTCGCTGGCCGGTGAAAGCGTGACGAATGTGGTGTAATAAACTTGGAGGGTCTTATGGAAGTCGAAATGAAAATCCGCGGCTTGATGATGGACCCCGTCACGAATATGCCCATCGTGATCCTGAAGGACGTTAGCGGCAACGCGGTTCTGCCGATCTGGGTGGGGATCTATGAGGCTAATGCCATAGCCCTGGAGATCGAAAAAGTCGCCACTCCGCGGCCCATGACTCACGACCTGATCAAGAGCCTCCTGCTGGGACTGAACACCGGCGTGCGCAAAGTGGTAGTCAACGAACTGAAAGAAGAGACCTTCTACGCGCTGATCTGGCTGGAGCGGGATGGCGAACTGATCAGCGTGGATTCCCGCCCGAGCGACGCGCTGGCGCTGGCGCTGCGCCTCGACTGCCCGATTTTTGTCGACGATACCGTGCTCAAATCCTCAAAGCTGGCCGCCTCGGTCTCCGATAAGGAAAACGAGAAGGAACTCCGCCGCTGGCTGGAGAACCTGAACGACGAGGATATGGGCCGCTACAAGATGTAAGCCGTGGAGTTGGGATCCACCGGCATTCAGCTTCTCACCGAAACGCCTGCCTTCTGCATGTTCGCGCGCGATAACCTGATCGCGCTGGTGGAACGTACAGCCAACGGCTATGGCGGCATCGGAAGCACCGGAATCTTCACGGAGCGTGGCTTGGCCTACCTCGTCTGGCGCGGCGGAGAAGCGATCCTGGCAGGCAAGGGCTTCGAACTCCGCGCCACGGACGAGCAGGTAGCGGCGGTGCGCCGGTTTTCCGAAGACCTGAAAGCCTCGCTGTGACCGCCAGAAGAGCGCGCCGATTTTTTCCTAAAGACGATCTATAGAAAAATATCAAAGAACGTGCTAGGATATTGAAAATCAGCTATGGACCTTCTACAGGGAACGCTGGATCTCCTGGTGCTGCGGGCGTTGGAACCGGCGCCCATGCACGGCGTCGGCGTCGCCGCCCGGATCGAGCAGGTGACCCGCGGCGCGTTTGTCATTAAGCCTGGATCGTTATTTCCCGCGCTACGCCGGCTGGAGCAAAAAGGATGGCTGGAGGGGGAATGGGCGCCCTCGGAAAACAATCGCCGGGCGCGCTATTACAGGCTGACGCGCGCGGGCCGCGCCCAACTTGCCGAAGAAAAGCGTAACTGGTACCGCATGACTTCGGCCATGAACTGGATGCTCGAATCGGAGGGATAAGACCGCCATGTTCCGCCGCTTTTCGAAACGGTTTGAGTCTCTCTTCCGGCGCCACCGCCTGGAGGAGGACCTGGACGAAGAGCTGCGGTCGAGTCTGGACATGATTGCGGACCGGTTCGCGGCCCAGGGGATGTCCCCCGCCGAGGCGCGCCGTGCCGCACGGTTGGAGTTCGCGGGGCTCGAACAGGTGAAAGAAAATGTCAGGGATGGCCTGGCGGGTTCCGGTCTTCACGCCTTCCTGCAGGACACGCGCTACGCTCTGCGGGGGCTGCGCCGGCGCCCATCGTTCACCGCGATCGCGCTGATCACGCTGGCGCTGGGCATCGGCGTGAACACCGCGATATTCAGCGTGTTCTACGGGGTCCTACTGCATCCTCTGTCCTATCGCCATTCGGAACAACTGGCGATTATATGGAGCAGTTTCCGGAGCGCCGGCCACGCGCGCGCCCCGGCGTCGGGCGCCATCCTCGGGGAGATCGAACGGCGCAATCGCGCGCTGGCGGGCGTGGCGGGAATCTGGACGATCACGCGGACGTTTACCGGCGATGAGCCCGAGCAGGCGAAATGCGCGCGGGTGACATCGAATTTCTTCGACGTGCTGGGCGTACACGCGGCGCACGGACGAACTTTTGCAAAAGGCGACGATGGCAGCCCAGCGATCATGCTGACCGACGGTTTTTTCCGGCGCCGGTTCGCCGGCGACGACCGGTGGCTTGGCAAGGCGCTGCCGATGGATTGGGAGGATACGCTGGTGGGCGTGCTGCCCGCCGATTTCCAGCTTCATTTCGCGCCGGATTCCAACGTGCCGGGCGACGTGCAAGTCTTCGATACCTTCGACAACCGTGTCTATGCAGACCGCGCGGAGTACTACATCCGCCTGGTGGCCCGCCTGAAGCCGGGCGTCTCGATGGCTGAAGCGCAACGCGATCTGGACCGCGTCGCGGCGGAAATTGCGGGCGCGTATGCCGAGTATGCCCATGAAGACCTCCGGTTTACACTCGCCGGTATGCAAACCGATGCCGTGCGCGATGTCGAACCCGCGTTGGCGGCGCTCTTCGCGGGTGCGGGCTTCGTTTTGTCGATTTGCTGCGTGAACATCGCGAGCTTGTTGCTGGCGCGCGCCGGCGACCGGCGCAAAGAGATGGCCTTACGGCTCAGCCTGGGTGCTTCGCGCGGCCGTATCGTGCGCCAGTTGTTCGCCGAAGGCGGCGTGCTTTGCCTGCTGGGTGGAACAGCCGGCCTGGCCGTGGCCTGGGCGTGCTTTCGGGGACTGCTCGCAATCCGGCCGGAGCGCCTGGCGCGCATGGCAGACGCGGGATTGAACTGGCGGGTGCTGGCCTTCGCCGCCGCGTGCTCGCTGGCGGCCGCCCTGCTCTTCGCATTCGTGCCGGCCGTCGATGGCCTTCGGCTGGACTACATGTCGATTCTGCGCACCGGAGGATGCGGCATGACGGGCCGCCTTCACCGCCGCGCCGGAGCGGCCCTTATCGTCGGCGAGATTACCCTGGGTTTCGTGCTGGTGACCGGCGCGGCATTGACGGCGCGCACGCTTTCCAAGATCGAGCAGGTGCAGCCGGGCTTCCAACCGCGTCACCTGCTTGCCTTTCAAGTCTCCAATGGCATACCCGGCAAGGAAGTGGCGGGTTGGGAGGCGCAACTGGCGGCTTTGCCCGGCGTGGAAAGCGTGGGCGCCACTTCGCACCTGCCGCTGGACACCGATATTCCCAATTGGTACAGCGCCTACCAACCGGAGGGCGTGGATAGGAATCAGGCGGCTACCCTGGTCGCCGACCTGCGCTGCGTAACACCTGGCTATCTTGCCGCCATGGGTGCGCGCCTGATTGAGGGCCGCTGGTTCAACCGGCATGATCGCGCGGGCGGGGGGCCGGTTCTCATTGTCGACGATTTGTTGGCGCGAACCACGTGGCCTGGCCAATCCGCCGTCGGAAAAAAGATCGTTGCCGAGCATCTCACTGAAAATGGGTTTAAACCCATCCTGAGCGTGGTGGTGGGGGTGGTCGAACATCTGCACAGCCATTCGCTCACCCAACAAGTTCGCGGACAGATTTATATGCCGTTCGAGCAGAGCCCGCGCAGCCCGATGACGTACGTACTGCGTACCCGCGTCGATCCCCTTTCACTGGCGCCCGCGGTCCGCAGGGCACTGCACGATCGCAGCAAGACAGCCGCCATGGCAAAAGTCCGGCCGATGACGGAATACGTGAAGCGCGAGATTTCCCGAGTCAGCTTCACGGCGGTGCTGGCGGCCATCTTCGGCGGGCTGGCGCTGCTGCTCGCGGCCACCGGCGTTTATGGCGTGTTTAACTACCAGGTCTCACAGCGCAGGCCGGAAATGGGCATCCGCATGGCACTCGGCGCGCACGCGCGGGACGTGCTGCGCCTCGTGCTGCGGGAGGTGGGCGCGCTGGCGGCGGCAGGAGCGGCGATCGGGATGGTGGCGGCATGGGTCGCCGCGCATTGGCTGGAAAAGATGCTCTATGGCATCGGACCTTTCGATCCGCTGAGTTATGGTCTGGCGCTGCTATTCCTTCCGGCGGCGGCGCTGTTGGGCGGCTGGCGTCCCGCGGGACGAGCCGCCAGGGCCAATCCCGCCGAACTGATTCGCGAGGAGTGATCATGAAGATTCGTCTCACCTGCTTCCTGTTTGCAGCCGCGCTGCTGGCCGGCGCGGCAGACGATGAACGGGCCGCGGATCGTGCCGCGATCCGGGCGCACATCGACCGCATCTTTCAAGCGTTCATCCATAAAGACAGCGCCGAACTGCGCGCCACGCACGCCGCTAACTGGCTTGGGTACCTGACCGGATCGGGCAAGATGATTCGCGGCATCGACGAGTACATGAACGCCGCCGCATACTTCGATCCTCACGCCGTTTACGGAATGACCGGCTACAAGATGCGCGAGTTCGACATGATTTTCAAAGGCGACGCCGCGTTCGTGGCTTTTGTCGCCGAAGTCGAATATAAGACGCCCGAGGGACCGTTGCAGCGAACGCTGCGGATCGCGGATTTTTACACCAAGGAAAACGGCGCTTGGATTCAGACGGGATCGGATACGGAATTGCACCCGGAATCGGTCGCGGAGGAGCATCAGACGGCGCGGAAGCTGCCGGACTCCGACAAGAAGAGCCTATTGGAAGCGCGCGAGGCGGTGTGGCGCGCCTGGTTTGCGGGCGACCGCGCGAAGCTTGAGAAATTACTGCCCGCCGAGCTGTTGACGATTGAGCCTGGAAACGGCGACTGGGGCGGCCGCCAATCCGCCTTGGATAGTTCGGCGCGCTTCGCGGCTGGGGGCGGCAAACTGATCCGCCTGGAATTCCCAAAGACGGAGATCCAATCGTACGGCTACGTGGCGATCGTTTATTCGGACTACCTTTACGAGATCGAACAAGGCGGCCAACGGTCGGCAAATTCGGGCCGCGCCACGGAAGTGTTCGTTAACCATAACGGCGCCTGGGTGAACGCGAGCTGGCACATGGACAGCGCTAAGTGAGCGGGCCGCCATGCTAACTTAATTCAGAGTGCTCTCTATCGACGAACAATTAACTTATCTGAAGAAAGGTCTGGCCGAGATCATTCGCGAAGAAGACCTGCGCGAACGACTGATTCAGGCCGCCCAGGCCGGCAGGCCGTTGCGCGTGAAAGCCGGTTTCGATCCCACGGCGCCCGATCTGCACCTGGGTCATACCGTTCTGCTGCGCAAGATGAAACATTTTCAGGATCTGGGCCACACGGTCATCTTCCTGATCGGTGACATGACGGCGCTCATAGGCGATCCGACCGGCCGCAACGTCACCCGCCCCGCGATGACCCGGGAAAATATCGACCGGAACGCCGAGACCTACCGCGCGCAGGTCTTCAAGATCCTGGATCCCGAGAAGACCGAAGTGCGCTTCAACAGCGAGTGGCTGCAGCCCTTGCGATACGAGGAACTGGTGCGGCTGTGCTCGCGCTACACGGTGGCGCGGATCCTGGAACGTGACGAGTTTTCCAAGCGTTTCAAGGATGGCGTACCCATCTCCGTGCACGAGCTGCTGTATCCGCTGACGCAGGCTTACGATTCCGTGGCCCTGAAATGTGACGTGGAGATGGGTGGCACCGATCAGAAATTCAACCTGTTGGTGGGCCGTGAAATCCAAAAGGATTTCGGGCAGCCGCAACAGATCGTGGCTACCGCGCCGCTGCTCGAAGGCCTGGATGGCGTCAACAAGATGTCCAAATCGTTGGGCAATTACATCGGCATTACCGAGCCGCCGCAGATCATGTATCGCAAGGTGATGCAGATCGGCGACAGCCTGATGTTCCGCTACTATGAGCTGCTTACCGACCGCAGCCTGGCGGAGATCGATCGGATGCGCGCGCGCATTGCCGCGGGTGAATTGCATCCCATGCAAGCCAAGGCCGAACTGGCGCGCCTGATCGTGACCGATTTCCACTCCGCCGCGGACGCTACCCGCGCGGAAGAGGAGTTCAATCGCGTGGTGCGCCGCCACGAAGTTCCGGCGGACATCCAGAGCGCGCGCCTGCCCGAAGACGTGCGCACCGCCGCCGGCATACGAATCGACAAACTACTGGCCAAGATCGGCCTGGCGGAATCGGTCTCGGACGCCGTGCGCAAGATCAAAGCGGGTGCGGTGGAGATCGACGGCCAGCGCGTACACGATTTGCTGTTGGCCACTCCGCCGTCGGAATTCGTCGTGCAAGCCGGCAAGCACTGGCGGAAGGTGATCGCGTAGAGATCACTTCGCGCCAACAGGAATCATCCAGGGAAATACGTAAGCCATCAGGAACACCACCACTCCAACCAGCGCGGCGAGCACGATGCTGTGCAGGAACACATAACGCAGAATGCTTCCTTCGTTGCCTTGCTGCCCAGTGGCCACGCCGGCGACTACGATGCTTTGGGCGTCGATCATTTTACCCATCACGCCGCCGGCGCTGTTGGCCGCGGCGGCCAGCACCGGCGGAACTCCGAGCTGCCGGGCGGTGATCTGCTGCAAGCCGCCGAACAGGACATTGGAGGAAGTGTCGCTGCCCGTCAGGGCCACTCCCAGCCAACCCAGCAAGGGCGAGAAGAAGGGAAAAAGAAAGCCGGTGCTGGCGAAAGCCAACCCCATGGTGGCGTCCAGGCCGGCATAGCGGGTAGAAAAGCCCAGCGCCAGCATGGCGCCGATGGTCAGCAGCGATTCTTGGATGCGCTTCAGCGTGCCCAGGAAAATGCCGAACAAAGCCAATGGCGTGAAGCCCAGCAGCAAACCGCCGAGGCTCCCCGCCAACAGCAGGGCCGTCCCGGTCGCGGAAGCCCAGTTGAATACGAAGACGGCCGGTTCGGCAGCCGGTATGGCGACCACCGGTGGGGTGCGGGTGACCGCTTTGTGCAGAATGGGAACCGTAATATTGCGGGAGGTAATGCCGCTCAGGAAATTGGGATGTCCGGCAGGCCCGCCGTTCAGAAACGTTTTTACCGGCGTCAATCCCCAGACGAATACGAACAGCGAGAGCAGAATCCAGGGCGTCCAGGCTTTCAGCTTTTGGCCGCTGGTATAGGTGCGGCGGTGGGCATGTTCCAGCGCGCGTGTGGCGCTGTCTTCGTGCCCGAAGGACCAAATCGTGGCCGGCTGCCAGAATTTCAAAAGGACGATGAGCGCCGCCATGGAAACCAGCGAGGCGCCGATGGCCGCCAGTGAGGCTCCGATATAGTTGCTGATCGAGTATTGGGTGGCTCCGAAGCTGACGCCGACGGTGAGGCAGGCCGGCCAGACTTCCATCGTTCGCTGGGGTCCACACATGACCCAAACCACCCAGAAGGGCACCATCAGGCAGAACAAGACCAGAATTCTCCCGGCCATCGCGCTGAGCAAATCGAGGGGCAAGCCGGTTACGGTAGCCAGGGTGATGACCGGAATACCTAAAGCGCCGAAGGCCACCGGGGCGGTGTTGGCAATCAGCGCCAGGCCGGCGGCTTCCAGGGGCCGGAAGCCGAGACCGATCAACATGGCCGCGGAAATGGCGACCGGGGTTCCGAATCCGGCGGCGCCTTCGATGAAAGCGCCGAAGCAGAAGGCGATCAGCAGGGCTTGCACGCGGCGGTCGCTGCCAACGCCGGCGATGCTGTCTTTGACGATCTCGAAATCTCCTGATTTGACCGTGACGTCATAAATGAAGATGGCGCCCAGAACAATCCAGCCAATGGGAAAGAGGCCATACGCGGCGCCCATGAAGGCCGCTGCGATCGCCAATTGGGCCGGCATGCCGAAGACCAGCGTGGCGACCCCCAATGCGGCGGCCAGCCCGGATAGTGCCGCCCAATGAGCTTTTGCGTGGCCGAAGGCGAGGAGGCCCAACAGGACGACAACCGGCAGGGCGGCCACCAACGCCGAAAGCGCCAGGCTGCCGCCCACAGGTGCGTAGACTTGCGTCCAATGGATCATTTAAAACCCACGGCCGCCACGGTTCCGGGCAGTGGGAGGTCGTCGATTTCCGCCTCGCCGTTCAGAACCTGCGTCATGCGCCTCTCATCGAGCTCCCGCTCCCACTTGGCGACCACGATGGTGGCCACGCCGTTGCCCACCAGGTTCGTCAGAGCGCGCATTTCGGACATGAAGCGGTCCACGCCCAGCAGCAGCGTGAGACCGGCCATGGGTACCGTTCCGATGGCTTGCAGTGTAGCGGCCAAGGTGATGAATCCGCCGCCAGTCACTGCCGCCGCGCCTTTGGAACTGAGCATCAGGATCAAAAGCAGGAAGGCTTCTTGCGCGCCGGTCAGGTGGGTATTGGTCGCCTGGGCCACGAAGATGGCGGCAATCGTCAGATAAATGGAAGTGCCGTCGAGGTTGAAGGAGTAGCCCGAAGGAATCACCAGCCCGACAACCGATTTGGAGCAGCCCAGCGCCTCCATCTTGACCATCATGCGCGGCAGCACCGATTCGGAGGAGGAAGTGCCCAGCACGATAAGCAACTCTTCCTTGATGTATTTGATGAACTTCCAGACGCTGAAGCCGTGCAGGAAGGCGATCGAACCGAGGACGGCAAACACGAACAAGATGCTGGTGATATAGACGCACGCCATCAACTTGGCCAGGGGAATCAGGGTCTTTAACCCGTAGTGGCCCACGGTGTAGGCCATCGCGCCGAATGCCCCGATGGGCGCGGCCTGCATGATCAGGGCAATCACGCCGAACATGAGATGGGCGATCTTGTCGCACGCGGCGATCAGGGTGTTCGCCTGCCCGAGGGAGGCCAGGGCGAGCCCGACCAGGATAGCCAGCAGCAGAACCTGCAGGATATCTCCGTCCGCGAAGGCCCCCATGAACGTCCTGGGGATGATATTCATCACGAAGTCAACGGAGCTCAGATGCTTACCCTGGACGGCATAGGCCTGGATGGCGGTGGCATCCAGCTTGGTTGCGTCCACATTCATCCCCGCGCCGGGTTGGATGACATTGACCACCAGCAAGCCGATCAGCAGTGCGATGGACGTGACGACTTCGAAATACAAGAGGGCTTTCACTCCGACGCGGCCCAGCTTGCGCATGTCGCCGATGCTGGCGATGCCCCCTACTACCGTGAAGAAGACGATGGGGCCGATCATCATCCGGATCAGTTTGATGAAGCCAAGTCCAAGGGGCTCCATCTTGCCGGCAGCCGCCGGGGAAACGACTCCCAGCACGACGCCGAGAAGAATCCCGACGATCACGCGGAAATACAGCGTGCGATAGAACTTCTTCGCGGCGGTTTTAGGCGGCTTCATCATTCCGCGGGCCTTTGGGGCACGCCTCATCCTATCAATAAGGCCACACCGGCTGGCTGAATAGTCCCCCGTCTACAAACAGCGTCTGGCCGGTGATGAAGTCCCCCATATCGCTGGCCAGAAACGCCACCGCGCGCGCCACATCGAGCGGTTGGCCCACGCGGCCGAGAGGCGTCACGGCGGCCCACGTCTTGCCGTAGCCGGCAGCTTCCTGCATGGTGCGTTCGATCTCGATGGCGCCGGGCGCCACACAGTTCACGCGGATTCCGTAGCGGCCCAGTTCAATGGCGGCCGATTTGGTGAACATCTCGATGCCGCCCTTGCTGGCCGTGTAGTTGGACAAGTTTGGAAACGCTACCTTGTTGCAGCCCGACCCGATGTTGACGATGCTGCCGCCACCGTTTTCGCGCATGTGGCGCCCGGCGCGCTGCGTACACAGGAAACATCCCTTCAGATTCGTGCGGATCACCCGATCCCACTCGGCTTCCTCCAGGTCGAGGAGCGCCTTCCAGGTTTGGGTACCGGCATTGTTCACCAGGATATCCAGGCGCGGGAACTGGCTGAGAACTTCTGCGAACATACGGTCCACGTCCGGCGCCAGGCCCGCGTCGGCTTGGATAGCGATCGCCTGGCGGCCCAGCGCGCGGATTTCGGCGGTGGTGGCTTCCGCGCCGCGCGCGTCGCTATTGTAGTTGACCGCGATGTGGCATCCGCGGCGCGCCAGTTCGAGCGCGATGCCCATTCCCACGCCCTTGCTGGCGCCGGTGACGAGGGCGGTTTTGGATTCGAGAGTCGGCGGCATGAAGGCGATTGTAGCGCGGGTTTGACAATCGGGACCGAAGCATGTCAGCTTCGTTTCATGCCCGAAATTCTTTCGTCGCAGGATATCGTCCGCTTCACTCGTGAGCTGAATTACGGCACCTGGCGCTTTCAGAAGAGTTGGAACCCGCTGCATATCGTGGATGCGGATGGCTGCTACTTCATCGATGTGAACGGCAAGCGCTATCTGGATTTCTCCGCGCAATTGATGTGCGTCAATCTGGGCCACAAGAACGCCGCGGTGATCCGGGCCATTGAGGAGCAGGCCCGCCGGCTGCCTTATATCGCGCCCGGCTACGCGACCGGCGTGCGGGTGGAATTGAGCCGGCTGCTGCTGGAGGTTCTGCCGCGGGGTCTGACGAAGTTCTTTTTCACGACATCGGGCACGGAGGCTAACGAGGCGGCTTTCAAGATCGCGCGCATGTACACGGGCCGCACCAAGATCATCGCGCGTTACCGGTCGTATCACGGATCGACCATGGCGTCGATCGGGGCGACCGGCGATCCGCGGCGCTGGCCGGCCGAACCGGGCGCCAAGGGGCAGGGTTTCATTTTCGCGCCGGAGGTGAACTGTTACGATTGCCCGATCAAGCACACCTATCCGGGCTGCGATATCGCCTGCGCGGACTACGTGGGGCACATGATCGAGAACGAGAACGACGTGGCCGCGGTGGTAGTCGAGCCGGTGGTGGGCACGAATGGCGTACTGGTTCCGCCGCCGGAATACATGCCGCGCCTGCGCCGCATTTGCACCGACCGCGGCGTGTTGCTGATCGCCGACGAGGTGATGACCGGCTGGGGACGCACCGGCAAGTGGTTCGCCGTCGACCATTGGGACGTGCAGCCCGATATCCTGGTCACCGCGAAAGGCATCACGTCGGCATACATGCCGCTGGGCCTGTGTGCTACCACGCAGAAGATCGCCGCGCATTTCGAGGATCATTTCTTCGCGCACGGGCATACCTATGAAGCGCACCCCATGACCTTGGCGCCGGGCGTGGTGGCCATCCGCGAGATGCAGCGGCTGGGCCTGGTGGATCGCGCGCGGGAGATGGGCGAATATCTGGGGGCGCGGCTGCGGGCACTCAAAGACAAGCACGTTTCGATTGGGGATGTGCGCGGGCTGGGACTGTTCTGGTGCGTCGAACTGGTGAAGAACCGGCAAACCAAAGAGCCATTCAATACCAAGGCCGATAAGATGGCAGGCAAGCCATTGGTGGTGGATCGGGTGGCCGCGGCCATGCTGAAAAACGGCGTGGCCATCAATTCGTGGCTGAGCCACTTCGTGATTGCGCCGCCGCTGATTATCGAACGCGAGCAGATCGATGCGGGTGTGGCAGCGCTCGACGAGGCACTAGCGCTGGCGGACGCGCAGGTATAATGGCTACCGATTTTCATCTGTTCGGACCGGCGCATCTGGCGATTATTGCGGCGGTGCCCCTGGTTTCGGCGGGACTGGCGTCGGTAGCGCGGCGCAGCGAGTCGGCCGCGCGGAGGGTCCGCATCGCGCTGGGCGTGTTTCTGCTGGTGAATGAGCTGATCTGGTACGGCTACAAGCTGCATTTCGAAGGATGGCGATTTCCGGAAGGGCTGCCGTTGCAGCTTTGCGACTTCACACTCTGGCTCACGATTGTGGCTACCCTGTGGCGCGTGCAGTGGTGCTTCGAATTCGCCTATTTCGGGGCGATCGCCGGCAGCGGCATGGCCGTGTTGACGCCCGATCTTTGGGGGCCGCTGCTGTCGTACCCCAGCATCTACTTCTTTCTGGCGCATGTCGGCGTAATCGTGGCGGTGCTGACGCTGATCTGGGGAAGGCAGGCGCGGCTGCGGCCTGGATCGGTCTGGAAGGCTTTCGCGGTGCTGAATGCGATCGCGGTTGTGGTGGGGACATTCGACGCCGTCTTCCGGACCAATTATATGTATCTGCGGGTGAAGCCGCCCGCGTCGCTGCTCAGTTATCTGGGACCGTGGCCGGTGTATATTCTGGCAGGGGATGCGGTAGCGCTGATGTTATTTTTGATTCTGGCGTTGCCGTTCCGGCGAAAGTAAGCGTCGAAGACGCGCAACCGGCGTAGAGCGGACAGCTGCCCACATATCACTTCGTGGCATACCTTCGCTATCATTGCGATGTGCAGCCATTTGACCGCATTACGATGGATCCTGAAGTTATGGGTGGCAAGCCGTGCATCCGCGGGATGCGCGTTACCGTCGGCATGATCGTCGAGGCGCTGGCAGCTGGCCGCACGATTGAGCAACTGCTTGCCGATTTCCGATATATCGAAGAGTGGGATATTCGCGAAGCGTTAAACTTCGCCGCACTCCTGGCTCAGGGACACGAGGTCCGGCTTGCGAGTTAATGCGTATTCTCATCGATATGAACCTAACGCTGCGTT
>Ga0187871_10003232_pt1 | contig 12712 bp, 7 predicted proteins | sample June2016WEW_16_1_FD_132988 | JGI IMG/M metagenome (GOLD analysis project Ga0187871, IMG submission 132988) | Peatland microbial communities from SPRUCE experiment site at the Marcell Experimental Forest, Minnesota, USA - June2016WEW_16_10 | ecosystem: Environmental > Terrestrial > Soil >... | reverse complement strand
GATCCACGAGCGGGGCAGCACCGCAACCGCCAAGCTGAAAACGCCCACCAGACCCAGGACACCCACAAACACGACCCATTCGCTCTGAACCGGCAGGTCGACACCTCGCAGCAGCACGTAGGGAGCGCCGGTCAAAAGCGAGGTCACCCCGCAGACAAAGAAAACGATGCGAGCTGTAATCCTGATCGCACGTCCGGGCATGATGCGGATTCTACCAGCGGTACGACTTCGAGCGCACTTGTTTAAGCACTCCGGATGGGACTGACCATTGTTAGAGCCGCTGCTAAAATTGCTGGTGCATGGGCGTCGCTCACCAGCCCGCTTTCACCCGCACCATCTTCCACGTCGATATGGACGCTTTCTTTGTGTCGGTGGAGGAACTCTTCGATCCCACGCTGAAAGGCAAAGCCGTCGTGGTCGGGGGGCAGCGCGACGAGCGCGGCGTCGTCTCTGCAGCCTCGTATGAAGCCCGCAAATTCGGCGTGCATTCCGCGATGCCGCTGCGAACCGCGGCCAAAATGTGCCCGCAAGCGATCTTCGTCAACGGCCATCCCGAGCGTTACCGCGAGTGCTCGGAAAAAGTTCACAAAGTCCTCGGCACGTTTTCTCCTCAAGTAGAGATGGCTTCCATCGACGAAGCTTACATCGACATGACCGGCACCGACCGTTTGCACGGTCCGCCGCTGAAAGCCGCGCACACTCTGCATCAGCGGATGAAGGTTAACACGGGTCTGAACTGTTCGGTTGGAATCGGAACCTCGCGCCTGATCGCGAAAGTTTCCTCAGCGCAGGCTAAGCCCAACGGCGTGCTCTGGATCGTTCCCGGCGAAGAGGCCAAATTTCTAGCTCCACTCGACGTGCGCGAAATTCCCGGCGTCGGCAAAGTCATGGAGACTCATCTGCACGCGCTCGGCATCAAGAAAGTTGGAGACCTGGCGCGCCTCGAAGAATCAGAGTTGAGTGACCGCTTCGGAAAATGGGGGCTCGCTCTGGCGGGCAAGGCTCGCGGTGAAGATGCCGGAGGATGGTTCGACTCCGAGGTCGGAGCCGACATTGCTGCCAAGTCCATCAGCCACGAGCACACTTACAACGATGACACTGCCGACGTCAGCCAGCTCGAAGCCACGCTGATGCGGCTTTCCGAGATGGTCGGCCGCCGCCTGCGCGAATCGCAGTTTCACGCGCGCACGATTCAACTCAAACTGCGGTATAAGGATTTCACCACGCTGACCCGCGCTCACACTCTCGCGGCGCCGACTCAACTCGACACTGAGATTTTCGAGCAGATTCGCGAACTGTTTCGCAAGAATTGGAAAAAAGGTGCACAGGTTCGCCTGCTCGGCGTGCAGGCCTCGTCGTTCACGGCGCTACCCGGTCAGATCAATCTTCTCGACAGCAACCGCCAGCAACGCTGGAAAGACGCGTTGGCCGCCGCGGACCGACTGCGCGATAAATTTGGCGAGTCCAGCGTCAAACTGGCCGCCGGGATGAAAGGCAGCTTCCGCGAGCGCGTTCATGAGAATCCGGCCAGCCTACCCGGCAAGAACAAACCGAAACCTACCTAACGGCGTTTTAATGAGGAAATGAAGGAGTAGGCGATCGGTTCCCTCAGGGCTAAAGCCCTTGTCTTTCCGGGCGCTTTATGGCACGGCTGAAGCCGTGCCCTTCCCAAAACCGTGCCTTCGCGAAACATAGTACGAGATAGCTTCTTACCGCTGACCTTGACCGTGCTCGGTTTGCGCACTAAGATTCCGGTTCGCCGAGTCTTCACATAAATCTTTGGGAGCCCAAATGCGCAAACTCCTCGCCGTCATTTCGTACGTCATCTTGCTAGCCCTCGCGTCGACCTTCCCGCAGACGACTGCAGCCCAGTCGAATCCTCCGCTGCTGCTGCGCTTCCCTACCGTCAGCCAGACGCAGATTGTTTTCAACTACGCCAACGATCTTTGGATCGTAAGCCGCGACGGTGGCGACGCCCGCCGTCTCACTTCCGGCATTGGGATTGAGGCTGTTCCCTATTTCTCTCCCGACGGCTCGATGATCGCCTTCACCGGCGAATACGATGGCAATCGCGATGTCTACGTCGTTCCCGCCACTGGCGGCGTGCCGCGACGGGTGACCTATCATCCCTCTGAAGAATACGTCGCCGGCTGGACTCCCGACGGCAAGAAGATCCTGTTCAACTCCTGGGGCAACAGCTTCATGCACTTCGAGGATCAGCTCTACACCGTTCCCGTCGAAGGCGGATTGCCCACGCAACTTCCGCTTCCCGTCGCCGAAGACGCTTCTTTGTCGCCGGACGGAACCCACATCGCCTATGTACCGCATCCCAAGTGGCAGCAAGCCTGGAAGCGCTACCACGGCGGCCAAACCACGCCCATCTGGATTGCCGATCTCAAAGACTCGAGCGTCGTGAAGATTCCCCGCGACAATTCCAACGATCACCATCCCATGTGGGTGGGCGACACGATTTATTTTCTTTCCGACCGCAACGGCTCTGAAAGTCTCTTCGCTTATGACGTGAAGACCAAGCAGGTTTCCGAGGCTCTGCACAGTGATGGCCTCGACTTCAAGACCGCTTCAGCCGGACCCGACGCCATTGTGATTGAGCAGTTCGGGGCCATCAAGCTCTACGATCTGCAAACCCACCAGGCGAAAAACATAACGATCCACGTTGCCGGAGATATCGAGGCCGTGCGGCCGCACTTCGCCAAGGTCGAGCCCAAGCGCATTCAGAACTTCGGTATGTCGCCCACCGGCGCGCGTGCCGTCTTTGAAGCCTGGGGAGAAATTTTCACCGTGCCCACCGATAAGGGCGACATTCGTAACATCACCAGCAGCCCGGCCGTTGCCGACCGCGATCCGGCATGGTCGCCCGACGGCAAGTCCATCGCGTATTTCTCGGACGAATCCGGCGAGTATGAATTAGCCATCCGCGATCAGAATGGGCTGGGCACGGCGCGCCACATTAACCTGGGCAACCCGCCGTCTTTTTTCTACACGCCCACGTGGTCTCCTGACAGCAAGAAGATTGCCTACAGCGATAAGCGTCTGCAGTTGTGGTACATCGATCTCGACAACCCGAAGCCCAAGCTGGTTGACGCCGACTACTTCGGTGGATTCGGCCCCACGCAGCTCAACCAAACCTGGTCCCCCGACAACAAGTGGATTGTATACACCAAGCAACTTCCCAGCGGCCTGCACGCGGTCTTCGTTTACTCGCTCGATCAAGCTAAGACTTTCCAGGTCACCGACGGCATGAGCGACGCGCTCTATCCCAGCTTCGACAAGAACGGGAAATATCTTTACTTCACCGCTTCGACGAACACCGCACTCTCGACCGCCGGGCTCGATATGTCGAGCGACGAGCACCGCGTTACGCGCAGCGTCTACGTCGCCGTGCTCAGCAAGGATGAGAAGTCGCCACTCGCTCCCGAAAGCGACGAGGAGAATAAACCGAAAGACGAGAAGAAGCCCGATCAGGATAAAGATAAAACCTCAGATCAGGCCAAGGACAAGGCAAAGGACAAAGACAAAGACAAGGCTAAGACGGAAAACGCAGACGCCAAGGACAAGAGTAAAGACAAAGAAAAAGATAAAGACAAGAAGGACGAACCGGTCGTGGTGAAAATCGACACCGAAGGGATCGGCCAGCGCATTCTCTCGCTTCCGATTCCAGCCAAGAATTACAGCAACATGCTCCCGGGCAAGTCCGGCATCCTATTCCTCTTTGAAGCGCCGCTCGTCGTCACGGAGGACGACTACCCTAACGTGAATCAGACCATCCAGAAGTTCGACCTCAGCAAGCGCAAGGTCGACAAGTTCATGGAGGAGGTCAACGACTTCGCTGTCTCGTTCGATGGCGAAAAAATCCTCTACCGAAAAGGCGACTCCTGGGCAACGGCTTCGGCCGACGACGGCCCTGCTGCAGGCCCCGGAGGCCCGCCCAAGCCAGGTTTCGGTCCACTCAAACTTGACGGATGGGAAGTCTATGTCGAGCCCCGCGCCGTGTGGAAGCAGATCTACAACGAGACCTGGCGCATCGAACGCGATTTCTTCTATGACCCGCATTATCACGGTCTCGACCTCGACAAGGCCAAGAAAAAATATGCGCCTTACCTCGACGGCATCGCGTCCCGCGATGAACTGACTTATCTGTTTCAGGAATGTCTGGGCGAGATTACGGTCGGCCACATGTTCGTTGGAGGTGGTGAGGCTCCGGAGCCGAAAAAACTGAAAGTCGGTCTTCTCGGCGCCGACTACAGTCTGGAGAATGGACGCTATCGCGTGGCCAAGGTTTACGACGGCGAGAACTGGAATCCCGGCAATGAAGCGCCGTTAACTCAACCCGGCGTCAACGTCAAAACCGGAGACTACATCCTCGCCGTGAATGGACGCGATCTGCACGCCTCCGACAACATCTACAGCTTCTTCGAAGAGACCGCGGGCAAGCAGGTCGTGCTCAAGGTCGCTCCAAATGCGGACGGAAACAATTCCCGCGACGTCACCGTGGTTCCGGTTGAGAGCGAAGAAAATCTACGCCATCTGGCCTGGATCGAGAGCAATCGCCGCCGCGTCGATCAAGCCACCGGAGGCCGTATTGCCTACGTGCACGTGCCCAATACCGCAGGTGGCGGATACACCAGCTTCAATCGCTACTTCTTTTCGCAGGTCGGCAAAGAAGGCGCAATCATCGACGAACGCTTCAACGAAGGCGGCCAGCTAGCCGACTACATCATCGACTACCTGCGCCGCCCCATGCTGAGCAAGGTGGTCACCCGCGAAGGCCATGACTGGTCGAGCCCTTCGGAAGCCATCTACGGTCCCAAGGTGATGATGATTAACGAAATGTCGGGCTCGGGCGGCGACGCGTTGCCGTGGTATTTCCGCAAGGCCGGGCTCGGTCCACTGGTGGGCAAGAAAACCTGGGGCGGGCTCGTCGGCATCGGGGGCTATCCGGAACTGATCGACGGCGGCCGCGTTACCGCGCCGCGAGCCGCCATCTACGGCCTTAACGGCGAGTGGGAAGTCGAAAACCACGGAGTCGCGCCGGATGTTGAAGTCGATCTCGAACCCGCTGCCTGGCGCACGGGCCACGACGCGCAGCTCGAAAAAGCAATCGAGGTGGTGATGCAGCAATTGAAGGAGCATCCGCTGCCCGAGATTAAACGTCCGCCGTTTCCCAACTATCACGAACACGACGATCTGGGCGCGAAGTAATTCGTGCTGATGTCGAGGACGTCTTCGAGATGATCGACGATGCACGAACCCCCACGTCTCGCAAAAGACGCGAGACATGGGGCACCCAGAGGTCTAGTATCCGGCTTTCAGCCTTGACTCAACGTACTGAGGCCAGCATCGAGCCCACTCCGGGCTTGTAGCCGTAGAAGTCGCCGATCAGGTGGAGATGATCGATGATCTCTTCGTCGTAGCGCTGCTTCAACGCCGGAGTCAAAATGTTGTGTTCGGCATTGGGATCAGATACGAGGTCGAAGAGATAACTCTGCGCCGGCGAATCGTAGGTTGTGTACAGATAACGTTGATCTGCAGTCAGGATGCCGTACACGGCACGCACGTCCGACGCGAGTAGAAGATCTTTCCGAGGGTAGCTGTCGAGTTCCTGTTTCGTCTCGGCAAACAAAGGCCGGCCGTAGAGCACGTTCTGCACAATGGGCCGGTGCCCCAGCAGGTAGTAAAGCGTCGGCGTCACGTCGGTTAACGTCGAGAGACGAGAGTCGTCATAGACGAGATGTTCCCGCGTCATCATTTCGGGCGGCAGATGAATGATAAGCGGCACCCGCATGATTTCTGGCCAGATCGAGGTCGAGTGGCTCATGCGTCCGAACTCACCCGTCGCATCGCCGTGATCACTAGTTACGATGATGATGCTGTTGTCATACATGCCATGCTGCTTGAGATAGCTGAAGAATTCTCCCAGATGCGCGTCGACCCAGTGCACTTCATAGGTAATGCGCGTGTTTAGACCGGGCCGGTCGGGCCAATGCTGCGAAGTCGGCGAGGGCACGTCATTGCGCGCGAACTGGTGCACATTCTTGGGCTGATCGTAGAAGAAAATCGGTTCCTGCGAGCGGGCACGAGCATCGAGAACCGCTTCTGCCTGGCGCAATGTGTCGCCGATTTCCAGGTGGTTCCAGAGTTTCTTGTCCATGTCCAGCTTCACCAGATCGTCGCTGGGCGACAGGATTTCTTTGACCACTTCGTCCATGCTGACGACCATGTGGTAGTGGTCGGCGCGCAGCATCTCTTCCAGGCCATTCACTTTCGAGAACGGCTGCAGGTAGTGCGCATGGAGCATCATGGCGCCAGCCCATAGCGCCGGTTCCGAAAGCGATGTTCCCGCATATTGCGAGTACGCGTTGTGCAGCACGATGCTGTCGCGGGCGAAGGCGTCGAGGTTGGGGGTGTAATCGACGCGAGGATTGTAGGGGCCAAGATAATCCGGGCGCATGGCGTCAATCACAAAGACGAAAATATTCGGGCGCGCGCCTTGGGTCGGTAGGAGGTGGTCGACGAGCCGAACTTCCGTGTTGGTGCGGGTATCGCGGACATTGCTGTATTCCCGCATGATGCGGCAGAGATCGCCGCAAACTTCTCCGCGGCCATTGCCCAGCATGTGATGAGCCAGCAGAAACGAGGCGTCGCCGGCACCGTATTCCTCGAGTTTGAGCGAAATTTCGTCGTCGGTTGAGCCCACCGACTTGCCCCAGAAAATCTCGGTTGCCTGCAGCGCTTTGTAGAGGAAGATGCCGGCCAGCAGGACTCCGACGATGACTGCGGCGGAATATCTCTTGCGCACCGGGCGCAAGCGGTAGACGCACAGGCTCATCGCGATCCAGAACACCAGAGCGGAAGTGCTTTCGACAAAGCCATTCCAGTCTTCGCCGCCGATGAGCCAGCGCGAACCGAGCGCCAGCAGCGTGACCGCTACAATCGTCATCCACGTGGCGATTGCCTGTCCGGAAGAGAGTCCAGAAGAAAGCCGCGCGTTCGTAGACGGCGAAGCTACCCGTTGCTTGCGTGCCAGAAACGGCTCGACCATGGCGAATCCCCAGAGCGTAAGGGTGAGCGCTAAGGTGATAGCGTAGAGGTAGGCGCTCCGTCCATCGAAGCTCATGGCATTGCCGACAAAGCGCACCAGCACAATCGACAGGATGACCGCAATCAAAATTCCTACCAATGCGCGGCGCACAGCTTGCGGCCAAGAGGTTTTCGCCGCGAGCAGAAAAATCAGATTTAGCGCCGATAACACGATAATCGCAAGCGCGACGTGCGAGACCAGACTCCAGAATGCGACTTCCGCATCCTGCCAGTGAAACCCCAGCATGTGAGTGTCGCCGTAAAGGCGCACTCGCGCGCCGACGGTGTAAATCAGGCTAACCGCGAGCGCGACCAGAAGGCCGGCGGAAAATCCGAAAGGTGCGGCGCTGTTCTCGGCGCCGTTGCGCGGCCCGCGCTGTTCCGCCGCAATTGACATTTGCCATACAGAGGTCGCGAGCAGAGGAAGCAGAGCGGTTAGACTCCAGTAGTAAGCGGCATTGTTATTCTGCAGTCCCGGCAGGAAAGGACGCAGGGTTACGTACACTCCGCAGGCGAAGAGCAGGCCAATCACAATCTGGGTTCGCTTGTCCTTCCGCCAGTCGCGAACCGGCCAACCCGAGAGCAATGCAGGTGCTAGAGCTGCCCAATAGAGCCCTGCCTGGTGATGCGCAAGCCATGGCATCCAGGCGTAAGGCGGTGTTTTGATGAAGGCGCAGAATGTGTAGGGCAGGAAGGCCAGCAAGCAATATAACGAGGTCAGAACGAAATACGCCCCTGCAACCGCCTTCAGTACAGTATTGACCCAAAGCCTCAAAACATATTCCCTCAGGTGCATTGCTTCAGACGCCCCGGCCATCCAGAGACGTCATAATCGATTCTCGATTCTCAATTCTCAATGACCATCAGTCCTAGCCGCAAGTTACCGAGGGCAAGCTGTTCGGTCCGGCGCGGCTCAACGGCCGCCAATCGTCTGCCAACCGTATCGAGGCCGTTTCGCATCCCACAGTCTGGTGACCAAAGTACCAACTTCGTTACTACTTCGGTGTGGGCGGGGGACACTCCAGATGACTTCCGGTTGGGCTAGGATTAACACCTGCTTCCTTTTCGCGAGAATAAACGGATGCTGAGTCAGGCCGCCAAGAAGCCCGCCACACCTTCGTCGTGGCTCGCATTGTTCTCCTACGCGTTGTTTACCCGGAATTTCTTTCGGAGTCCCGCGATGCTGGGCTCGGTGTTTCCCAGTTCGCCGTTCCTGGTAAATGACATGATGAGCCAGGTTGACTGGGACCGGGCGCGGGTGGTGGTGGAGTACGGCCCGGGCGTGGGCACGTTTACGCGGGAGATTCTTAAGCGGATGCGGCCGGATGCCATTCTTGTGGCTATCGAACTGAATACCGACTTCGTGGACTATCTCAGCAACCACGTCCGCGATCCCCGCTTCCGGGTCGTACACGGTTCGGCCGCGCGGGTGCGCAGCGTCCTGGCGGAACAGAATCTTGCGCAGGCCGATTACATCATTTCTGGCCTGCCCTATCTCAACATGCCGGACTCGCTGCGTCGCGAAATTCTTGAAGAATCCCGCTTAGCCCTGCGGGCGGATGGTTCGATGGTGCTGTTCCAATACACGCGAGCGCTGCTGCCTTACCTCGAGTCGAGCTTCAGCTCGGTCAGGCTTAATTTCCAGCTCTTCAACATCCTGCCTGCACTGATCTTTCACTGCACACGGTAACTAGCCGGCTTCTGACAATCCAGTGCCAGGGATTGTGCGCTGAGGCCTCAGCTGTCCTTGCGGTAGAGAAGATTGCGCATTGCTGCGCGGCGCGCTTCGTTGGCTTCCGAGAGAGCCTTGCGCTCGTCGGCGTCCATCGACCGCTTAGTTTCGGGGCCGGCAGTCTCAGGTTCGCTGCAGGCCGGGCAGCGATTGGCAAAGCCGGGTTTTCCCGGCTTCAGTTCGAACTCCTCGGAGCAGACAGCGCAGACTTTAATAGGAAATGCCATCCTCTCGTTATGATAACAATCCGCCGGCCCGCCAGAAAAGAACGAAGGCCGGGTATCCCGGAAGGAAGTTCCGGATCCCGGCCCACGTCTTCGTTCAACTTGAAGTACAGCTTTTGCCGAACTAGTTGCCCGAGCTCGGAGTAGCGGCAGCTGTGGTCGGAGTCGCAGCCGGAGCGGCGACACCGGTACCATAGCGAATTAACCGCGGGAAGAAAGGCGTGACTTCAAACGGCATCTTGTCGCGCGCCGAAGTGATGGCAACCGGAGATGCCTTCACCATTTCCGCCTTGTCGTCCCAAGGGTTGATCTTCACGCGGCCGCCCAGGGGCAGAGCCGCGATCTGATCCAGTTTGTTGTTATCCAGAGCCGGACCCTGCGTGGCCAGACCCGACAAACGAGTGATGGTTCCGTTCACCGCCAGGGAATTGCCCAGGTGCGTGGTCAACAGAGCGCCGAGTTGCGGAGCCCGCTGCTGCAACGCACGGAGGAACAATCCCACGTTGTCCAGCTTTTGCGCGTAAGGCGAGTTCTTGAGAAGTTCCAGAGCTTTTTTGTCCGCGGCTGCTTCCTCTTCCGGAATGTGCTTGAAGCCGAGGTTCTGGTAGGTGGAGTCGTCGTCGAACAGCATGCGATCATTGAACGCATACTTGCTGCCCAGGTTGTGCCCGAGCACGATGTGCGCGAGTTCATGAGAGAGCACGGCGGCCAGGCTGGCTTCGTCCGGCAGCACGTCGACCAGACCTTTGCTGATCACGATGGTGTTGCCCACGCTGAAGGTTTCGAGCGGAGCGGTAAGCAGCACGCGCGTACGCACGGGCCGGGGCAGATCGATGTTGTTGGTGACCTCCAGATTGTTGACGACGGTCTGGAGAATCCGGTCCAGGTCGCCCTCGGGGGCGAGCAAGCCGGCGTTGGTCAGGCGCTCGACAACGTTGTCTTCCGCCTGCTGCTGCCATACGCGCTCGGCCTGCAGCGGGGACGCATCCTGCGTACTCGCACTCTCGTCGGTCACGCTGTCGACGCGAATCTGCGTCAACTCGTCGTCCTTGCCGCCTTTCTTCAGGTCATAGCCCCAGATGCGGGTCTGCGCCTTGAAGGCCGTTTTGTTCTTCACGCCGGCGCTGAAGTCGCCTTCTTCGCTGTAGATGTACGACGGCACCCAGTAGCCCGGAATCAGGTTCAGGCGCCAGCTGTCCATGTGGAAGAAAAATGTGTTGTGCACGGCCGATTGGTAGGTCCCGTTCAGGCGCACGATATTGAATCCCTGATCTTCCACCCAGATGCGGCCCAGAAAACGGCCACGGCCGGACTTCGGTTTCGGCGTAACGTCAAACACCAGGCAGCGCACGTCGCCCAGAAATTCGCGGCGGGCGTAGCGGAAATCATAATGCTCGCGGTCGAAGTCGGTGCGGTCGGCATAGACCATCCAGGAGAAGCCCAGGGGCTGGTATTGCACCTTGTAGAGCTTGTGGAAGCCGCCCAGCAGGCGAGACTGCATGCTGGTCTCCTGTTCTTTCAGATAATCTTTCCGGTCGACGGTCTCGCCCATATCCATGCGGCCGAGGAAATAATGGTCCTCGCTGGGCACGGAGCCGAGCTGCGGGTCGGCGACCAGATCCTGCAGATAGGTCTCTACCACGGGCGTGCGCGTGGAGAGTACTTTGATCAGACCGTGCTCCCGCTCAATGAACAGGGTCACGACCTGGTCCATGGTGGTGGGAGCAGGCGCGGCGGCCGGCAGTGGCACAGCCGTTACCGGCGCAGGCGCGGGCTGCGAAGTCTGCTGCGGCGCGGAAGAAGCCGGTGCCGGCTGATCGGTTGCGGCGGCGGCCGGCTGAGACGATTGCGCCGTCTGCGTCGCATCGGGCGCGGGTGGCTGTGCGGACGGCGTCGACGCCGCCTGCTGTGCGGCTGCGCTCACGGATGCCAGCAGAAGCGCGGTAAGTAGCACGTTCCAAGTACGCATGACCTTATTCTCCATATTTCTCTGAACCAGTTTCTTCGACCTAGTTTCAGGTAACCCAGTGTCAGTGACCCAAGTTCATTTCTGTTGCCAAGTTGCCAGAGTTACTTCGCCAAAACTTTGCTTATGCCAGCTGGAACGTCACGTGAACGATTGCCGTGGAATCCACCGGCTGACCACCGCGCGACGCGGGCTTGAACCGGATCTTGGTGGCGGCGGCGACTGCAGCCTCGTCCAGACCATGGCCCAGACCCCGTACCACGCGATTCACATGCAGAGTGCCGTTGGCCGAAAAACTCACCTCGAGAAGCACTTCGCCTTCCAGCTTTAAGCTGCGGGCTTCATCGGTATAAACCGGACTCGGCTTGAACATGATCTCCACCGGAGTCGTGGTCGGTCCGGCTTCTGCCAAGATCTTCGGGCCGCCGTGCACCACCTGCTCCGATCCAAACCCTCCGGTCGCAACTGCCTTGCCGTTGGCCCGCCCATCTCCGTTGCCGCCGGTCGCTATGCCGTTACCGAAATCCGCGCTGGCGACCGTGCCCTTGATTCCTTTTGCTCCGCCCGATCCGTTGCCCTGCCCCGGACCCACGGGCATGTCGAAGCCACCGGCCGCGGCCGCGTACAATTTCGCGCCCTGTTTGCCTGTCCCCTTCAAACCGTTGTCATCGCCAAACCCGCCGGTCTGTACTTTTTCTACTGCCGCGTTGACGGTGGGTTTCGCAGAACTGCCGCCGAAGTCTCCGGTGTGCACCAGTTGCGGACGCGCCGCGCTGGCGATTTTTATCTCCGGAGCCTTGAACTGGTTCACCACTACCTGAGGCGCTTCCACCGGCTGGGGGGCTACCCGGCGCACTTCCCGTGGCACCACCAGCTTGGGCGTATCCAGTTCCGCGAGCTTCACTGCGGGCAGCTTGGGCTGGACCTGCGGCTTAACCTTGATCGGCTCCGGTGCGGGCGCGGGCCGCAGCGTCGGCATCGGAATCATCTCGGTCACGTGATAGGTGGTGAGTTGCAGCGTTTCCGGGAAGAACACCCCGAGATTAATCACGATGAGCAGGACCATGGCCACCAGTCCATAGCTGGTCGCCAGCGCCCGTTTGTCGATCTTACGTTCGGGCAGTAATCCGAGTTGAAAGCCGCGGTAAGGCGTTGCCATGCAATTTCGCTCCGTTAGGGGTCCTGGTGATGGGGAGATCCTCCGGGACTTGGAGTCTTAAAAATACGGGAGATAGGACAGGGGGTAAACGTGTCAACGGCTCTTGACCTTAGGTAACCTGCGCGGTGGCACGAGTGAGGAAGTGACCCAAAACGGGCTTGGGACAGGCCTTTCCGCCGATCCGACTACGTCCCCGACCCCACGAAACAAGGAAGAAACAGGGAACGAACAGGCAGGAAAAACCGAGCGGAAGGCTATGAGCAACTTCTAAGCTGAGTTTCTGCGAATCCTCAGAGATCCACGGAATTTTCCGGACCCTTAGCGAAAGAGTTTCGCCGCCGGGAAAAATAGGCGAACACTGGAATTCCCGCCAAGATCACGAGGAGGCCATAACCGGAACTCGGCCAATCGTTCTTGAAGGTGTAGCCGAGAAGAAGCGCCGCCACCGCCACGAAAACAATGGGAACGAAGGGATAGCCCCACATGCGATATGGACGCACGGCCAGCGGTTGGCGCTGCCGGAATATGAAAAT
>Ga0187871_10003229_pt1 | contig 12718 bp, 9 predicted proteins | sample June2016WEW_16_1_FD_132988 | JGI IMG/M metagenome (GOLD analysis project Ga0187871, IMG submission 132988) | Peatland microbial communities from SPRUCE experiment site at the Marcell Experimental Forest, Minnesota, USA - June2016WEW_16_10 | ecosystem: Environmental > Terrestrial > Soil >... | reverse complement strand
GAGCGCTTTTGCGCGCTGAGGGTGGCGGATCGCAATGTGCTGCTGCTGTTCCGGAGGGGGGCGACGCTGGAATCTATTCCGACGCCCGGCGGCGCGATTCCACCGCACGATGGCGCGGGACAGTTGCACGTGGCGTTTGCCATCCCGGCCGCGGCGGAGGCGGGGTGGCAGCGGCGGCTGGAGGAGCGCGGGATTGCCATTGAGAGCACTGTGGACTGGCCGCGCGGCGGGCGGAGCTTGTATTTTCGCGATCCGGACCAGCATTTGCTGGAGCTGATCACGCCGGGGTGTTGGTCGATTTATTAGCGGGCGGGGGCGGCCTACGAGGCCGCCGCAGGCAAAGTGCCTGCGCCACTAGGGCAATCCGAAGGCGACGATGTTGGCTCCGGCGGCTATGGCTATGTACTGGCGGCCGCGCGACAGATACGTCATGGGCGAGGCTTTCCACTCCGCATTGAGCTGCATGTGCCAGAGAGGCGCGCCGGTGGAGGAATCCACTGCGGCGAAAGCGCCGGAGCCGTCGCAGTAGAACAGCAGCCCCGATGCCGTCGCCAGCACGCCGCCCCAGCTTTCCGTTTCTTCCGGCTGCTCGATTTCCCAAGCGATCTTGCCGGTTTCGAGATCCAGCGCGCGCAGGAATTGGCGGGGCGTTTCGCCGGGGACTTCACGCGCGCCGCCGCCGTAATACGATTCGCCCGCCTGCCAAACCGCGGACGATTTTGAAAAGATGCTGCACTTTTCCAGGGCCATTAGATAGAACAGGCCTCTGCCCGGATCGAACGCGGTGGACATCCAGTTGGTGGCGCCGTCCATAGAGGGACAGGCGCGCGCGCCAGCCGGCGTCGGCTCACTCGATGTGAGATTATGCACAAATGGCGACGCGGCCAGGAGCTGCCCATTGGTGCGGTCGAGCACATAGAACAACCCATTGCGATTTCCTTGCAGCAGCAGTTTGCGTGCGCGGCCGGCGTGTGGCGCATCCATCAACATCGGTGTCTCAGTGGCATCCCAATCGTGCAGATCGTGCGGGGTGAATTGATAGTGCCACTTCAGCGCGCCGGTTTGCGGGTCGACAGCCAGCACGGAATCGGAATACAGATTGTCGCCGCGGCGTTCGTCGCCGTTGAAATCGGGGCACGGATTACCGGTGGGCCAGAAGATGGTATCGGTTTCGAAATCGTAGGCGCCGGTGAGCCAGGTGGATGCGCATCCATGCGCGATGGCGCGGCCCACCCAGGTTGCGGCGGCGGCTTCGCCGGGGGCAGGCACCGTCCAGAAACGCCAGGCGCGCTGGCCGGTGGCGGCGCTGTAGGCGGCCACGAATCCGCGGATGCCTTCGTCGCCGCCGGAGGTCCCGGAAATGACCAGATCTTCGACCACCAGGGGCGCCGATGTCGCGCCGTAGTTTTCGTTTGAATCGGCCATTTGAGTGTCCCACAGGAGCGCGCCGGTGAGGCGATGGAGCGCGATCAGGTGGGCGTTATCGGTAACCATGAACACGCGATCACCCAGCAGCGCGACGCCGCGGTTGATGCCGCCGGCCGCGTCGCCGGAAAGGCCTTTGCCGCGGGGCCGCTCATAGTGCCAGAGCTCGCGGCCGGTGGCGGCGTCGAGCGCCCAGGCGGCGTTCACGTTGGTGACATACATGACGCCATCGGCGACGACGGGAGTCACTTCCAGATGGCGCGCGTTGGGGATGGGGAAGATCCAGCGGGGCGCGAGTTGGCTGACATTACGCGGCGCGATTTGATCGAGCGGGCTATAGCGGTTGCCGCTCAGTTGGCCGTGATATGTGGGCCAGTCACCGGGTTGCGGGTGAGCGATGCGATCCCAGGGGATGGCGCCGGGACGGTCCGGGGTGGCGTGCGCCGACGGCTCGGCCCGCGGATTCGCAAGGTACGCCAGCAGGTTTTGCAAATCGGCTCCGCCGGATTTCAGCGCCGGCATGTATGAATCCCGCTCACGCTCGATGGCCGCTACTTCCTCGCGGCCGAGCAGATAAAGCCGGCCATCGAACCCCTGCAACTGAAGATCGTAGAGACTCTCGTTGCGCAAAAAACCGCGGACTGGCGCGCCGGAGCGCAGCCGCACGGTGGCGACGCGATAGCCGGGCTTGCGCCGCGCCGAGGGTTTCAGGAGCGATTGTTCGATCTCGGCGAGTGTCAACTCCGACCCGGCATTGCTGAGATCGGGACCGGTCACGCCGCCGCGGCCGTGCACCATGTGGCATTGGGCGCAGCGGCCCGCGCCGAAGAAGAACGCCTGGCCCGCGTCCGGATCGCCCGGCGGCAGGGTCTCGCGGGCGGGCGTCACACGCGATCGCACGAAGGCGACGATCTGCGAAAGCTCCGGCTCCGTTAAGGCGAAGGACGGCATACCGGCGTCGGGAATGCCATCGTGGATCAATCTGCGCACGGCGTCGTCCGAACCGAGGCGCGCGCGGTCTTCGCTGCCGATGGCCGGGGCGTGTTCGCCGCCCATGCCGTCCGCGCCGTGGCAGCCGCCGCAGCGCGCTTCGAAATGCTGGCGTCCGGCTGCCAACGATTCCGCGCCGCCGGTGAAGATTAGCGTGCCGAAGTTCTCCGGCACATGGTTCGGATCGCGATTGATGACGCAGGTGGGCTGCCAGCAGAGGAAACGACGCCGCGTGTCGGGCCCCTGGCCTTCGATGCGATAGAGGTTCGCGCGCCACTTCGTGCCGGGCTTCACCGGGGAGCTACTAACCGCGCTGAGCGGGATGCGCGCAGCGGCATACCAAACGTGCGCCGCCTCGTCGATGCGGGCGGCGGTGGTCCATCCGGAGCGCCAGGATTGGTCGTAGCTCTGGCGGTCGAGATCGATGGCCAGGTCGATCCAGTCGCCGGTGGGGGAGATTTCGAATTCGCGATAGTGGCGGATGCGGGTCCAGTCGTCTCCCAGAAACATTTCGACCACATCGCGATCCCAGAGCTTGTCGCGCGGTCCGCCGCCCAGCGCGGGCTGGAAGACGTTCAATTCAGCGTACGGGCAAGAGAACAGCAGATAGAGATGCTGGTCGGTCCAGAAGGAGCGAACCTGGGTGCGCAGAGACGGATAGTCGATTTGGCGGCTGCAATCGTGCGATATCGCGGTGACGCCCGCGTTGCGCCAGACCGGCGCGGAAGGGTCGGTGGAAAGAGGCGGGTTGCCGGGCATGTGTGGAACCTGGAAGGCCGCGGTGGGATGGGAGACGGTACACGGCTCTTGGGCACGGGCTAGACTGGCGGCCAGCGGGATGAGAAGGAAGGCGAACTTCGCTCGCCTGTGCCGGCAGGAGTGCCGACACGGCAAGCAGGAGTGCGTGCGCCACGAGGGCTCCAACTTAGGCGTTCGGATGGACATAGGGCTGGCGGTAGGGGCGCGCCAGCAGGCGGTTGGCGGCATCGTCGCCCACGATGCGCCCCGCTTGCGGGTCCCACGCCAAAGTTCGCCCGAGCTTCATCGAGAGATTGGCGAGGATGCAGCTTGTGGTCGAGATATATCCTTCCTCGATGTCCGCCACGGGCTTCGAACGCGCATCGATGGCGGCCAGAAAATCCTTCATATGATAACGGATGGCGGGCGCCACGTGCCTTTCCAGATCCGGCTCAGTCTTATCGATCGGGTACTGCTCGAACTCATAAGTGACATCGCGATGAACCGCGCCTTTGCCTCCTTCGGGCACGAAGTCGTAACTATACACACTTACTTTCAGCGTGCCCTTGTCGCCATAGAAGGTTGAGCTCCACGCATAGTTGGGATCGGGGTCGGGAGCCGCGCCCCAGGTGCGGTGCTGCCACACCAGCTTCAAGTCGTCATAGTCGAACGTGGCGGTCTGGGTATCGGAGATGTTGGCCTTGGACTGCTTGTCGACCAGGATGCCGCCCTCCGACGACACGCGCTTGGGCCAGCCCAGGCCCAGCATGAAGCGCACCATGTCGAACATGTGAATGCACATGTCGCCCACGATGCCGTTGCCATATTCCATGAACGCGCGCCAGCCGCGCGGATGCACCAGGCGGTTGTAGGGACGCATGGGCGCGGGGCCGGTCCACATATCGTAGTCGAGATACGGCGGCGGAGCGGTGTCGGGCGGATTTTCGGTGGTGCGCATGTGATAGTAGCAGCACATCTCGACCAAGCCTATCTTGCCGAGTTTGCCTTCCTTGATGAAGCGGTCGCGCGCTTCGACAATGTGCGGCGTGCTGCGGCGCTGCGTGCCTACCTGCACCACGCGCTTGTGCCGGCGGGCCGCGGACAGCATGGCCTGGCCTTCGCGGATATCGACGCTGATGGGCTTCTGCACGTAGACATCGGCGCCGGCTTCGACGGCGGCGATCATGGCCAGGGCATGCCAGTGATCGGGCGTGGCGATGAGCACGATGTCGAGGTCTTTTTCCTTGAGCATCTGGCGATAGTCGGTGTAAGTGCGGGGTTTCTTGCCGGACGCCTGGCGGGTAGAGGTGAGATCGGCGGCGCGCGCGAGCATTTGTTTATCGACGTCGCACAGCGAGACGACTTCCACGGGCGCCACCTGAATCAGCCGGAATAAGTCGGTCTTGCCGTACCAGCCGGGGCCGATGATGCCAACGCGCCGGGGCTTGTCGCTGGCGTAAGCCGGGGCGGAGGCGGCGGTGGCGGCCAGGGTGTACAGGAATTCACGGCGATTCATAAGGTGAGTATATGACGTGGCGCACGCGCTCGGGCGCAATGCTTAAATTGGGCGGGCAATTCAACCGCCTGTGTCGGCAGGAGCAACGGGCGGTCCCTTCGGGTATCTCTCTGGCGCCGGAAACCAGCGCCAGGCGACCGCAGGAGTGCGGTCACGGCAGGCACGAGTGCCTGCGTCACGTGGAGCTGGGCGATGCTAGCGCGATACGATGCCGCCCCACGCCTCGGGCTGCACATCGGCGACGGACTCCGTAAACGCCCAGCGGTGGCCTTCCAGGTCCTCGGCGTTGTATTGCCTTTCGCCAAACGGCTTGCTGTCCGGAGGGCTCAGAATCCGCGCGCCGAAGCGCTGGGCACGCGCACAATGCTCGTCGATGTTCTCCACGCGCACCATCACTCCTTGGACAAACTCGTCCGGGCGCGCGGCCGGCTGGCCGGCCAGGATCACGGAACCCTCGCCGATGGCTAATTGGGCATGGTGGATGGTGCCATCGGGTTCGGGTGGGGTGCGCAGGCGTTCGGTGAAGCCAAAGGCCTCTCGGAGCCAGTCGATGGCTTTGGCTACATCCTTGTAGACCAACGTGGGAACGATCGTGCCTGGCGGCGCGGAACGGTTTTCGATCATCGGCGACCTTGGAAATATTGTAGTGGAAAATGCGGCGATGGCGCGCTACTCGGCGCGCAGCGCGTCTACCGGATTGACCGATGCAGCCCGGCGCGCGGGGATGTAGCTGGCCAGCAGCGCGGCGATACTCAGCACAGCGGCCACCGCCGCCAATGTCTCTGGGTCCAGCGCGCGTACGCCGAAGAGCAGGCCGCGCAACAGCGTGGCCGCGGCTAGCGAGCACACCAGGCCGATGGCGATGCCGGCGGCGATCAACCAGCCTGCCTCTTTCAGGATGAGCCGGTACACCGTGCCCGGCTGCGCGCCGAGCGCCATGCGCACGCCGATCTCGCGCGTGCGCCGGCTCACCGAGTAGGCGATTACGCCATAGAGTCCGGCGGCGCCAAGCAGCAGGGCCAGCAGCGCGAAACCTCCCACCAGCCAGGCCGAGCAGCGACGTAGATAGGCTGCCGAGGTGTTGTCGATTCTCTCCGTCATGGTTCGCGGATCGAACGCAGCGATGCCCGGATCGAGCCTGCGGATGGCGACGGTCAGCGTCGGCAGCAGGGCCTGCTCGCCTTTGGATGTCCGCACGACCAGGGAAAAATGGTCGTCCGGATCCTGGTTGTAGGCTACGTACAGGGTGGGCCAGGTGGTCTCATCCAGCGGGCCTTCCTTAATATCATCTACGATGCCGACGACTTGCATGGGCGGCGAGGTTGCGCCGGAGTAGGCCATTTGCTTGCCGACCGGGTCCTCGCCGGGGAAGTATTTTTCCGCGAGCGCCCGGTCGATGATAACAACGGGCGGTTTCGAAGCATCGTCGGCGTCGGTGAAATAACGGCCGCGCAAGAGCTTCGCGCGCAGGGTGGTGAAATAGGCGGAACTTACTTGGCGATAGCCGACTTCATTGTGCTCGCCATGGAAGGGATGGCCGATCACCCGGATCCACATGGTATTGCCGCCGACAACCGGCAGCATGCTGGAGAGCGCCACCGACTCGACACCTGGCAGGCTGGCGATGCGGCTTACGATCTGGTGCGCAAGCGCCACGGTTTTGGCATCGCTGTTGCGGACGGAATCCGGCTCGGCCACGCGCAAAGTCGCCAGGCGGTCCGGTTGCATTCCCATATCGACGTGGAGCAGGTGGTAAAAGCTCTTGCCGAGCAGTCCCGCGCCGACCAGCAACACCACGGCGGTGGCCAATTCCAGGACTACCAGATTCGCGCCGAAACGGCGCCACGTGGTGCCCGCGGAACCACGCCCGCCTTCCGCCAAGCCCGCCCGCAGGTCCGGCGAGAAGGATCGCCAGGCCGGGGCAATGGAGAAGATCGCGGCGGCGGCCAGCGAGACGGCCGCGGCGAACGCCAGTACCCGGACATTCAAATCCAGGCCGTATAGAAATGGCATGGCGGCCATCTGGTCCGCGCCGATGAGGCCGATCAGCAATCGCATGAGCCAGCGGGCGGAAGCCAAGCCGACGGCGGCGGCGGCCGCCACCAGAACCACCGCTTCGGTCACGAACTGGCTGACCAGGCGGGCGCGCGATCCACCCAGCGCGCTACGCACCGCCATCTCCCGCTTGCGGCTTTCGGCGCGCACCAGCACCAGACTGGTGACGTTCACGCAGGCGATGAGCAGCAGCAGCCCGGCGCCAGAAAGCAGCACGATCAGAATGGCGCGGATTCGTCCGACCTCCAGTTCGATCAGAGAGACCACTGATCCTCCCTGGCCGCGATTCGAGGAATACTGCTTTTCCAACTCGCCCGCGATCAATTTAATGTTGGCGTCCGCGCTCTCGAGAGAGACGCCATCCTGCAGGCGTGCGAGACCGTGCAGACTGTGGCAGCCGCGCTGCTGGTAGCAGGAGTTCACGGTAGTGTGCAGCGCAGTCCAGAACTCCGCGGAATCGGCAGCCGCAAAGTAAAAATTTGGGGGCAAAACGCCGATCACGATGTGAGGATCGCCATTGAGCGTGATTATCTGTCCCAAGACCGCCGGGTTTCCGGCGTAGCGCTTCTGCCAGGCGGCGTAGCCCAGCATGACTGTGCGCGGCGCTGCGGGGGAATCCTCGCCAGCGCGAAAATCGCGGCCCAACGCCGGAGCGACTCCCAGCGTCCTAAAGAATCCGGCGGTCACCTGAGCGCCGCGGACCATCTCCGCGCCGGCGGCGGTACGCATCGAAAAACCGGTACCCTCGAAGGCGTCCACGGCGGTGAAGACCTTGTTGAGTCTTTTCCAGTCAAGGTAGTCCGGATACGAAAGAGGACAGCGCGGACAGAACTGGACCGTCTCGAAAAGGCCCACCAGGCGGGCGGGATCGCGGTAAGGGAGGGGCTTGATGAACGTGGCATCCACAAAGGCGAAGATGGCCACGCTGGCGCACAGGCCGAGGCCCAGCACCAGCACGGTGGTCGCGGTGAATCCGGGGTTCTTGCGCAACTGGCGGATCGCGAAGCGGGTATCGCGCAGCAGGTTTTCGACCAGGGGCAGGGTGCCGCGGTCGCGGTACGCTTCCTTCGTGGGCTCCACGCCGCCCAATTTCAGGAGGGCTTCGCGGCGCGCCTGGGCGGGCAGCATGCCGGCACGGAGGTTGTCGTCGATGTGCAGTTGCAGATGAGACTCGATCTCATCCGCCAGGTCGTGTTCCCGGCGGCCGGCCGGCCACAGGCCTGCCAGCCGGACCAGCCACGCGCGCAGGCGCTTCATGCCGCACCGCCCGAGGGCGAAAGGAAGCGGGACAGAATGGCGGTGGCCTGCTGCCAATCCCGCGCCTCCTTTGCCAGTTGCCGGCGCCCCTGGCGGGTGAGCTTGTAGAACTTGGCTTTGCGATTGTTTTCCGACACTCCCCATTCGGAGGCGATAGCGCCTTCCTGCTCCAATTTCAGGAGCGCCGGATATAGGGTGCCGTAGTTCAGCGAGAGCAGATTGCCGCTGGTCTGCTCGATGCGCCGGGCGATGCCGTATCCGTGCAGCGGCCCCATGGTTTCGATGGTTTTCAAAACCATCAGGGCGAGGGTGCCTTGCCAGACGTCGGTTTTGTCGTTCATAATGGTCGTATTGGTTGCCAATAGAAAGGATAGCACGGGTTGTATGGGTATGCAATAGGTAACTAGCTTGCTTGGGGGGCAGGTTGGCAACCTGCGGGCCGATTGCCGATCGGCCCAGCGCTGGACCACGGAAAATCCTCCGGCTTGACCGCCAATCCGGCCTTCACAGGATTCATCTCGATATAGCGGACGATCCGCTGGAACTCCGCCTCGTTGCGGACTAGCCGGTCATAGCTCTCGTCCTGCCAGAACGGCTGCCCTGTGTGCCCTAGCATCCGGTTGCCCTCGCGCGCCGTGAACCTCTTAACCGACTGCATCAACCGCGAGACCTCAATGCACGGAGTGATCAGCAGATGAACATGGTTCGCCATGACGACATAAGCGCCGATCTGGGAGTGCCCCAGACACTGCTGCCGATAGTGAATGGCTTCCACAACCATCGTCGCAATCGCCGGCTGACGAAGGTACAGAGGGCCGGCCCGTGAGTTGTCCAGAATGCGGTCCATGGTCAAGAAAGCAAGGCCTGAAGTGGTTGCCGAAGGGAAATTGCGGTTTGCGGGAAGGCTGCCGTGTAAGCGCCATGTGAGAAAAATGGGACGGCCGATGGCGTGATAATTTGGCAAACGACGGGCGTGAAAGGCGGTCATCGGTAAATAGTGTCCGTCTGGCCTGAAGATTCTCGTGGCGCGAGTTGCGCCGATCGGCGATCGGCGCGCAGGATGCCATCCTGCCCCACTATGGGAGGAAGCGGTAGCCTACTCCGTGTACGGTCAAAAAGTGCCGGGGCGCATTGGGCTCCGGCTCCAGCTTCTGGCGCAGCTTGACCACGTGGGCGTCCACGGTGCGGGTGTTGGGAAAGAATTCGTAGCCCCAGACCGAATTGAGAATCATGTCGCGCGTCAGCGGACGATCGGGGTTCTGCAGGAAATAGGTGAGCAGGTTGTATTCGGCGGGGGTCAGCTTCAACTCCTCGCCGCGACGGGAGACCACGCGGCGCTCCAGGTCCACCTCCACTTCGCTGAAGTGCACCACTTTGCGGGCCTCCGGCGACGTGCGGCGCAGCACGGCCCGGATGCGCGCCAACAGTTCGCGCGTGCCGAAGGGCTTCACCAGGTAATCGTCGGCGCCGATCTCCAGCAGCAGGACCTTATCGATTTCATCGCCCAGGGCGCTCAGCACGATGATGGGCGTGACCACGTGGGCGGCGCGCAGTTGTTTGCAGATCTCCACGCCGTTCATGCCCGGCAGGCGCAGGTCCACCAGGATCAGGTCGGGCTTCAGCAGCAGAGACTTCTCATAGCCGGCGCGGCCGTCCGCCACCAGCACGGCGCGAAACCCTTCCTGCTCCAGCATCACGCCGATGGTGTCGCGCAGGCTCTCGTCGTCGTCGATCGCTAGGATGGTCTGCATGCGGCCGGTATTATCCATTGTATCCAAACGCCGTTCCGGGACTTGTAAACTGGTGGTGGTAAGCTCGATAATCACAGTTACGGTACTTATTACATGCGGGTCACGGTAATTGGGACAGGATACGTAGGCACGGTGACGGGCGCTTGCCTGGCCTACTGCGGCCATCGCGTCACGTGCGTGGACACCGATGCGCAAAAGATCGAGAAGTTGCGCCGCGGCGAGATGCCCATCTACGAGCCATGGCTGGAGGAGTTGCTGCAATTGGCGGGCACCCGCGGCGGCATCGACTTTACCACCGAACTGGCGGCGCCGGCGGCGGATAGCGACGTGATTTTCATCGCGGTAGGGACGCCGCCGCTCGCCACCGGCGAAGCCAATCTCTGCTATCTGGAGGCGGCCGCGCGAAGCATCGGGGCGGCCATGGACGATCGGAAGTTCCGCGTGGTAGTAAATAAATCCACGGTCCCGGTGGGCAGCGGCAATCTGGTGGACACGCTGGTCCGCGAGGGTATTGGAGACGCACATCCGGACGCACGCAAGAGCATCCGCTTCGGCGTGGCCAGCAATCCCGAGTTCTTGCGGGAAGGCAGCGCCATCGCCGATTCGCTGTATCCGGACCGCATCGTGCTGGGCGCCGAGGAACAGCGCACGCTGCAGGTTCTTCGCGAGTTGTACCGTCCGCTGGTGGAGCAAAGCTTCGATGCGCCCGCCTTCCTGCCGCGTCCGGCCGGCGTGACCGAGGTGCGGGTGGTGACCACCACACTGACCAGCGCGGAGATGATTAAGTACGCCGCCAATGCGTTTCTAGCGGTGAAGATCGGCTTCGCCAATGAGGTGGCCAACATCTGCGAGCGGGTGGGCGCGGAAGCCCCCGAAGTGATGGCGGGCATCGGCCTGGACGCCCGTATTGGGGCGCGTTTTCTCAACCCCGGCTTGGGCTGGGGCGGCAGTTGTTTCGGCAAGGATATCCAATCGCTGCTGCACACCGCGCGCGAGTATGGATACCAGAGCCGCCTGCTGGAAGCCGCCCTGGAGGTAAACCGGGCGCAGCGGCAACTGGTGATTCAGAAGCTGCAGGAGAAGTTGTTCATCCTGAAAGGCCGTACCATCGCGCTGCTGGGCCTGGCGTTCAAGCCGGAGACCGACGACCTGCGCGACGCGCCCAGCCTGCAGATCGCCGAGCGGCTGCTGCAAATGGGCGCGCGGGTGAAGGCGTACGACCCGATCGCCATCGATGCGTGCCGCGAAAACCACCCGGAGCTGCGCATCCACTACTGCGAATCGGCGGAGGATGCGGCCCAGGACGCCGACGCGCTGGTGCTGGTGACGGAATGGAAGCAGTTCGCGCTTTTGGATTTGGCCGGCATGGCGAAGCGCATGGCGCGGGCGATTTTGGTGGATGGCCGCAATTTGTTCGATCCCGAGGCCGCGCGGCAGGCCGGGTTCGACTATTGCGGTATCGGGCGTCCGCAGAGAGCGGCGCGTGCGAATGTGCCTGCAATCCCTCTCACAGTTTGATTTTTCCGCATAATTCTATCGGAGAGTTCCGGATTTTGCGGTAAAATCTGAGACATTCGTGAACGCGCCAGAATCACCTCCGGGCGAAATCACCCGCCTGCTTTCCGGCATGCGCCGCGGTGATCGGGATGCGGAATCCCGCCTGATGAAGCTGGTTTACCGGGAGCTGCGGAGCCGAGCGGGACGGTGCATGCGCGGGGAGCGGCCCGATCACACCCTCCAACCCACGGCGTTAGTCAATGAGGCATACTTGCGGCTGACGCATAAAGATCGGATCGATTGGAAGAGCCGTGCGCATTTTTATGCGGTGGCTTGCGCTGAAATGCGCCGGATTTTGGTGGACCATGCGCGCCATCGCGCCGCAGCCAAGCGCGGCGGCCCTGTGCAGAAGATTCCCCTGGAAGACGCCGCCGCTTATTGCACGTCCCGGCCGGAGGAACTGCTGGCGCTCGACGACGCGCTCCAACAGCTTGCCGAATGGGCTCCACGGGCGGCTCGCGTTGTCGAGATGCTCTTCTTCGGCGGCTTGACCGAGGCCGAAATCGCGGAGGTTCTGGGTATCTCGGTGCGCACTGTGAAGCGCGACTGGAGCGCGGCGCGCGCCTGTCTCTATAGCCAAATGGGCGGAGGTGCGGTTTGACGCCGGAACGCTGGGGCAGGCTCTCCGAGATCTTCAATGCGGCGCGGGAGCTCGATCCAGCGGGCCAGGACGCATTCCTCACGCGGGAGTGCGCAGGGGACGAGGCCATGCGCTCCGAGTTGATCCGCTGGCTGGAGCAGGATGCCAAGGATGCCGGATTACTGGATCGTCCCGTGTGGGCGGATGCCACGGAAAGCATGCCGGCGGCGATCACGTTCCGCAGCGGAGAGGTGGTCTCGGGCCGTTACCGCATTGTTCGCTTTATTGCCCGCGGTGGCATGGGCGAGGTCTATGAGGCCGAGGACCTGGAGCTGAGGGAGCGAGTGGCGTTGAAGACGCTGCTGCCCTCGATCGCCGCCGACCCGCGGATGCTTTCGCGATTCAAACAGGAAATCCAGCTTTCGCGCAAGATCGCGCACCCCAACGTCTGCAAAGTCTTCGATTGGGCGCGCCATCCGCCGGACAGTTCGCCGGCGCACGCCATTCTGCTGAGCATGGAATATCTGCCGGGCGAAACACTGGCGCGCATGCTGCAGCGCGACGGCCGTCTGGGCGTCGACCAGGCTCTGCCCATAGTGCGGCAGATGGCCGCGGCGTTGGATGCCGCGCATGCCGCGGGCGTGATCCACAGGGATTTCAAAACCTCGAATGTCATGCTGGTTCCCTCGGGTGACGGCCTTCGGGCGGTGGTCACCGACTTTGGCCTTGCGCGGAAGGCGGAATCGCATGGCGAGACTACCGCGACCCTGCCGGGTCCCATCGCGGGGACTTTGGATTACATGGCTCCCGAACTGCTGACCGGGCGGCCCGCGACGGTGGCGTCGGACG
>Ga0187871_10003228_pt1 | contig 12719 bp, 11 predicted proteins | sample June2016WEW_16_1_FD_132988 | JGI IMG/M metagenome (GOLD analysis project Ga0187871, IMG submission 132988) | Peatland microbial communities from SPRUCE experiment site at the Marcell Experimental Forest, Minnesota, USA - June2016WEW_16_10 | ecosystem: Environmental > Terrestrial > Soil >... | reverse complement strand
GGAGCCCCGCTTAGAGCAACCAGCTCTAAGTCTCAGCCACCTCACCTGGTCTTAGACTCCCACAACAATTGCCACAACAATCAGAACTTGTCATTCGACCACCTCCTTTCCGGTGTAATCGCACATTAGTACGAAGTCGCCCTGTGCGTCAACTAGCACGAAAGTGGGTGCCGAGAAAGGAACTGGCTGATAAGTCTTCCCGCAGGATGCGCCGGACACGCCTAAACTTGGTCAAGGAAATCCACCAGGCTGTATCTTGTTGTCGAAGCTTCGCAACAGGTTCTATTTCCGATACGAGGAGCAGAGATGATATTGCACAGGAGAAACTTTCTGAAAGGCAGCGGCCTGGTTGTCGGCACCGTGGCTACGGAAGGCTGCGGGACAAGCTCAGCTCACAGGGCCTAGCGGTCGCGGCTTTCGGCTGGGAAGCTGCCAACATGTATGGAAACGGAGCCGACGTTTATTTCAAGGTCGTCGACAACATGGTTCTGCACAAGGTCAGCATAGATCTTTCGGTGGCGATCCTTACCACCAACGCCGCCGGATTTGCCGAAGTCCTCTGCACCGGAGGAGTTTCCCGGCAAGCGGTTCCAACGTTCAGCACCTCAGGCAAGCAGGAGTATGCGAACCTGCCCGTCAGCTCTAACTTCGGGTCACTGTCAGCGGAAAACCCAAACAATCTCACGCTCTATCTGAGTGGAGCCGTCTACCAGGATCAGTTTCTATCGGCGATCCTGAAGACCTGGGTCCCCGCGGATGGGACTGCGTCCGCTACTTCGCGCCAATATCTGGCTTTTCCGTCGTTGAATCTTTTCGCTGGAGATTATCTGGTGTTTCACATGGACCACCAGGGTGTCAGCCTGGACGCGGAAATGCAGGTGGTAATGACCTACGCTTTGAGCTAGTAGTTGCTCAGACTCAGTTTTGATTCTTCGAGGAACCGGCTGTTAAGTCTTCCGGCAGGATGCGCGGGCGCGCATCCTGCCGGAAGAAGAAGCGTAGCGTCTATTTATCCGACGGGGCTCTAGGTGCCGCTGAGCTCCATGCGTTCACCAGGTTATAGGCATTCACCGTGCCGATGCCGGTGGCGAAATCCCATCCTGTGGTGGTGCCGTAGGCTGGTTTATAAGAGAAATTCGACGTTGAAAGCACGCCGAACTCGCCCGACGGAGTGTAACAATCACGGAATCCCGTACAAGGCACGTCCATATCTCCCTGCGTGACGTCGTAGAAGACGCAACTGTTGCTCACGGGATTGACCGCACTGGAGTTGCAGGCCGAGTCGCCGCTCTTGCCGTATTCAGTATTCGCCAGCGCATAGTAGACCGGGTTTGGATTGCCCTGGTAGGAGCCGTTCTTCTCGTTTACCAGTGCCTGGATCCCAGCCAGAATTGGCGAAGAGAACGACGTTCCGCCTGCTCCGGCCCATGTACTAGGGGCGCCTGCACAGGAAGAACCTTCGAGTGAGTAGCAAGACACGTAGTAGTGTCCCCAGAAGCCGTTCGACGCAAACAGCGAGACGTCGGGGATATCCCGGACTCCATCATTCGGATTTCCTACGATGCTCTGCCATGAAGGCTTGGGGTAACCCTGGCAGTTCTTGGCGCCGGGCGAGCCTGTGCCGCAAGAACTGGGGCCGCCGCTGCCGCCAATGATATCCAGGAAGTTGGCGCCGATGCTGCTGTTACAGAAGCCATTCGTGCCGTAGGTCGTACTGTACTCGTAATAGTTCGCCAACAGAGCGCTGCCGCAGGAGTCATTCCAGGGAATCTCGGGAACGTAGGATAGCGCCGAGCCGAACGTGGAGCTATTGGTGGAACTCCAGTATGTACTCTCGGGAGCGCCGCCGGTTAAGGAGTTGTAAAGGTCCTCGAAGTCAGTGCCGCCGACTGACACGTTATAAGGAGTCTCGCCCCAGCCGGTTACGGTTATCCCAGCCACCGCCGCCTCCGAACCACGATCGCAGCCGGCTGCGTTGGCATCTCCGGCGGAAACGAATACTGAGACGCCTTCCGAGGCTGCCTGCTGGAATGTCGAAAAGAATTCCGCTCTCTGGGCGGCCGGGGTCACTTGCTCACAGAGACCGTAGCTCATACTCACGATCCCCGGCAGCTTGACGTTGGAGTTCAGCAGGTTTAGCAGCCCGACCACGCCGCCAAACGTTGGGTAGGTACTCGGGCACGAAACAATCTTGATGGCTGCATTGGGAGCCGCTGCGCTCGCCCACTCCACATCAATAGTGGCCTCGAAGCTGTCGCCATTGATCCCAGGGTCAGAGCAGCCTGGGTGAGCAACCGATAAGCTTCCAGACGCGTAAACATCGAGACCGAACGTTGAGCGGAAGGTGCCAAAGTCTCCGGGGCTCATGTCTGTGTCTTCGAGCACCACAATGGTCTGGCCCGCGCCCGTTATGCCTCCGCTGAACAGAGGATTCAGGTTGTAGATCGTCGCCAGATCCGCCGGCACAATCGCGTAGTACGTGAAGCCGTCAGAGCTGTAGGTGTAATCCCCTTTCGGCCTGTACATACCGTGCGGCTTGAAGTCGTTCAAGGACGCGACGCCCACAACCGCCGGCGCCAACGCCGATGGAATCCGCGGATCGCTCATGTTCGAGATGTGTCTCTCGCCCTTTACGTCGAGATTGTGGATCTCAGTCTGGAAGGCCTGGCGCACCATGCCTGCCGTGCCCGAAAAATCAATCAACATGCCGCTGGTGTAGACCACATTTACTTTGAAGCCGTGCTCCTGAAGCCAGCCTGAGATCTTATCCAGGTCTGACTTGGCCAGGCCATACTGCCGGCCGAATTGTTCCGCGGTGAGCCACTGATGGTAGTTGGCCGAACCGGGCTTCTGGAGATTTTCGATGTACTGTTCCAGCGCCTTTTCGCGATCATCCGGGCGCCGCAACTGGAGTTGCATGTGCTCCAGCGCGAAGTCATCGGAGACCCGGCCGCGATCATTCTTCGCATTCGCTTCCGGACGAGTGTTGCCCTCGAGCGTGACCCAACTGTTTTCATTGATGGCTGAAGTAATGAGCGGTCGTGAATGGCCCGGGCTGGCTGTTTCCGCACTGGAAGCCAGGTTGAGGTTGAAAACCAACGCTAGAGCAATTGCTGAAATCCGGAGAAGCAGAATTTTACGCATAGATCCTCCTCTACTGAAACATTTTTGTGTTCAAACGGTCACACATGGAAGACTCGCCAGAATCCGGGGAAAAGTACCGCACCAATTAGGAGGTGTTAGGAGCAGGGACCTAACCACCAGCGCCGCGCCTCGTGGTCCATCCACGACCGGCTCGGCACACAACAGTAAGCCACTAATGCGGGAACTGGTCAACTGAAAAGGGGAATCGCCCGGTATTTATAAAGTCGAACGACTCTGAGAAGAAAGACTCTAGTCCAAAAAAATCTATGCTCGTGAAACTCTCCTCGTTTTCGTGGCGTCATCCCGAGTCCGGCAAAGCGGCTGCGCTCAGGACGACTACTCTCATGCAATATGCCGCTTCGGCAATCTGCTAGCTTGGAAGTCTCAGCGGATGGAAGGACGATGGTGCCCGCCACCAAGCTTTCGACGGTCGAGAGTATTCTTCGCCAGCGCTGCCCGCGCTGCCGGGTGGGAAGCATCTTTCGCTATTCCATCTTTCGCGGTTTTCCCAAGATGCACGAGCGCTGCCCAGTCTGCGATCTTAAGTTTGATCGTGAACCCGGCTACTTCCTGGGCGCGATGTATGTCAGCTACGGTTTAGGGATTGTGATCGTCGCACTCCTCGCGGCGCTGCTGTGGTACGTAACCGGCTGGTGGATTACGAAAGCGACCATCTGGGCGATCGTGTTGTTCCTGCCGCTCGTGCCCACGATCACACTGCTGGCCCGCGTGCTCTGGATCTATTTCGACCAGACCATCGACCCTGAGCGGCGGCCCTGACATTTCACGGTTACGCCTTGTCCTCCGCGTTCTTGGGCAACGCAGTCTTCGCCGCAGGCGCGTCGTCTTTTTCCTGCATCGCCGCTTTGAAACCGCGAATGCCTTCGCCCATTCCTTTTCCGAGTTCAGGCAGCTTCTTGGGCCCAAAGATCAGCAAAGCGATTCCGGCGATGATCATTAAATGCATAGGTTGAAACAAGCCTTCAATCATTGGTATTCCTCCAGTCAAGATTCCACATTGTTCGTTGTAATCCGTCATCCCGAAACCCAGCGCAGTTCAGCCGGGTGAGATCTCCCTTGGCACACTGCCGATATGCGGGAGATCCTTCGCTCCGCCTGAAAAGCGGCTGCGCTCAGAGCCTGCCCTGAGCTTGTCGAAGGGATGACGCCACAGAAAATTTCCTACTGAACGACGAGGGCGCTGTGGCCTGGTTTGACGCACAGCGCCCGCCGCGGAGCAAACATCACCTCCAAAACATTAGAAGCCGCGTTGAGCAGCGTCAGCGGCCTCAGCCAAAGCCATGAGTGTGCTGAAGAACTGCTGGCTCTGCCCGATAAAGAGCCCGCTGGCAATGAAACCATTCGCGGCAGCGACGGCTCCCGAGAATTTATCGGTCAGCGGACGAATCATTGAGACAAGGGGGAGGTTGGGCCTGAACTCGACAGGGACGGGAAAGATCAGGCTCGGTTGAATCAGCGGATTGAGCGGGCTGAAAAAATTCGGAAATGCCAGGCCGGATCTAGGGTCCTTAAATGGCGCCACCGGAGCCTGCACTCCGTTGCCCGCGAAATCAACCCACTCCAGAAAATGGGCGATCTCGTCTCCGCCGATGCCGAGGGTGATCTCAAGCACTTCCGGATCAGTCACCTTTTGACTCAGGGTTGCGTAAAGACTGGTGCCGCCTTGCTCGATGGCTCCGAAGTGAAAGGCCGCCACGTTTGCGATGGCCTGAATGTGATCGTTGCCAGGAAAGTTTGGGTTGGATGCGCCGAAGAAATCGGCATCGCTTCGGGGAATGGCCGTCACTCCGTTAAGAGTGATCGCCTGAGGAAACGTTGCGCCGAGGTCCGGATTGGTTGCGCTGCGGTAGCGAACGTACCAGCTGGTATCGACGTTGAGATTCATGAGGTTGGTGAGGCGCAGTTTGCCGGATGATCCCTTGGCGGTGCTTCCCGGCAAAGTTTCGAACTCGGTGAAGTCGACCGGCGGTGCTCCCTTGGAGTCAAGATAAGCGTTGAGAAACGCAGCGTGGCTCACTTCATCAAGTGTGTTGCTGGCGATATATTGCGGACCGTCGGGATCAAGGTTCGACAGGGCTACCTGATAAGGGTTCAACGGCTCGTTCGGATCAACCTCGATGGGTGGTAGATTGCCGATGCCGCCGAGTTCCGCGTACTGAATCCAAAGATCGGACTCGATCAGTTCGGCTGCCGCGAGGAAGCGAAGGATGGCAATGTCTCCCTTGGTGGGCGATCCATTGCTGATTTGCTGGGCGAACGCGGGCAGAGCATGGCCCAGAATGCCAGTTCCTACGGTCGCCACTGCTCCGGCGACCAAACTGTTCTTGAGGAATGAGCGCCGGTTTGCGCCGCGTTCCAGAAACTCCGTGAGTTGCTTCATAGTTTCCTCTCTTTCAGCGTGCTCCATTGCTTGCATCGGATCACGTTGTAACCGGAGAGTAGCGTGCAGCCCTTCAGTCTCTTGTCATCGAGTGGTCAAAGGTTTGTATCTTTTTGAAGATGTTGTCTTTTTCTTGTTAGCGGTTTTCTGGTTAGACGCCGCGGGAATTCTCGCGGACTTTTTGCCTACATTTGCGTGTCGCTGGCAACCCCTGGCGCGGGTTCGCGTTCTTAATTTGATTCATAGATACAATCGAAGTGCAGCATCTGCGAGACCCTTCCGTTCTGCGGACGCCTCCGGATGCGCTATTCTCATTTGCGCTATTCTCAAGAGGGAGAACGTGGAATGATTCGCTTGTTTGCAACGATGGTTTTGACTGTCCTGATAGGTTCGTTCGCTTTTGCTCAAGATGCAACGCCGAAAGTACAGGTATTTGGCGGGTATTCGATATTCAAAGCGGATCACGACGGTTTATCCGGCGGCCTTCTGGACGTCAATCTCAATCAGTATTCCGCCCCCTTCGCGTTGAAAACCTATTTCATCGACGGCTGGAATGCGCAGGCGCAGTACAACGCCGACCGCTGGCTCGGGATTGCCGTCGATGTGGGCGGGCGCTACGGCACGCCGGTTGTAGCCGCGAAAGATGCCACACTGGCCGGGCTTCCCAAACAGACAGCGTATTCAATCCTCGCGGGACCGGTAATCTCATACCGAACGAAATCGAGATTCACTCCCTTCGCGCACGCCTTGTTCGGTTGGGACCGAAACAGCCTGAGCGCCACTACGATCACCGGCACCGTAACGACTCCCGTAACTACCACCGCCACCTCTTACGACGATTTCGCTACGGCGGTGGGTGGCGGAGTCGATTTCAAAGTCACGCGGCGTGTATCAATCCGGCTGGGACAGTTGGACTGGTACCGCACTACCATCAATCTGAATAAGTACTATACCGACGCCTTCGGTGGCACGTTATTGGTAGGACTAGCGACTCACGAGAACAATTACCGATTCTCCACAGGAGCTGTTGTGAGGTTCTGACGCAGGTTTCTACGATCTGCGGCATCGAGAAACATGCGTGGCGCTCCTGCGAGCGCCACGCATTTCTTGCAGGCTAACTTGTTTGGGCTTTGCCCCCCCGCCGTACATGTCCGCCTGGTATCTGGGACGCGCGCTCCGGGCTCCCTACAATGAAGTTCCCCCCGACTTGGGCCGATTTTTCCTTTAGGTCGAAGACTTTTTCTACCTAGCCAGTAACTCGCTGATAGCTCAGCCCTTCCAGCGGAAGGCGTCGGGCTGGGGCAGGCCGAGGTGGGCGAGCACGCGACAGGCGAACTCGCGGGCCATGGCATCCAAGGTCGCGGGCTGGTAATAAAAGGCCGGGATGAGCGGGAATATCGTCGCCCCTGCATCGGCGGCGCGGTACATGTTGCGAATGTGAATTTTATTGAGCGGTGTTTCGCGCACGCACAGCACCAGCGGACGCTTTTCTTTCAAGCAAACGTCGGCCGCGCGTTCAATCAGGTGCGAGGCGATGCCGTTAGCAATGCGGGCCAGCGTGCCCACACTGCACGGGATCACGATCATGGCGTCGGCGGGATAAGAGCCGCTGGCCACGTTCGCTCCGATGTCGGCGTTCGATTGCAATTGGATTTTCGCCAGGTTTCGACGTGCCGACGTTCGACCTGCTGAAGTTCGAGTTGCTGTGCGGCGGGCTGAGGTCGCCGCCTTTTCGCCGGCAAGGATTTGCTGGAGAAGATTCGAGCGGCCCTTAACGCCAAGTTCTTCGGCCAGCACGCGCAAGGCCGAGTCGGAAGCAATGAAGTTCACGGTCTGGACGCGAGCACCACGCTCGACCGCGAGCAGCAGTTGCCGCAGAAACACTGATCCACTCGCGCCCGTAGTAGCGATGGTCAGATTCAGCGGCGGATGATTCGGCAACAGCACCTCCGAAGTTTGGAGCATAGGCAGTAGACGAACAGGAGTCAAGGCGAAGAGAGAAGGCTGGAAACTAGAAACCGGAAACTGGAAACGGCCCCAATGGCATCCACGGTCAATTTGCGATCCCGCCGTAGCGTCGCGCAGCTCCACGCGCTAGCCGGAGTGGAGCGCGAAATCCGCGCCCAGGATTCGCACAGCCGACGCAAATATCTTCGCGAATTCAGCGAGGCCTTTCGCACCTACGATTCTCTTCTCGATTCCCAACAGATTCAGAATGCCCTGCATTCCGCCGACGTGATTCTGATCGGCGACTACCATGCCCTGCCCGCGGCCCAGCGCTATGCCGCGTCTCTGCTCGAGCACCGCGCGCTGGCCGGCGACCGCCGCGTCGTGCTCGGCGTTGAAACTATCTTTGCCCGCGACCAGCACATCCTCGAGGAGTGGTGGCGTCGCGAAATAGACGAGAACGAACTGCGGCAGCGCATCCGCTTCGATCTCGACTGGGGTTACGACTGGACTCCGTTCCACGAACTGCTGGTCACAGCTCGCGATCATGGCGAAGCGATCTATGGCCTCGATTGCATGCCCCGCGAAAACCTGCGCAAGATCGGGGCACGCGATCGTCACGCCGCCGCCAAAGTCGCCGAGATGCGCCAGCAGCATCCCGATGCCGTGATCTTCGTGTTATTTGGCGAATCGCATCTCGCTCCAGGACATCTGCCGCGCGCTCTGCAAAAAGAAATCCCCGGCGCCAAAGTCGTTACTGTGTTGCAGAACGTTGACGCCCTCTATTGGCGCGCCGCCGGTGAGCGCATCGATAAGGTCGACGCCGTGCGCGTGAACAATGACGTTCTCTGCGTCTTCAATGCCACGCCCCTCGAGAAATATGAAAGCTACCGGCTGTTTCTCGATCAGTGGAGCCGCTGCGAGAGTGGTCCCGACTTCGCGCCCACCATCTACAACCTCATCGACAGCCTGGCGCGGTTCCTCGAGATCAACCGCTATTCGCCGCACAATGGAACGCAGCCGAAGTTTTTGATCGATATGTTGCCTGAAGTTCATGGCAATTCGTCGGATGCGATGTTACGCCGCCTGCTCTCGCGCAAAGGCATGGGTGGTCAGCAACTCGAAGCGATGCTGACCAGCGTGGAAGAACGCGGCAGCGCTTATTTGCCTGAGGTCAATGCCTTTCACGTCCGCGAATTTCAAATGATGCACGCCGCCGAAGATGCCAGCCGCTTTCTGCATCACGCCTGCCGCGGTCTGCCCCAGCGCCTGAATGGACACGGTACTAGTGTCGATGAGGCAAACAATAGCGTGGCTCGGATGAATGACGCCTTCTACACGCGAGTGATCGAACATGCCGTAGCTTACTTCGGCTCGCGCGTGCTCTATCCCTCAAGGCCGCCCGCCGAGACTGAAGATTCGCCGGCGCTGTCGCGCGCAGCGGTTGAAAAGGCAGCACAGGCCGCCGTCCGCGCGGATGGCCAGAAGTTTGAATTGATCGCGCAAGAATGGGGGTATCGCATCGGAACTCAGATCTACACTACCTACCTTGCCGGCAAAGTGAAGCCGAGCGGCCTGCGCCGCTTGTTCATGGCTCATATCGACAAACCGGGCGAGGCCCGCAAAGTCTGCACAGCGGTAATTGCCAAAGCCCGAGCTGCATCAAAGTAAAGCAAAGCGTAGCGCCGCTGTCCGCGGCGGCTGTCCAGCGGGCGTCCCGCCCGCCGCGCCGGAACCAGCAAGATGCCAGCGCTACGTTTACCCCGAATGCTAATCTAGAACCCGCCGTGAACGCCGAATCCATTCGCAAACTCTTCGAACAGGTGCGCCGCGGAAAACTCACGCCCGACGCCGCGGTTGATCGTCTTCGCCATCTGCCCTTTGAAGACCTCGGTTTCGCCAAGGTCGACCATCATCGTTCCCTGCGCGCGGGGATGCCGGAAGTAATTTTTGGGGAAGGGAAGACTCCGTTGCAGGTTGCCCAGATCTTCGCGCGGTTGGCAAAACATGGAGGCAACATCCTGGCCACGCATGCGGACAAAAAGCAGTTCGCCGCGGTGAAAAAGAGAATCCGCGCGGCGGAATATCGGGAACTGGCGCGGGCGATTGTGTTGCAGCGCGATCGGCAAGAATACGGCAAAGGAAAGATCGCAATAGTTTCGGCGGGAACCAGCGACATCCCGGTGGCGGAAGAAGCGGTCGTGACCGCCGAACTCATGGGTAATACAGTCGAGCACTTTTACGATGTGGGCGTAGCGGGAATTCACAGGCTGCTGGCCAATCGCGAAGCGCTCATGAAAGCCCGCGTCATAATTGTTTGCGCCGGAATGGAGGGCGCGTTGCCCAGCGTCGTAGGAGGCCTGGTCGGCGTTCCCGTCATCGCTGTGCCCACCAGCGTCGGCTACGGTGCGTCTTTCGACGGCTTGGCTGCATTACTCGGCATGCTGAATTCCTGCGCGTCGAACGTCAGCGTGGTAAATATCGATAATGGATTCGGCGCGGGCTATGTCGCGTCACTCATCAACCGGCTATAGGAAAAAAGGCGCGGCTTGCGCCGCGCCCCGTACCGTCCACAACACGAGATTACGTTCCTGCCTGACCCGCGTCCTTGCCTTCCACCACAAGTTTATTCTCTACGCTGAATGCGCCAGGGATTTGTCCCGCCCGCAGACCAGCCACGGTTTTGTCCATCGCGCTATTCACCGCGCCGTAGAGCGTCACATGACCGTTTTCCACGATGATGCGAATCGGTTGCGCCGGGTCAATCGCGTACTTGCTCAGTACCGGGTCGCGGTAAATGGCCCGGGCAGCGCTCAGGCGCAGCCTATCGTCGTACGGAGACGTCGGCTCGATCGAAATATTTGCGATCACATCCTTGACTCCGGGCATGTTCGCGATGTCGGCGAGAGCTTCGTCGCGGCCCATGCCGGTTCGATCCTCTCCCTCCACCGTAACCACGCCATCTTTTACGCCGAGCGCGAAATAATCGAATGTGTTGTCGTAGCCCACCCGTACGTAAGTCAGCTTCTGGTCGAGTTTCTGCTCCAGTTGCTCATCGGAAACGTTCGGCCCCGCCACCGTGATCAGGTTGCGCACGCCCTGCACATTGGCGGCTTTCCGTGCCACTTTCGCCGCATCCAGCTTGCGCTGATACAGATCGACCGTGCCTGTGAGAGTAACGATGCCGTCTTCCACGCTCGATTGCACTCCGTGAAACTGGCTCTTCGCCGCGAGTTTCTGCGTAACGGCAGTTTGAATTTGATTGTCGTAGCGGGCCGCTGCCGGGGACTCGGCGACCAGCGTCGCACTCAACAATCCAACCGCCAGCAAACTTCCCACCGCCTTCAGCAAACTGCTTCCAGTCATAAGGTCACCTCCGACCCTGTTGACGAATCTTTACGATTTAACCGTGTGGTTAAATGTTTCGTAATGAGGTGAACCCGGCGGGTGCGGGAAAGTTGCGGGGAACTCAGCGCCCTTTTTTTGCCATGCGCGCGCGACTGGTTGGCTTGGCATTCGTTCGGCTCGCGCTTCCCGCTTGCCCGCTGGTTCCAAACACACGCGCAAAAATTTTATCCACGTTCCGCAGTTGGCGCGACAGGTCAAAGGCGTACTCAATCTGCTTGCGCGGAACCTTGCCCGTGATTTCCTTATCGGCCAGCACAAGCTGGTGGAAGTCCAAACCTTCCTTCCATGCCCGCATCGCATGTGCCTGCACCGCGCGGTAAGCGTCTTCGCGGGAGACTCCGTGCCCCACCAGATCGAGCAGCAATTGCCCGCTGAAGATCAGGCCGTGCGTGCTCTCCAGATTTGCCAGCATGCGCTCGGGATAAACGAACATCGTCTCAATCAGATTCGCGGTCTTATTCAACAGGTAATCGACCAGCGTGGTCGAATCCGGCAGAATCACGCGCTCCACTGAAGAATGCGAAATGTCGCGCTCGTGCCACAACGCAACGTTCTCGAATCCCGCCTGAGCATTGCCGCGCACTACTCGCGCTAAACCGCTGATCTGCTCGCTGGTCACCGGATTCCGCTTGTGGGGCATCGCGGACGAACCCTTCTGCTTTTCGCTGAAGAACTCCTCAGCCTCGCGCACCTCCGTGCGCTGCAGATGCCGAATTTCAGTAGCGATCTTGTCCAAAGTCGATGCGATCACCGCCAGCGTTGCCAGATATTGCGCATGGCGGTCGCGCTGAATCACTTGCGACGAAACCGCCGCCGCCTTCAGCCCCAGGCGCGCGCAAATCTTCTCTTCGATCTCCGGCGTCAGGTGCGCGAAGACTCCCACCGCGCCAGAAAACTTTCCTACCCGCAAGTCTTCCGCCGCAGCCTTGAAGCGCGCAATGTTGCGTTGCGTCTCCGAATACCAGTTCGCAATCTTGAATCCGAACGTGATGGGTTCGGCGTGAATGCCGTGTGTGCGTCCCACCATCGGAGTGTCTTTGAATTCCCAGGCGCGGCGTTCGAGCACCTCTGCCAGGCGTTCGAGGTCCTGCGCTATCAGCGCCGACGCCTGCTTGATCAGCAGCGCCTGCGCCGTGTCGACGACGTCGTTGGAAGTGAGTCCGTAATGAAACCAGCGCGCATGCGGGCCGACGATCTCGGCCACCGCCGTGGTGAAAGCAATCACATCGTGGCGCACCTCGGCTTCGATCTCATGGATGCGCTCCACGCGAAAATCAGAGCGCTCGCGAATCGCCCGCGCCGCCTCTTTCGGCACCATGCCCGCCTCGGCCAAAGTCTCGGTCGCGGCGACTTCTACAGCCAGCCAGGTACGGAAGCGGTTTTCGTCGCTCCAGATGCGGCCCATTTCCGGGCGTGTGTAACGCGGAATCAAGGCGGATGTGCCTCCTGTGATCGTTGGTGAAAATGCCGATGAAAGCGGGACAGAGGATTCTAAATGGAGTGAGGAAAAGAGGCCAGCGCCGGAGATGAAATACTCTCCCCGGCGCTGGCAGGTTCGTGGCCAAACGTCATACAATGTCTGCTAGCTTAATTCTCCTATGTCTCCCAGTCCCGAAGATTTGACCATCATTAAAGATGACATGATCGCCTTCATCGAAGGCCATGGCATGAGCCGCTTCCACGGCTACGTGGATTATGACGAAGTGCAGTGCGTCATGTGGGAGATGGGGACGAATCCCGATGGCTGGAAGGATTTCGTCGAACTGGCCAAGACCGCCGCTGCGCCGTTCTTGACCATGCACTCCTGGAAGCTCGAGCG
>Ga0187871_10003227_pt1 | contig 12719 bp, 9 predicted proteins | sample June2016WEW_16_1_FD_132988 | JGI IMG/M metagenome (GOLD analysis project Ga0187871, IMG submission 132988) | Peatland microbial communities from SPRUCE experiment site at the Marcell Experimental Forest, Minnesota, USA - June2016WEW_16_10 | ecosystem: Environmental > Terrestrial > Soil >... | reverse complement strand
CGTGGTCAAGAGCCATATCGACGAGGTCGAGCACGAAGCCAGCGCGCTGCGCCAGTTCATCGCCAGCGCCTGAGCGTTCAACTCCCCGGCTCATAAAAAAACGGGCGGCTCCCAACGGAGCCGCCCGATCTTTATCGTTCCCGGGATTTCAGCGCAGGGAAGGCGGGCCGCGCACGATCTCCACGTCGTTTTGGGTTTCGGATGTAAAATGCTGGTCGGCGGTGTGGCGCGGCGGCGCGGGCGGTGTGAAAGGCGGGCCCTGGATCACGATCACGTTGCCGGGCGCGGCGCCCGCGCCGGGAATGACCGCGCAGCAGAAGCCGCCGAGGCCCACGTCGTTGTGGAACTCGGGAAAAGGATGAGGCGGACTCGCCGCAGCCGCGGAACGCAGACCCAACGCGATGACGATCAGTGCGATAGCCGCGCCCAGCACAAGCATCCGCCGCGCGCGATTCCCGGTCATTTGGTTTTCTGCGATCCTTGTCATGGCCGGCCTTTCCTCAATTCTTTTCCATCCGGGTTTTCCGTCTTCGGCTTCGGGCTGCCAGGTTCAGGCGTGATGGACCTGGGCGCCGCCACCAGCCGTGGCGATCGCGTTCTCGACATAGACATGGACCTGGGAAACAACCTGGCCGCTCGACAGCGTCGCCGGCGTGGAGAGGGTTGCCGAGTACTCGGTGAAACCCGCCATGGGGCTGCCGACGATCGGAAGGCTGCCTTGCGTCACCGCCGGGCCTTGCGTCCAGCCGCTGGTGGAGCCGGCGCCGGTGAGCGTGACATAGTCGTTGCCGTTACCGAGCACGAACACCGATGCCGCGCCGTTTCCGAATTCCACGACCGCATTCGGTTCGTTTTGCGCCAAGTTCAACACGTCGGTGGCCGAAAGCGAGATGTAGTTGTTGGTGGCCGGGTTCGCCGCGTCCGTCAGGTCGAACACCTCGACATTCTGGACGTTGACACCGCTGGCGAGGTTCGCGCTTTGGCCGGTGAAGAAATCGGGACCGTTGAAGACCAGATCCTGTGAAGCCGTGCTTTCGATCTCGAGCACGTTGAGACCCTGCGCCGGCGGGGAGGCCAAGCTGCTATTCGTGGGCGCGGCGGCCGTGGTGCCGATGAAGTTGTCCGTACCGTCGATGACGGGAGCGTTCACGCCCCACTCGAGAACGCTGGTGCTGCCCACAGTGGATGAACCGGTGAGCGTGACGCCGTTGACCAAGCCATTGTAAGAGACGGTGTCGACATTGCCCGCGCCGGTCGTGGCGTCATAGAAGCCGAAAGAACCCGTGTATCCGGTCGATGTATAGTTGCTGTTGGGGTCTGTGAAGGAGCCGAGTGGCGCTCCGCCGGCCTGCGACGCGACCACCGTACCCGGTGTGCCGGTATCGCCCGGATCGCCGAGACCATTGAGATTTGGGTTGATCATCGCCGTGAACTCCGGCGAACCGGAGTTCAAATCGCTGCCGGCCGGGATGGTGACCGTTTCGCCGGCCACCGTGACCGTCGTGGCCGCGCCGCCGTCAAAGGTGACGGTGCCGGTGCTGCCCGACAGGTATTGGAAGGTGAGCAGCGCGGGATCGTTGGGCTCGATCGGCACGCCGCCGGGCGCGACCGGCGGCGTGAGGACCGAGACGCCCGAGGAGGTGATCTGAAGCACTTCCTGGAAGGAGTGCGCCGGATCGACGGCATCCGTGTAGGTGACGAGAACGTCCGATACCCCGGTGGACGTTGCACTGCCAAAGCCCGCGACCGGGACGGTATCCGTCGCGTCGGGATAAACATCGGCGCCGAAGGTGTAGAAGTTGAGCGGCGCGGTTTGAGTCTCGCTGCCGTTGGAAGTCGTCACCTGGAACGTGTCCTCATAGTACCCGAAGGGAATCGAGCCCTGGATGGCGTTGAGTCCCTGCTGGGCGAGCATCTCCGAGATCACGTCGCTTCCAAGCTGGCTGACGCTGGTCGGACCGGTGATGTTGGTGACGTCGTAGTGATAGGAGCCGAGGGTACCCGGGGAATCGAATGTCAGAGTCCCGTAGACGCCGTCCGCGGCGGAACCCGGCGCAGCCGTCGTGACGTCGCTGTAGGACGTGACCTGGAGCGGCGGCGAACTCGGCGAGATCGAGAAAACGGGCAAGCCGGAGAGATAATTCGTGTCGCCGAAATAGTCGGCGCTGGCAATGGTCGGCGTCACGTCGGAATAGACGCCGCTCTGCGTATCTTCCCCGACCGTGAAGCCGCCCGGCGGCGGCGGTGGCGGCGGGCCCGGCGGACCGGGGGGCGCAAAGTGGCTGCCGCCGGTGCCGTGGAGGAACTCGGCGCCATAGCCGAAGCCGGTCGGCCATAGCGGACCGAGACCGTAGAGGCCCGGGCCGAGTTCGCCGACCTCGAACGGGCTGACGAGAAAGCCGGTATTGGGTACCTCATGATGCGGGACGATCGGCGTCGGCGCGACCAGGCCGCAAGGCCCGAGCACCTCCAAATGGAAGGCCTGGAGCAGATCGCCCGGCGTGATGACGGTGCCGTCGGGCAACTGGAAGGGCGTCGGCTGCACGCCGCAAGGGCCGACGATGTCGTGCAGTTCGACCTGCGCGCCGTCGGGGAAGGTAAGGACGACCGAGCCGTCGTGCTGGCTCGCCTTGAGATCGAGCGGATTGAAATCGAAGATCAGCGGCTGATTGGGTATGACCTCGATAACGGCGCGCTCGCCGGGGGCCGGCTCATGCACCGCGACGGGCGGACCCATCGGCGCATGGGTATCGACCGGCGGGCAGGGCACCGGCGCCTGGCCCGGCGGGCAGGGCGGGGGCGCGGGTTGCGGCTTGATGCGTTCGATATGCTCGACGCCGCCCGCCAGCTGCACCATCCCCGAGGAGGTCTGGCCCGCCTTCATTGTCTCCAACATGTCAGCCACGGCCGGTTTCGTCCCGATGCGTTAAGATTAATGCCTGGTAATACTGAAGGGTGACACGGCCGGCGCCGCCCCGACAAAGGGATTTGGCGCCGGACCGATACACCCCACTGTGATTCTTCAGGCGGTGGCCCAAAGCCGCGAAATCCACTCCAGATGCCGGATTTGGCGGGATTGCCGCTTCGGCCGGGGCCGCCGGGGCGAGGCCGCCCGGGCGAGCCAACGAAGGCGCAGGATGCCGAAGCCCATCAATCCGGCGAGGAAGATGCCGATGGCGGCGGGCTCGGACACGGTGGTGGTGGTACAGGTGAGACCGCTGGTCGGCACCGTATTGCCCGACTGGTTGGTGACGCACCCATACTGCCCGGTCGCGGTCAGGGCAAAGATCGCCGTGTCGCCGGCCGGCAAGCCACTGCCAAAGATGACCTCCCCGTTCGAGACACTCAAGGTATTGAAGATGACGCACTGGCCCGCAATTGGGGTGCCGCCGCTGTTCAAAATCGTGCCTTGGTCGCCCGTTGCCGTGGTGCAGCCGCTGAGGATCAAACCCGCAAGTGACGTGCTGTTCAGCAGTTCGCCGCCATGCGCGGAGAAATTGAAGATCGGGCTGGAGGTGAAATTCGAGAGCTGGAGATCGTAAACCGTTTGGCAGGTGGCGCAGTTGGTCACGCCGACCAGGACGTCGCCGCTGCTGTCATAGGGCGTGGTGTTGACGTAATTCGGGCTGACGACAAACGTGCTGCCCGAATTCGTGATGCCGAAGATCTCGCTGCAATCGCCGATGGTCACGCCTTGAGGCGCATAGGTCAGCGAGGGACAGGTCGTCGCCGCGGCGGGCGTCGCGGAAAGCGCGACCAGGCCGATGCCGAGCAGCAGCGCGGCGAGGGATGCGATGCCAAGCGCCAGGCGGCGGGGATACGCGAACATGAATGCCTCCTTCGAACCGAAGAGCATTCTGCTCGATTAACCATGTTGGATTTCGGATTAACCATATATCACTCGAATTCGAGGAATGCAAATACAGAATAAGACTTCGCCAAGAATTCGATTCATAATTATTAATATTAACGCTTGTTAATACTTGTTAAGACCGGCGCAAAAATTCAGCCGCCGCGTAAGGGGCTTGGCATCCGGGGTTTAGCGTTGGGCCAGCTCGATGAGATAAGCCGCGAAATCGGCATGCGTGAGTTTGATGGCTAGGCTTTCCGCCTCGCTCTTGAGCGCGCGCGCGACCAGAATGTGGTTCTCGACCTTGACGGGATCGACCTTGAACAAGCCGATGGCGTCCCTGAGGCGCGGATAATATTTGGGGTCGATCATCTTGATCTTGGCACCGACGCGCTCGACCACTTGCGCCTCGTTCAGCCCCTCGGCCTTCTCCTGCTTGACGAGCGCCCAGTCGTTCTCGCCGGCCCAGCCGCGCGCGACATCGTCCTTCGGATTTCCCTCGCTGTAGCCGAGCTTGAAGACATACTTCGACAGGCCGACATCCGAGGCCCATTTGCAGAATTTGACGCTACGCGCCACGAAGATCGCGCCCATCGCCCTCATCCCCCTTGCAGCGCGTGATCGAGCCATAGCGCCGCCCGCTCCCTCGGGTCAACCGATTCTCGCCCGCCGATTCCCGACCTCGATTCTCGAGAAGCCCGATTCCGCTTGGCGCTGAGCCGCGCATCCGATAAGCCTCGCGGGAAGAAATGTCGGGCGCGGGCGGAAAAATGAGAAGAACGGCGGCGCTGCTTCTCTTGGCGGCGGTTTTGCTGGGATGGGCGTCATGGGCCGCCCCTGCCCGGGCCAAGACCTTCCGCTGGGCGGCATCCTCGGACGCCGATTCGCTCGATCCCTATAGCCGGCGCGAGACTTTCCAACTCTCCTTCCTCGGCAATATCTACGAGCCGCTGGTGCGCCGCGGACGCGATTCGGCGCTCGAGCCGGCACTGGCCACCGATTGGGCGCAGGCGGCGCCGCTGGTCTGGCGCTTCCACCTGCGCCGCTCGGTGCGTTTCCAGGACGGCTCGCCCTTTTCCGCCGATGACGTGGTGTTCTCGTTCATCCGCGCCACCTCCGAGAGCTCGAAGCTCGGTCTGGTCCTGTCCACGATCCAGTCGGTGCGCAAGGTCGACGCCTATACCGTCGATATCGTCACCAACCTGCCCGATCCGATCCTGCCCCAGGAGATCGTTTCCTGGGACATCATGAGCAAGGCCTGGTGCGAGCAGAACGATGCAGCATCGCCCGCCGACCTCGCCGACGATCAGGGCAATTACGCCGTCGCCCACGCCAACGGTACCGGTCCGTTTTCGGTTTTGGAGCGCTCACCCGGCGCGGATACCGTGCTGGCGCCTTATCCCGCCTGGTGGGACAAGCCGCAGCATAATCTCGACCGCGTGGTGTTTCGCCCGATCGCCGATGACAACGCGCGGGTTGCGGCATTGCAATCGGGCGAGATCGACATGATCTACAGCGTGCCGCCGCAAAGCATCGATCGCCTCGCGCACGCGCCCGGCATCCGCCTCATCCACGGGCCGGGGCTCACCACCATCTTTTTGGGATTCGACCAGTCGCGCTCGGCGCTCATGGGCAGCGACGTCAAGGGCGCCAACCCGTTCAAGGATATCCGCGTGCGCGAGGCTTTCTCCCGCGCCATCGACGAGACCACCATCATCGCCAAGGTGATGCGCGGCCTGGCGACGCCGGCGGCGCTGCTGGTCGGGCCGGGAGTCGAGGGCTTCGAGCAGGCTTTGAACCAGCGTCCGGACTACGATCCGGCCGAGGCGCGCCGTCTCCTGGCCGAGGCGGGATATGCCAAGGGCTTCGCCATCGACATGGATTGCCCCACCGACCGCTACGTCAATGACGAGGCGATCTGCCAGGAGGTGGTGGCGATGCTGGCCAAGGTGGATGTGCGGGTGCGGCTCAACGCCAAGCCGCGCGCCCAGTTCTTCGACAAGATCTTCGATCCCGGCTGGCGCTCGAGCTTCTATCTGCTGGGTTGGAATGCTTCGAGCTTTGACGCGTTCAACGCGCTGAACAATCTGGCGGCAACCCGCTCGCCGGTGCGGCATCAGGGCGAATACAACATCGGCGGCTATTCCAACCCCGATCTGGACGTGCTGCTGGCCGGGGTCCGGGCCGAAACCAATCCCTTGAAACGCCGCGCCCTGCTCGGCCAGGCGCTGGCGCTGGTGAAGGAGGATTTCGCCTACATCCCGCTGCACCAGCAGGATGTGGTCTGGGCGGCGCGGGATATTATAGATCTGGCGCAGCCCGAAGATGACAGTTTCCCGCTGCGTTACGTTCGGGTGAAATAATCGCCCGGTAAGATAGGCCGCGGCCGGTCCGGCCGATTATCACGGAGCCACGAGTCATGTTTTGGGCCCGGAAGCTTCTCAAGGTGACCATGGTCAATTTCATGTCGGACAAGGCGCTCAGCCACGGCGCCGCCATCGCCTATTACACGGTCTTCGCCATCGCCCCCATATTGGTGATCGTCATCGCCGTCGCCGGCCTGCTGTTCGGCGAGAGGGCTGCCCAGGGCGCGATCGCGTCCCAATTGAGCGATCTCATGGGCGACGCGGGCGCTCGGGGGATCGAGGCGTTGATCCGGAGCGCCAGCAACCGCCGCGCCGGCCTGGCCGCCACCGCCGTGGGGTTCGGCACCCTCATCCTGGCGGCTTCCAGCGTCTTCATCGAAATGCAGTCCGCGCTCAACGCCGTCTGGAAGACCAAGGCGCGCCACCCGAGCATTCGCGCCTTCGTCCGCGCCCGCGCCATCAGCTTCGGCCTGGTGGTCACGGTCGGGTTTCTATTGTTGGTTTCGCTGGCGGTGAGCACCGCGATCTCGGCGCTCGACAAATATCTCAATCACTTCTTCCACGGGGCGCATCTGATCTTCCAGGGCGTCAATTTTCTCATCTCTTTCGTCCTGATCTCGCTGCTGTTCGCCGCGGTCTACAAGGTCTTGCCCGACAAGCGCATCGCCTGGGGCGACGTGCTGATCGGCGCGGTCACGACCTCGTTCCTGTTCACGGTCGGCAAGCTGCTGATCGGCCTCTATATCGGCAGCAGCGCCGTGACCCGCGCCTATGGCGCGGCGGGCGGCCTGATCATCGTTCTGCTCTGGGTCTATTATTCGGCTCAGATTTTCCTGCTCGGCGCCGAATTCACCAAGGCCTATGCCGAGCGCCACGGCAGCCACGCGCCGCGCGCGTTGCAGCCCAAAGACTAGGCGCCTTCGCCGATCAGCTGCTCGTATGCCGGAATGGTGAGGAATTCGGGGAAGTGCTCCGCTTCGATCAGCTCGTCGAAAATCTTGGCCGCGTCCTTGTACCGTCCCTTGGCATAGGCGTCGAGACCGGCGAGAGAAGCGAGCTTCCGCAATTCCTCGTCCAGCAGCTTGCGGCACAGCGCCCTGTCGATCACCCGTCCATCCGCCAGCTTGGCCTGGTGGCGGATCCACTGCCAGATCTGCGCGCGGCTGATCTCGGCTGTGGCGGCGTCTTCCATCAGGTAATAGAGCGGCACGCAGCCCATGCCCCGAAGCCAGGCCTCGAGATAACCCACGCCGACGTTCAAATTCTGGCGCAATCCCGCCTCGGTGATGGTGCCTTCCGGCACCTTGAGCAGGTCGGCGGCATTCACATGCACGTCCTGGCGTTTCCTGGCGATCTGGTTCGCCCCGGGCATCTGCTGGTCGAAGATTTCCTTGGCGATCCCCACCAGGCCCGGATGCGCCACCCAGGTGCCGTCATGCCCGTCGCCCGCCTCGCGCAGCTTGTCGGCGCGCACCCGATCCATGGCCTTGGCGTTGGCCTCGGGGTTGTCGCGGATCGGAATCTGCGCCGCCATGCCGCCCATGGCGTGAACGTTGCGGCGGTGGCAGATCTGGATCAGCAGCTGGCTGTAGGAGCGCAGGAAATGGGCGGTCATGGTTACCTGCCCACGGTCGGGCATAACCGCTTTCGGGTCTTCGGCGAATTTCTTGATGAAGCTGTAGATGTAATCCCAGCGTCCGCAATTGAGCCCCGCGGAATGGTCCCGGAGTTCATGGAGGATTTCATCCATTTCGAACGCGGCCAGGATGCTCTCGATCAGCACGGTGGCCTTGATCGCGCCCTTGGGCAGACCCAGCGCTTTTTGGGCATGGAGGAAAACGTCGTTCCACAGCTTGGCCTCGAAGCGGTTCTCCAGCTTGGGCAGGTAGAAATAAGGGCCGGTGCCGCGTGCCAATAATTCCTTGGCGTTGTGGAAGAAGTAGAGCCCGAAATCGAACAGCGCGCCCGACATCGCCTCGCCGTCGATCAGCACATGCGCCTCGGGCAGATGCCAGCCGCGCGGGCGGACCAGCAGCGTCGCGGTCTTGGGGTTGAGCGTGTAGTGCTTCTTCGATTCCGGGTCGTCGAAGGCGATGGTGCGGCGTACCGCGTCGATCAGGTTGATCTGGCCTTCGATCAGATTGTCCCAGCTGGGCGTGTTGGCGTCCTCGAAATCCGCCATGTACACATTGGCGCCGCAATTGAGCGCGTTGATCACCATCTTGCGGTCGACCGGACCGGTGATTTCGACGCGGCGGTCGAGCAGATCCTTGGGCAGCGGCGCGACGGTCCAATCCGCCTCGCGGATGCTCTTGGTCTCCGCCGGGAAATCGGGCCGCCAGCCGGCATCGAGCCTAGCCTGGGTCTCGGCCCTCAGTCTCAGGAGCCGCTTGCGCTCGGGTCCGAATTTTCGCTCGAGCCCGGCGAGGAAGGCCACCGCCTCCGCCGACATGATTTTCTCGTAGCCGGGCCTGATCGGCGCCTTGATCTCGACGTTCTTGGCCATCACCCGCACATCAGCCGACATGAATCCTCTCCGGATAAAAAGCCGCCACCGGCCACGATGGCCGTCAGCAACCCCCTCTGTCCGAAGACCTGAAAGATTGGCCGGCGCGCCCGATTATTGAATTGCGCCGTTTACCTCGTCGGTGGGGCGTGCCGCCTGTTTAGGACGCCGCGCCCGCTTTCCAGAGTGCCGTTCCCCACCAGTCCTTTTGCCTGAGAGTTTCCGGGGCGGTTGCTCCTTCGGCGCCGGGGTGAAACCCGGTCTCTCCTGGCGGGGCGCCAAGCAAGAGCCGTCAGTCTAGCGCGATAAACGCGTCCGGCCCAAACTTCCTTTTGGGCGGACCTACGGAATCGCCTGGAGGGCGCGCTTAAAACACGCCCTGGCAAGGAGTTGGAGGCCGATTCTCCCGACCCGGGCCGGAACCGGGGGCGATTTGCCGCAGCCGCCCCGCCGTAGCACCCGACGTGCGAAGGCAAAACAAAAGCCCAGCACCCGACGTGCGAAGGCAAAAACAGTTTCACGCCGCCTGGGTCTTTTCCACCCTGACGGCGGCGTGCTCGACCAGCATCACCTTGTTCAAGAGCTTGACCAGCGCATAGACGCTTTCGATCGCCGGCGCGGGCGTGTCGGTGATCTTGGCCATTTCGAGGATCGAGCCGATCAGCGCCTCGGTCTCGAGCGCGCGTCCGGCTTCCACGTCCTGGAGCATCGAGGTCTTGTGCGCGCCGACGCTCTCGGCGCCGGCGATGCGCTTCTCGATGCTGACGCGAAAGGTCACGCCGAGCTTCTTGGCGATGATCTCGGCCTCTTCCATCATCCGCGCCGCGAGATGGCGGGTCTCGGGAAATTGGCAAATGTCGACCAGCGTCGCATGCGTCAACGCGCTGATCGGATTGAACGACAAGTTGCCCCAGGCCTTGAGCCAGATCTCGGAGCGGATGTCCTTCAAGACGCGCGATTTCAGGCCGGCCTTCACCAGCACGTCGTGGAGCCGCTTCGCGCGTTCGGTCTCCTTGCCGTCGAGCTCGCCGATCGGGAAGCGGTCGCCCTCGACATGGTGGATGACGCCCGGCGCCGTCACCGCGGCGGCGGGATAGACGACGCAGCCGAGGATACGGCTGGGATCGATTTTCTTGAACAGAATGCCGGACGGGTCGAGGCTTTCAAGCTCGCGGTTGTCGTACTTGCCGCCGAGCTTCTGGAAATACCACCACGGCAGGCCGTTTTGCACGGTGAGGATCATGGTATCGGCATCGAGCAGGGTGTCGATGTCCTTCGCCACCATGTCGAGATGGTGGGCCTTCACCGCCAACACCACCAAATCCTGCTTGCCGGCGTCGGCTGCCTTTTCCACCGCCTTGACCTTGGCGGTCTCTATCTTGCCGTCATGCCATTCGAGCTTGAGGCCGTTGGCCTTGATGGCGGCCAAGTGCGGCCCCATGTCGATCACCGTGACGGAATTGCCGGCGAGCGCCAGCTTCGCCGCGATGAGCCCGCCGATGGCGCCGGCGCCGACCACGCAGACGCGTATCGGCTTCGGCTCCTGCTTCAGCAGATAGGGGCTCGGCAGCACCTGGTTGAACGGGTTGCGCAAAGTTCCCACCCCGTCGATGACGATATCGATGACGTTGGAGGCCTCGGGCATCGGGCCGGCGCCGAGCGAGGTGCCGCAGGAGATGATGTCGCCCGGCATCAGCGTCATGTCGCGCGAAACCATCGCGACCAGCTTCGCGGGCGGGAAGAACATGTCGGAAACCGGGTAGTTCTGCACCTCCTTGTTGTTGAGGATGGTGCGGACCTTGAGCTTCATCGGATCGACGCCCGTGGTAATGACGGGACCGAAAGGCCCGAAGGTGTCGAAGCTCTTGGCCCGCACCCATTGTTCGAAGGTCGGGTTCTTCTTCAAAAGATCGACCGCGGTGACGTCATCCACGCAGGTGTAGCCGAAGATGTAGTTCGGGGCCTCGGCCTCGCTCACTATCGAGCATTTCTTGCCGATGACGCCGCCCAGCTCGCCCTCATAGACGATGCGGCCCTCGTAGGATTTGGGACGTTCAATGGGCGTTCCGGCGGCGCAATAGGCATTGGGCGCCTTGAGGAAATAAAGCGGCTCGTCCGGCACCAGGAAATTGTTCTTGGCGGCGAGCTGGTGGAAATTGTTCCAAAGACAAATCATCTTCGACGGCTCGCACGGCGCCAGCACGCGCACGGATGACAGCGCCACTTTCTCGCCGGTGGGCTTGGCGCCCGCGAACATGTCGCCCGAGTGGATGGCTATCGTGCCGTCGGCGAGCGTGCCGAACTCAGGCTTCCCCTGGCGTTCGAACTTGATCCATTGGGTCATGATGGTTCCTCCATGAACCGGGCGTTATCCCGGAGGTTTCTCGATTGGCCGGCATGATAGCGGTTCCCGGGAATGCCCGGAAGCGCCGATCCGGCCTTGGGCCGCGTCGGTTCTTGCCTCCCTATAAGCCTATAGTTAGAGTGACGGCAAGACATCCGCCCCCGGCCGTAAGCCGGATGGAAGCGGAGCAACAGGGGAGGGAGCGATGATTCAGCGTCAATGCGTGTGGGTGAAATTCGCGGGCCTGGTGCTTGCGGCTTCCGTCTGGGCCTGGGCCGGTCAGGCCGCGGCGCAGACCGTCGTCAAGATCGGGCTCATCAACAGCTATTCGGGCTTCCTCGCCGCCGCCGGCGACGAAATGGACAAGGGCATCTTTCTCTACGTCAAGACGCATGCGAAGGATCTGCCGCCCGGCGTCACCGTCGATATCATCAAGCGCGACGATACCAGCGCTCCGGACGTCGGCAAGCGGCTGGCGCAGGAACTCATCACCCGCGACCAGGTGAATTTCATCGCAGGATTGGTGGGTTCGCCGATCGCCGCCGCCATCGCGCCGGTCGCCGGCGAGGCCAAGACGCCCTTTGTCATCACCAACGCCGCGGGCGCGGGGATCACGCGCATCTCGCCTTATGTCGTGCGCTACTCTTTCACCCTCTGGCAGCAAGGCTATCCGCTCGGCCAATGGACGGTGAAGCAGGGCTGGAAAAAGGGCTACACCGCGGTCAGCGATTTCATTCCCGGCCACGACGCCGAAGCCGCCTTCACCAAGGGCTTCACCGAGGGCGGCGGGCAGATCGTCGACGCGGTTACTTTCCCGACCAGCCAGCAGGATTTCGCCGCCATCGTCCAGAAAATCAAGGACGCCAAGCCCGACGTCGCCCTCATCTGGGTGCCGGCCGGGCCCGCGGCGACCGGGGTGATGAAGGCGGTCAGGGACCTCAAGCTGCGCGAGGCCGGCATCAAGATCGTCTCGACCGAGGATCTGGTGCCCGATGAGGAACTGCCCAACATGGGCGTGACGCCGGTGGGCTTGGTCACCTCCGGAATCTATTCGGCGGCGGCCACCAGGCCGGCGAACAAGGCCTTCCTCGCCGCCTGGACCAAGGAATACGGCCCCAAGGCGATCCCCGACTTCCTCTCGGTCGATGGCTGGGTCGGCATGGACGCGATCTACCAGGTCATCAAGCAGACCGGCGGCAAGTTCACCGGCGACCAGGCGATGGCGATTCTCACGGCCTACAAGAACCCGAATACCCCCAAGGGTCCGGTCAGCATCGACCCCAATACGCGCGACGTCATCCAGAACGTCTATATGCGCCGGACCGAAATGGTGAACGGCAAGCTCGCCAACGTCGAATTCGACACGATCCCCAACGTCAAGGACCCGTGGAAGGAGATGAACCCGCCGAAGCCGCCGCAATAAGCGGCCAAGGTCAAGCGCCTCAATCGTCATATCGGCGGGCCGCGGGCCCGTCCCATCGCAGGGCCCAGGGCAGGGGAGGACAGCATGGAAGTTCGCTCGAAGTTTTTCGGCACCTTCATCGGCGCGGCGCTGGCGGCGGCGCTGGTGGCGCCGGTTTCGGCGCAAACCGTCATCAAGATCGGCGTGATCACGACCTATTCGGGCCCCTTGGCCCCGCCCGGCCTGTCGAT
>Ga0187871_10003226_pt1 | contig 12721 bp, 11 predicted proteins | sample June2016WEW_16_1_FD_132988 | JGI IMG/M metagenome (GOLD analysis project Ga0187871, IMG submission 132988) | Peatland microbial communities from SPRUCE experiment site at the Marcell Experimental Forest, Minnesota, USA - June2016WEW_16_10 | ecosystem: Environmental > Terrestrial > Soil >... | reverse complement strand
TTGACCGGAGAGCCCGGCGGCACTGGCGCTGCCGGTGCAACCGATAGAGGCGGCTCGAAAGCTTCGGGCAACGCCGTGAAGAACTCGTTGGAGAGGCCTGGTGACTCCAACCCAACCAAGGCGCCAGGAATCGGCGGCGCTGGAGGCCGCGGAGGCTCGGTAATCTGGGAGGGCGGAACGTCTGTGCCTAACGACGAAGGAATCGCGGCAAATCCGGCATCGGTTGGAGTGCTCTGCTGAAATGCGGGAGGCGCATTCAGGATCGCTGGTTCCGCCGCAGGCTCGACGAACAAAGGTCGAGCATCCCGCAGAAAGGAGAACGCAGGCACAGCCGTTGGAGTCGTCGTATTAATTCCGCCGGGAAGCACTGGAGATGTTGACGACGGAGCCGGAGGGTTACCAACCGGTGCCGCGCCGCGGTCGCGGGCTGGGAACACTATGGGTTGCTCCGCTGCCAAGCTCGAGAACAGCCCAGGAAATGCGGGTGCCGTCGGACCCGGCACAGCCGCATAGGGATTTACGTTGACCGGAGAGCCCAGCGGCAATGGCGCAGCTGGCGCGACCGACAAAGGCGGCTGAAGCGCTTCCGGCAACGCGGTGAAGAACTCGTTGGCCAAGCGCGCCAGCTCAATCGGATCGAGCACGCCGGAGGTTAGGCCCTCTGTTCCCTGCACCTTCGCCCAGTCGCCGCTTCCCGGAATCGCTGCCGCGTCTCGACTCGCGTCACTTGTACTCATGGTACTGTCCCACGTCTACATCTTCGAGTAGGGCAATGGCATCGTCGGTAAGTACGGCGGCAGAGCAGTACAACGCAATCAGGTACGAGGCCAGAGCTCTCTTGTCGATCCCCATGAAGCGAACCGACAAGCCAGGGCTCTGCTCTCCGGGCAGCCCCGGTTGAAAAAGGCCGACCACGCCCTGTTTTCTTTCGCCAACGCGCAGCAGCAGGATCTTGGAATGGTTGTTCTTGATTCCGACGTCGATCTTGTTGGTGGGAACCAGCGGAATACCGCGCCAAGTAAGGAACGGAGTGCCGAAGAGCGTGACGGTCGGAGGCGGAACGCCGCGGCGGGTGCATTCGCGTCCGAAGGCGGCGATGGAGCGAGGATGTGCGAGGAAGAAGGACGGTTCTTTCCAAACTTTCGTCAGCAACTCGTCCAGATCGTCAGGAGTCGGTGCGCCCTTGCGCGTCTTCAGCTTCTGCGAGGCGGGAACATTATTTAGAAGTCCGTAATCAACGTTGGTGAGGAGCTCGCCCTCCTGCTTTTCTTTCACGTTCTCGATAAGAATCCGTAACTGCTCTCGAACCTGATCGTAAGGATTACTGTAGATATCCGAAATTCGGGTGTGAACATTAAGAACAGCGCTGATGCTGCTTAACCGGTATTCTCTCGGCTTCTCCAGATACTCGGCATAAGTCGGAACCATCTCCGTTTCTTCCGTCTGGCTGCAGAGGGATTCGATCGCCTTACCCTCATCAACGCGGTTCACTCTGAACGTGCCCGCCTCGAGCGGCTTCCAATCCAGCAAACGAACCAACCAACGGGGTGTGATGGCCCCGTACTGCGGAGCAGTTTTGGTAACGTTCGCGAGTTGAAATGCTGCATTCTCGCCTAGAGCACTACGGGTGCCGTCATCTGCCACTGAGTTGCCTCCTTCGTTATACGAAACGTCATACCGAAACCAATCGCGCAGATATTACTCCCTGCGCGAGCCAAGTGCAAATTTGCGGGTTGAATTGAGCTCACGAATCCCGAGACCGGAACATACCCCCGAGTTACTGCTGTTTAGACAGCGATGCTATCGCTTTGCCCCGAGTTGTAAGCCAATTGCGAAATCTGAAGTGTTATTGCGAGCCGGGATTGAGCGCGATGTGCGGCTATCGGTAGCGTCCTATTAGTAATTGGACTTACTCAGCTTTCGATTGCTGCATTCAACGTGCTTCGTATCCATTCCGAGATGGTTTTGTTACTGGCCTTGGCCGATGCGGCGAAGCGCTCGATTTCTTCGGGAGTGAGGCGAACGTGCATGACCCGGCCCTTTGCGATTCCGGTCGGCAGCTTGGGGCGACCTACTTTCATCGGCTTAACTGGGACAAGGCCTCTGGGCTCCTGAACGACAGCGGCTCTAACTGCGTCTACCGCCGATGTTATCGCGCCGCCGTGCGGTACCGTGATGTGGCGCTTGGGGTTATTTGGGTCGTCTTTCATACAGCAACCATCAGAAGTTCAGAGTTATTGTGTTACGTAAACTAAACAGAGTTACTGTGTTACACAAACTCCACGCCCAGTAGTTAGCAAAGCAAATTGAACTCAGGAATAACAAGATTAACAACAGGCAAAAAGAACCAATTGCGCTAGTTCGAGTGTGGTTTTCAAATCGGACGCCGCCTAAATTCCCGCGCCGTAATCGGCAAAGTTGCTCTTCTCGAATTCGCTTCGGTACTCGCGGCGCTCTTGGTCCTCGTTGGCCAGCCCGGTCACGGTACTGCCATTCACCCCTGCGCTCGCCGCCTCCAGGTGAGCCAGTTTGTCTAGTCGCACGCGCAGCCCGTTGACGTCCTTTGCCAGCGCGATCAGGGCATCGCTAAGCGGGTCCTTGATCTCGCGCGGATCCGTGATGAGAACCCGCTTGCCGTCGCGATAGACGATGTGTGCAGGCACTCCCACGACCGTCGAGTTGGGCGGCACATCGCGCAGCACTACCGAGCCAGCGCCTACGCGCGAGTTATCGCCGACGACGATGTCTCCCAGGATGCTGGAGGTGTTGCCGACGACAACGCCGTTGCCGAGAGTGGGGTGCCGCTTCTTTTTTGCCAGGCTGGTGCCGCCCAGAGTCACGCCGTGATAGAGGGTCACGCCATCGCCGATGATCGCCGTTTCGCCGATCACTACGCCCATGCCGTGGTCGATAAAGAGGCGGCGTCCGATGGTAGCACCGGGATGAATCTCGACGCCGGTCCAGAAGCGCGAGACCTGCGACAGAAAGCGAGCCAGCAGGCGGAAGCCATGCAGCCACAACCAGTGGTTTATGCGATGCGCCCACACCGCGTGCAGTCCTGCATAGTTGATCAGCACGGAGAACCAGCCGGTTGCCGCCGGATCTTCCTTCAGGACGAATTGAATATCTTCTCGGATCGTTCGCAGCACGCTCGCGCCTCGCCTAGCAGGTTTCAACCACTCTTAAGACAGCCGTCTGAAACATCACACACAGACCAGGTAGCAGCCAGTACTCGTTATGCGAGGCGGTTGCTTCCCGCGGTTTCCTTCAATATTTCCGCACGCGGCGGTCGACCCGATCGGACCAGGCGTGAATCCCGCCAGTAAGATTCCAGACCTGGGTGAAGCCGGCCATGTGTAGAAGCTGCACTGCCTTGGCACCGCGCGGTCCCATTTTGCAGACGGCCACGATCTTGCGCTTGGAATCGAGCTCGTGCACTCGTTCGAGCAGTTCGGGCAGCGGGATGAGGTGCCCGCCAATGTTGGAAGTTTCGTATTCGTTCTCACTACGCACGTCAAGTAAAAAGAGGTCCTCACCGGCATCCAGTCTCTGCTTCAGTTCTTCCGCTTTGATTTCAGGAACGGCCATGATTTTTCTCCTCACTAGAAATCTTCGTTATGAATGCCTACCGCACTTACTTCGTTTTCAGCCTAAAAACACAAAACCCACCTGCCATTTGTACTTCTGGCGGTGGGTCTAAATGAGGTGCCGGCTTGTAATTTACTTAGCCTTGCGGTTTCCTCACGCCAGAAGACACGTGCGCGCAACACATACACATGCGGCAACAGGCTTCGGTCTTCATGGCGTCGAATATCATGTCGATTCGCATAACAACATCCTCAAAGAAACTCTGGAGCACAGGATGGGAGTTGAACCCATGAATAACGGCTTTGCAGGCCGCCGCGTTAGCCACTTCGCCACCTGTGCCCGTATTGGGCTGCGTTGATTGCTGCCCAAAACACAAAACCCACTACCGTCTGGCAGTGGGTTCGACTAAAACTTAGAACTGGTCGATTAGGCCCGAATGCCAGAATAAACGCGTGCGCAACAGCAACACATGCTGGAGCAACAGACGTTCATCTGGATCAGGCAGCTCATGGAAAGATACATTATCTGAATTGCAGGCTGCATGCAAGTGAATCTTTCATGAAGGCGAGAATTGACGCGCATGGGTTAATTCGGATATAAACACTCCACCATGATGTTGCGTTGCCAGACCGGTCGAATGACGTGCTGCTGTTGTTGCGGCATATACCCATCTGGCGCACGGGAGATCGTGGAATAGCACTTATCTAACCAGGATCTAGTTGTATCGACCCATCCGCCAGAAAGTTCAGGCGGGTGGGTTTTTCGTTTTGCAGGCAGAACAGTTGAAGGAAGCAGAGGCCGCGTTAAGCCGCCTAAATAGGAGTCCATCGATGTCCGAAGAAAACAAGATCGCAACCGAGGCCACTCGACTGGGTCTGTCGCTTGACGTATGGGCAGTCATCACCGCATTCCTGCTGGCACTTCTCGTGCGCGTCGGAGTGCTGAAGCACGTCCCCTGGTAAGAGCCGGATCAAGAGGAGAAACAAAATGGCTACATCTGCCGCGCTGCCAAACTCGGAGGCCCGGAACCATTTCGCGAACGTCGCTCGATTTATCCCGGGCGTGCTTCTGCTTGCAGTAATCGGATTCGCCGGTAAGATACTTGAGCAATCGATTAATGGCTACGCCAAAGCTCATCACCTCGTCATTCCTAACGTCGAGTATGTGCTCTGGGCCATTGCGATTGGCTTGCTGATCGCAAACACAGTGACCATTCCGAAGATATTTCTGCCGGGGATCGCAACCTACGAGTTCTGGCTGAAAGCCGGCATTGTGCTGCTCGGCGCGCGCTTCGTTGTTGGCGACGTGCTCAAGTTGGGCGGAATCAGCATCGCTCTGGTTGTGCTAGAAATCTCAGGGTCGTTGATTCTGATGACGCTGCTCGGCAGGCTCTTCAATCTGAAGCCGAAGTTGACATCACTGCTCGCAATTGGCTCCGCTGTATGCGGCGTCTCCGCCATCATCGCAGCCAAGGGCGCTATCGACGCAGACGATGAGGATTCGTCTTTCGCGATTGCCGCGATCCTCGCACTCGGAGCCATCGCGCTGGTGACCTTTCCGCTAATTGGACACGCGCTGCACATGAGCGACAACGCCTATGGATTGTGGTCAGGCCTCGCCGTCGATAACACGGCTGAAGCCACGGCCGCCGGCGCACTGTACTCCGATGTTGCCGGAAAGGTCGCCGTGCTGGCGAAAACCACTCGCAACGCGACCATCGGCTTCGTCGTGCTCGGCTACGCCATCTACTGGGCAAGCCGAGGACAGGCGGAAAAGGTGAAGAACAAGGGCGCTTTTCTCTGGAACAAGTTTCCGAAATTCGTGTTGGGATTTCTGGTGATCTCGTTGCTCGTCTCGGTTCACGTCTTCAACAAGGAACAGGTGGGAACACTGGCAAATCTTTCCCGTTGGGCGTTTCTGCTGACCTTCGCGGGCGTTGGTTTGCGCACTAACTTCCGCGAGATGTCTAAGCAGGGAGTAAGACCCTTTATCGTTGGCGCGCTGGGAGAGATATTGATCGCTGGCCTGACGCTGGGTCTTGTCGTTGCGGCCAACGCCATCTGGAAGCTTTAGACAGGTTGTCATACGTAGTTCGGGAGTTAGTACAGGTTTTCACACGGATGACCACTTGCCGTTACTTGGTTATGGGTTGCAAATTGATAGGTCAAAGTGGAGTCCGCCTTCAAATGCAGTTAACTTTCGAGGTTCGCCGATCGCGGGCCGGATGGAGATGAAATGGCTATTGCAAACAGCATTACTGAGTTGATTGGGAAAACGCCGCTACTTTACCTCAACAAAATTACCAATGGTGCCGCGGCGCGAGTGGCCGTAAAACTGGAGAGTCAGAATCCGCTGGCCAGCGTCAAGGACCGTATCGGGGCCGCAATGATCGAGGCGGCCGAGCGCGACGGCAAGATTCATCCGGGTAAGACAGTCCTCATCGAGCCGACCAGCGGCAATACCGGAATCGCGCTCGCATTCGTGGCGGCCGTGAAGGGATACGAGTTAATCCTCACCATTCCGGAGACGATGAGCCTGGAACGGCGCGTGCTTATGCTGGCATTCGACGCCAAGATCGTGCTCACTCCCGGCCCCAACGGCATGAAGGGCGCAGTAGCCAAGGCCGAAGAGATTCTCGCCGCCACTCCGAACGGCTACATTCTGCAACAGTTCAATAACTCCGCAAATCCCCAAGTTCACTTTGAAACCACCGGCCCCGAGATTTGGAACGACACCGACGGTAAGGTGGACATCCTGATCTCAGGTGTAGGTACAGGCGGCACACTGACCGGCGTCGCACGCTACATCAAACCGAAGAAGCCGGGGTTCAAGGCGATCGCGGTTGAGCCGACGGACAGCCCGGTGCTCTCCGGCGGTAAGCCCGGTCCGCACAAGATACAGGGAATCGGCGCTGGTTTTGTCCCCGGCGTGCTGGATACCAAGTTGATCGATGAGGTGATCCAAGTCTCGAACGATGAGGCGATCGAATATGCGCGACGGTTGCCAAAAGAAGAAGGTCTGCTGGTTGGAATCTCTTCTGGAGCCGCTGTTTTTGCCGCTGTCAAGGTGGCCCAGCGCCCGGAGAATGCGGGCAAGCTGATCGTCGCCGTCATACCCAGTTTTGGCGAGCGATACCTCAGCACGGTTCTCTTCGAGGAGCTGCGCAAGGAAGCACTGGCACTGCCTACCACGCCGATCGCGGAGCCGTCAGCTCCCAAGGCGTAGCTGCGGGCGAGTGACAGGATCGCCACGGAAAACGAAAAGTCCTAAGGACTCAGGCTCTTGGGGCTTTTTCCATGGTGCGTCACGCATGGCGGGCCACGCGTAAGCGCAGCCGAAGTAGCTGTGGTTCCGAGTCCTGCGTGCAGCCGCTACAAGAACAGAGCGGTGCTGGAATGTGACACGTGCCGAGGAGATGAAAAAGCCGAAGGCCGCCGGACGGCTTACGCCGGAGGTTGCACCTCTGGCCACGCCATCTCCGGTCTCGCTGACTTTCAATTGCCATCCTTAATTGCTGTAATCGGATTCTTTGCCGGTGGCCTTGCTGCTACCTATTTCATTCTGCTGCTGTCTTGAAAACGATGACGAGCACACGAACAATCGAAATCCAGGCCTCTGGCCATAGTGAACGTGGGCCAGCTCTATTGGTCTATCTCATTCTAGGCGTCGCCTTCGGAATTGTGCTGACCAAATCGGAAGTTCTTTCCTGGTTCCGAATCCAGGGGATGTTCCGCTTTCAGTCATTCCGCATGTACGGCATTATCGGGACGGCAGTCGTGACAGCAGCTATTTCAGTTGCGCTAATCAAACGATTGGGATTGAAGTCCGTCTCCGGCGAGGTCATATCGCTGCCACCAAAGCAGTTGGGGAGCGGCATACGCTACGCAGTCGGCGGCACCATCTTCGGAGTGGGATGGGCTCTGACCGGGGCTTGCCCGGGGCCGCTCTTCGCGCTCATCGGCAACGGAGTTTCCGTGATGCTTGTGGCAATTCTTAGTGCTTTGCTCGGTACCTGGGTCTACGGATTGCTGAGACCGAGACTCCCGCACTGATCAAGCAGATTCTGAGCCCCTGGCGGGATGATGAAAAGCAACTCCATAGATGAAAAGTACCTCCATAGCAGAAGAGGGTAGGATGCGGACAGCATGGCTCAACGCGATCGCACTCGCCGCCGTCGCAATTGCGATAACCCTGGTGGTTATCCATAACCTTGCGGGAGACAACTCGACCCAATTACTGAACGTCTCGTATGATCCGACCCGGGAACTTTTTCAGGATCTGAATAAGCAGTTCGTCGAAAGATACTTCAAGGAAACCGGCAAGAGATTGACCATCAAGCAATCTCATGGAGGCTCTTCTCGCCAGGCGAGCGCCGTTATCGATGGCATGCCAGCAGATGTCGTTACGCTGGCGTTGTCTTCAGACGTAGATGCGCTCCGCAAGCAGGGGCTGATCGCCGGGGACTGGGCCAGGCGATTGCCGAACAATTCCCAGCCGTACACGTCCACAATTGTTTTTGTCGTCCGCAAGGGAAATCCTAAGTCCATCAAAGACTGGCCGGATCTGGTCCATCCTGGGGTATCCGTGATTACTCCGAATCCGAAGACTTCAGGGAACGGCAAGCTGAGTGTCCTGGCGGCGTGGGGCTCGGTAATCTACCGCGGAGGACGTGATGCTCAGGCGCTCGAGTTTCTCAAACAACTCTACCAGCACGTGCCAGTGCTCGACTCGGGTGCTCGCGACGCCACCAACACATTCACGCAGGAAAATCTTGGCGACGTGCATCTAACGTGGGAGAACGAGGCTTTGCTCGAAACTGCGGAATACAAAGGCGAGCTGGAAATAGTCTACCCGCCGGTCAGCATCCGCGCAGAGCCGAGCGTGGCGTGGGTTGACGCCAACGTAGCTCGACGGAAAACCGAGGCCTATGCAAAGGCGTACCTGGAGTTCCTCTTCACCGACCAGGCACAGGAAGCCATCGCTCTCCACGGCTACCGGCCAATCAATTTGGAAATACTCAAAAAACATGCCGACCGATTGCCTCAGATCGATCTTTTTTCCATCGCGATTCTTGCTAAGGATTGGGATGAGGCACAGCAGAAATTCTTTGCCGACAACGGCATCTTCGACGTGATCCATCCATCGAAAGCAAAGCTAGACCAGTGATCGATTCGACGAACAGCGGCGGGACTTTGCCCGCCTTTGGCAGGGTTGTGAAAAGCAGAGGTGACACGCAATGAAGCTTGATTATTCATGGGACAGTGCGCGCAAGGATCTTCTAGCAGGAGTGACCGTCGCCGCCATTTCCTTGCCCCAGGCGATGGCCTACGCGCTCATTGCGGGCATCGATCCACGCTTCGGCTTGTATGCCGCGATCGTGGTGACGCTGGTAGCGTCTATTTTCGGTTCCTCATCTCACCTGATCAACGGGCCAACCAACGCCATTTCGCTCGTTGTTTTCAGCGCGCTCGCTTTTCTTGATCCCGACGCGCGTTTCGACGCCTACCAGGCCACTTTTCTGCTAGGCATCATGGTTGGCACCATTCAGATTCTGATCGCGGTCTTTAAACTTGGGGATCTGACTCGTTATATTTCCGAATCGGTCGTGATCGGCTTCATGGCTGGAGCAGGAGCGTTAGTAGGACTCAGTCAGCTCGGCAACTTGGCGGGGCTTCGCGACCGAGGCACCGGACAGCAACACGTCCTTTACCGCGTTTGGCTCACGCTTACCGGCAGCCATGTGAACCAACGTGCGCTCGGCATCGGTTTGGGAACGATTATCCTGGTTGTAATTCTCAGAAAGCTGGTGCGGAAATACCACCTGCCGCAAATCGACATGCTTTTAGCCCTGATCGTGGCGTCGGCTATTGCGGCTTGGTTCGGCTGGTCCCAACCCGCCCTGGACGGTAAGACGCTGGTGTCGGTAATAGGCAGCGTCCCACGCAGCCTTCCTTTTCCCCACGTTCCCGAGATCAAGTTCTGGTGGGTCGAAAAAATGTCAGGCAGTGCGCTCGCCATCGCCTTCCTGGGGTTGCTGGAAGCGCTCGCGATTGCGAAATCCATCGCCATCTATACTCGCCAGCATCTGGACTACAACCGTCAGTGCCTCGCCGAGGGCTTAGCCAATCTTACCGGCGGATTTTTCCAATGCTTACCCGGTTCCGGCTCACTGACTCGTTCCGCCATCAACTTCCAGTCGGGAGCAGTGAGCCGCTTCTCTGGAGTGGTGGCGGCGGGAACCGTGGCCGTGGTCGTCCTCTTGTTCGCGCCGTCCGCACGGTACATTCCCAAGGCCGCTCTGGCCGGACTCCTGCTCGTCACCGCTGCCAGGCTGATCGATTGGAAGCGACTGAGCTATGCCGTGCGCGCATCCTGGTACGATGCAGGTCTGGTTTTTGTTACTGCCTTCTCTGCAGTTTTCATCAGCGTTGAATTCTCCATTCTCATTGGCGTGGCTCTTTCGTTCGTGTTGTACGTTCCGCGCACCGCCTTACTCCGATGGCGTGAATTAGTCGTAAGCAGCGAGCGAGTGGTGCGGGAACGTCTGCCGGAAGATCCTCCCTGCACCGCTATGGTGCTTTACGATCTGGAGGGCGAGCTTTTTTTTGGTGCAGCACCGGAACTAGATCGCTGCTTTGATGAACTCAAACGACGGATCAAAGACGAGAACATCCCTTTCGTTGTCCTTCGCCTCAAGCGCACTCGCCATCCCGACATGGTTGCGCTGGAACGCATGGACCATTTTCTCCATGACATGGAGACGCAAGGAACGACCGTGCTGCTTTGCGGCATTCGCCCCGACTTTGCGAAGGCAATGAAAAATCTGAAGTTTGACGATTGGCTAGCAGCGGACCATGTTTTCCTCGAAGAAGACGAGAAATTCTCAGCCACCCTCAAGGCAGTTCGCCATGTGTATGAGCTTGTAAAGGACAACACTTGTTCTCATTGCCGACAAAACTCAATATGTGCGGCCGACAGGCCGGCGCAATATTATCTAGTGTAAGGAGGTCGCAGAACCATACGGGCCCGACGACCTGGAAGTTGCCGGATCTGAGTGGTTTTTTCCGGTTTCGCTTGCCTAGTGCCGCTGCTTTTTGATCGCCTTTACTTGGTCTAGGAAGAGCTCTGATTTCTCCACTCCCAGAAACGACAGTGGCCCCCTTTTACCTATCAGCCGCGACAGTCTCTGTGTTTCTGCCGGCCCCACACCCGTGTTTACGCTTCTCTGACCAGACCCGACCGTGCATCGGTAGGTAGCGAGAGCTGCGATCAATCGTTCCTACAACGTCACCGAAGGAGAAATCGACTCCGCCACGTTCAGATTGCTCGATTGTGTTTTGCCTCACCCTCCGTTCCCGTGTGGAGCAACTCCCAGATGCGGTGTCGTACGCGACCGAACTCGGGCGAAAGGCGAATGCCACTGCCTTGACGGGGACGCGGCAGGGGGATATCCACGATGTCCTGGATCGTCCCGGGATTGGATGTCATGACGGCCACGCGGTCGGCCAAAAAAACAGCTTCGTCGATGCTATGGGTAACGAAAAGAATTGTTTTCTTCGTCTCATCCCAGATGCGGAGCAGTTCGTCCTGCAGCATTTCTCGCGTCTGGGAATCCAAGGCACCGAATGGCTCGTCCATCAACAATATCTCCGGATTGAAGGCGAGTGCCCGCGCGATGGCTACTCGCTGTTTCATGCCGCCGGATAATTCATGGGGATAGCGCTCCGCAAAATCCTGCAGCCCGACGAGTTCAAGGTAGTCGCGGCTGATTTCTCGGCGTTCTCTCTTGGAAGTCTTTTTTATCTCCAAGCCAAATTCCACATTTTCACGGACCGTACGCCAGGGAAAGAGGGCGTATCCCTGCAGAACGATTCCGCGATCGAGAGAGGGGCCTTGGACTGGTATCCCGTTGATGAGGATTTCCCCGGAGGTTGGTCGTGCCAGCCCCGCCACAATGTCCAGAAAGGAGGACTTGCCGCAGCCACTTGGCCCCAGGATGGCCAGAAACTCTCCATCGTTTACGGTCAGATTCAGCCGGGATATGGCGACGAATTCGCTTCTTCCAGCTTCCCCAAGGTTCTTGACTGAGAAAATTCGGCTGACGTTGTTCGCCGCTATTTTTGCTGCGGATGACGCGTCGGACGTATCTTCCCCACGGTACCTTTGTTCCTGAAACGTTCCCATAAAATCTCCAAATCAGTTCGGCTTTGTTACGCCGGAAGTCGCTCGAATGTTATTGTTGCCGATTAAAAACGATGTGCGTAAAAGGCCAAATTATGTAGGCGCCTCCCCAGGGTGGCGGGGCATGGCGGGCTCGACCTGAACTACAGTGAGCCGCTCCAGCAATCGCATCATGCCGTCGATTCCTAGTCCCAGCACAGCAATGACCGTCGCGACAGCAAAAATCCGAACCACGTGATAATTCTCCTGGTAGCTAAGGACCAACCATCCTAGCCCGGAGCTCGCCCCCATCATTTCGGCAGCGATCAGCATGAAGAAGGCATACCCGGCGCTCAGTCGCAGGGAGGTAAATAAGGAAGGCGCGGTAGCAGGAAGAACAACTTTCCAGAATAAAGCGACGCGGCTGAGGCCGAAGCCAGCAGCCGTCTTCTTGAGTACAGGGTCGATGTGACGAATCGCAGCAATCGTGCTGAACAGTATGGGCCACACGCAGGCCCAGGCAATGATGGTCACCTTGGTTGCTTCGCCAATCCCTAGAAACAGCAGGATGATGTGGAACAGGATAAAGGGATTGGCCTGGGAAAAAACATCCGCCAATGGCGACAGGGCGGCTTCCACGCAGGGGAACCATCCGCCTAGTAGAAATCCAAGGGGTAGGGCAACCAGCACGGCCAGCAGAAAACCAGCCAGCGCCCGGAACAGGCTAATGCCGACATGATGGAGTAGGTCACTCGTCGTCCTAAGTTCCCAGACCGTCGCCATCACCGAGGAGAACGGTGGAACAAAGACAGGGTCCACCAGCCCGAGCCTAGGCGCCACTTCCCAGACCGCCAGAAGCAACCACACGGACACATATTTCCCAAGAAATCGGAATACCCTTCTTCCGCCATGCCAACCGCAACTGCGATGGCGAGATGTCTCAGATATTCCTAGACTCCTCATCCGCACCTTC
>Ga0187871_10003223_pt1 | contig 12728 bp, 11 predicted proteins | sample June2016WEW_16_1_FD_132988 | JGI IMG/M metagenome (GOLD analysis project Ga0187871, IMG submission 132988) | Peatland microbial communities from SPRUCE experiment site at the Marcell Experimental Forest, Minnesota, USA - June2016WEW_16_10 | ecosystem: Environmental > Terrestrial > Soil >... | reverse complement strand
TTTTGTGGGTGGGACTTGGCACACCGAAACAGGAAATGTGGATGCATCAGCACCGGGACCAATTGCGTGTGCCGGTGATGATTGGGGTGGGAGCAGCGTTCGACTTTCTGTCGTCTCGCAAGAAACAGGCGCCGGTATGGATGCGGGAGGGGGGACTAGAGTGGCTTTTCCGGCTGCTACAGGAGCCTTTGCGGCTGTGGAAGCGCTATCTTGTCGGTGGTTCCGAGTTTGTTTTTCTAGTGGCGCTGGAGTTACTGGGATTGCGGCGATTTGAATGATGGCTCTCGCCGCGCCTACGAAAGGTTCGCGCCCAGGCCGCCTTCACAGACGGTTTGAACCGCTGCATAACGGCTCTCGGCGTTCAACTGCCGCATGATTCGATGGACATGATTCTTGACGGTGAACTCGGAGAGATTCAGGTTCGCGGCAATTTCCTTGTTCGTCAGTCCCCTAGCCAGGAATGCGACGAGTTGCTGTTGCCTGGGAGTGAGGCCGAGTTTCGCGCAGACGCGCTGGTTCAATACCAGCGAACCCTTCAACGCTTCTCGCGCTACGAACTGAAACAGGTGAAGGCAGAGCCTCGGAGGGCATACGGCCTCGCCCTGAGCGACCCGGCGCACCGCAGTGAGCGTTTCTTCGGCGCTCGCGTCGCCCAACAGGTAGCCACTAATGCCCGCTCGCACGGCTTGCAGGAAAATTTCGGGATCTTCTTCCATTCCCAACAGCACGATCTTCATTCCGGGAACAAGCGATAGCGAATCGGCGACGAAAGTCGAAGGGAAAAGTGTTGCGCTCGCATGATCGGCGACCAGAATGTCGCAACCGGACTCGACGAATTGTTTGTCGATCGACGAGGTGTAACGGTCGACTCCAACCACGCAGAAATCCGGCTGCTTGCGTACAATGGCTGCGAGCGCTTCGCGGAGTAGGCGATTTTCGACGAGCAGGAAAAGCTTCAGAGCGTGGGTCGAGCTAGAATCTTTTGCGTGTTTCATTCAGCGTCAAAATCCTGACGGGAGTCCCAAAAATCTCGGCTCAAATTTCCCCAACGAGAAATCAAAATGCGAGTCCCTCGCTGACGATACGACCTTACGTCCGAGGTTTGCCCGGGTCAATCCACGGGGTGTCAACACGCTGTCATCTTTGTGTCCAGCGAGTCGAAGATCGGTGATCTAGGCTACAGTAGCGATCGGAATGCCGGGCGCTCGTGGCCTGTTGTTCGCGTCGCCCCAGATCGAGTCCGGTGAATCCATTGGTAGGAGCGGTGAGAATGATGGCGGATCAACCGCTGGTCGGCTCCCTGGCAGAAAAAGTCATGGAGACCATCGAGCGCACCGAGCACCTGGTCTCACTTGTGCCCGCAAACTTGCTGGACTGGAGTCCGGAACTGCCGTCGAAAGCACCGGAAGTAAACGATCTCGGGCATGTACTGGGTCATCTCCTGGATTGCCTGGCCGGGTTTTGCGCGGCTTTGTACCGCGCATTTCCGAAGCAACTCGCCGATTTCCAGGAGCTTCGATCGATGATCGTTAACGAATCCTGCTCGCCCGAAGAGACGAGGGTGAGGATCAGACTGTATGCGGCTCAGATTCAGCGAGGATTCCAGTACTGCACAGACCAGGACCTGTCGGTGAGAATCCCAACGCTGTTCGTTCCTGAGGGGCAGACGCTGCTGACGGTTCTGCTGGGTAACCTAGAGCACTTGATCAACCACAAGTACCAGTTGTTCTTTTACTTGAAGTTGGTAGGTCTCGCCGTCGGAAGCCGCGACATTTACAGATTTAGAAGCGTTCCGGAATCAGGTACTCAGGCTACGGTCGAACCGGAATGAGAAAACACTGGGCGAGGTGAGCGAGGAAGCTTCACCAGGATCACTGTCCCGGTCTCCGAGGTGCGCTCGATGCTCACCGACCCACCATGATCCTGGACGATCTTGCTGACGATGGCCAGGCCGAGACCCGTTCCGTTGGGCTTGCCGGAACTCACGAACGGATCAAACACGGTGTCGCGGATGGCGGCGGGAACGCCAGAGCCTTCGTCGATGACACGGACCTCGAAAGACTCCTTTCCGCCTTGGACATCGATGGTGACCCTGCTGTCGTCATCCGCACCGGCCTCACAGGCATTCAGGACTAAATTGAAGAAAGCACGCTCCAGCTTCTTGGGGTCGAAAACGCCTTCGGTAGCACTGTGAGTGATTATCGCTATGGTGCGGCCACGAAACTCGGGCCGGACCTTTACGGCTTCGATTGCGCGTCGAATGATGCGATCGAGGTCGGTGGGTTCGGGTAAAATTGCCCGCCGCTGGTCGGCCAGTTCTCGCAGGGAATCGATGAGATCGGTCATCTGCGTGGACGCCGTCTGGATCTCCTTGTAGATTTCGCTCTTGTCGAGCTTCAGCTCATCCGCCTCATATAGGAATTCCGCGTTGGCGACGACCGCGGCTAGATAGTGCCGCAGATCATGAGAAAGGGAACTGGCGGCGCGCCCTAGAGCGGCTATTCGCTCGGTCTCAATCTGCCGCTGTTGCGAGGCCAGGAGTTCACCGCGCATTTTCGCGAACGCCGTGCTCAGCTCGGCGACTTCGCTGGTCCCTTCCGGCGTGATGGAATAGGTGTAGTCGCCTCCCGCAAGCGCGCGAACTCCGGCGACGAGGTTGTCGAGGGGCTTCGTGATCTTGCGAGACACAAATCCGAACAGCAGAGCGCCGAAAATGACCGCGGAAGCGCCGAGGATATAAATCGTGTTGGTGAGTCGGCGCATAAATGCATCGACGGGCGCCAAAGGCATCATTACGAAACATCGCACCGGCGATGGCAGCGCGCCGTGCAACAGCACCGATGAAAATGCGTAATGATCCGAGGCCAGTGCGATTTCATTGGACTCTGGCCTCGTCTGCGGGTCCCCGCGGCTGATTAGCCGTTGCAGCTCGGCTTCGTCTTTGGGCGGCAGGGTTGACGCGATCAAGTCTTTGTCGGTGGCCAGTGCGATCTGATTTTGCGCAACGAGCGCCATCTGTTCCGCGATACTGGAATTGACCTGGTAGCCGATGGCCAGAAAGCCGAGTTGCTTCGAATCGCTTCCTGTTCCCGCGATGATCGGGCGGAGAAACACCCAATAGAGACGGCCATTGTCATACCACCACGAAGCATCGTCTCCTTGTTCGATGGAGCGCTTCAAGTCGCGCTGAGCGGCTTCCTGAGGCCAGCCGGGATTGGTGATATGCAGGGCGACAATCTGCTTGTCGGGCCTGGCCAATACGAAAAGATCGCTACCCGCTAACTTCCAAAATGTTGTCGAGGCGTCCTGGATCGTGAGCGCATCATCGGTGGGCATCATGGCTTCCAGCGTCGGCAGGTCAGCCAGCATGGCCGCCGTGCTGGAGAGCTGGCGTTCGCGCTGACGCTGAACTCCCTCAAACGCGCGGACCGAATCTTCCGTGCCGTCACGGACCTGACGATCCGTTTCCACGCTCACGGTGTGCCGGATGATGAGTAGAAGTCCGCCCGTCAGGCCGCAAATCGTTAGCAGCGTGGCAAGAAACAGCTGCGTTCGTAGGCGGAGATGCGTCATGGCGCCTCCACGTCCGATCATTGTGGCAATGCACCGCCGCCGGGCGCACTGGGGACAAATTTATAGCCTGCGCCGTGGATGGTGAGAAAGTAGCGGGGGTTCGCGGAGTCAGGCTCGAGCTTTTGGCGAAGGCGAAGAATGTGATTGTCAACCGTGCGGGTCGATGGATAGTTTTGATAGCCCCACACTTCGTTCAGCAATTCGTCTCGCGTGAGTACCCTGCCCGGTGAGGAAGCGAAGAATTTCAGGAGCTTGAATTCTTGCGCGGTGAGCGTGACCTGTTTCCCGGCCTGCGTGGCCTCCATGCTGGTGAAGTCGATGCGAGCATCGCCGAAAACGAGCACTTCGTGGCTTACCGCCTTTGCCGGAACGCTGGAAATCTGCGGACTCTTCGCCGCCCCGCGCCGCATGGCGCGCCGGACGCGCGCCAGCAACTCTCTTGGGCTGAAGGGTTTGGTCACGTAATCGTCGGCGCCGAGTTCCAGCAACAGCACTTTGTCCTCTACTTCTGCGTTGGCGCTCAATACCACAATTGGCACAGACGCCGCGATCGTCTTGAATTCACGACACAGCTCCTTGCCGGAAAGGCCCGGTAGCTTCAAGTCCAGCAACACCGCGCTGGGTGGCTGCTTCCGGAAGCTCTCCAGTCCCGAGATACCATCCGACGCGATCTGCACGTTTAGCGAATCCGCCTCCAGCAGGCGCTGCAGAGTTCTCTGCATGGCGCGGCTGTCTTCCACAACCAAAACGGTTTCCATTTTTTTGTCCTTTGAAGGTGTTTTCACATTGCCCTTGAGTTAGTCGTTTGACGTCAAAAATATCGAGTTATATGGCCTTCTTTGAGTCACTACTCTCCACAACCACCTGCACGCTAATAGTCCGTTTTCAGCGTGTCGGGATCGTAGTCCTGTCCATATTTGTTTTTGTGATTCCTTTGCGTCTGTTTTACAACCGGGACCGAAATCATCGCTAGAGTCCGGTGTTCACCCTCGATCGTCACCGCCTTCTGCAAGCCTCTCAGCGATTCGGGTGTCGCGTTCTCGTACCACACATGAATCGCGTAATTGCCGGGGGGTACGTCCGCGATGGAATAGTGGCCGGTCTTGTCCGAGATCCCGAAAAAGTTAGACTCCACCGCCAGGACCACTCCGGTCATTCCAGGATGAATATTGCAGAACAGATAGGACGGACCGATGCGATCGAATTTGACTGACCGCTGCGCTCCGGCCTGATACAGACCCAGATCGAAACGCTTTCCGCGATAAAGAGAAAAAACGTTGTGAAACCAGGGATCGTAGTTCGGGAAATCCACCACGCTACCTACCGGTACAACTAACAAGCTAGGTTCGAAACGCTTGTTGTGTTGCACCAGCCGATAGTGAGGTTTTTGGGTAGTCGCGGAGACCCGTTGGACGGCGCCTGTGGGTACCAGCCACACGACAACCTGGGAGGCGTCGAGGACCTGGCCGGACCCGGTTTGACTCAGCTCTACTTCGCCGTTGACATCCGTCGCCCCCTGGCCGACGGTGCCCGTCAATGGAGCGGAATCCGGCGCGGTCAGGAACGTCAGCCAAAACAGAACGAGAATAGGTGTAGCGAATCTCATGTTGCCTCTAGAAGAGAAATCCAACCGCCAAACCAATCTGCCCGGCCGAGTTCGGCGTTCCTGTGATTTCGTAGGTTCGCAAGCGCCGGTATTCCGCCGAGAACAGCAGGTCGGAACGCGGCCTGAAGATGTAATTCGCGAACAACATCTCATTCCGAGCCGGCACAGACAGTAAGAAGGAATTTGATTCGGCCGATTGCCTCAATTCCGCGGCGTTTCGCTCGCCCGTGCCGGCCGCGACATTGAATTCATTTCGCGCGTTCACTTTGATCTTGAATTGCGACCAACCTCCGATAACCCCAAGACTGGCGAGTTCCGGGGCGGTGACCGCCGCATAATAAATTGCATCCGTGGGTTGCAGAGGGCTCATCGGCAGACCACCGAAGCCGTCGAGACCTCTGCCCGTAAAAAACTGACCCGACAACTCGGTTCGCGGGAACAGCGGAATCTTCCAATCCATCGTCCCCGCCCACCCGGCGACGTCATAGTCGCCCATGAACCTCTGTGGAGAGTAAACCCCGGATATTCCTATCACCGCAGGGCGATCCTCGGATTTCGTGCTTGCGGATAACCTTACCGCGTAAGTGGGCTGCCGGGAACTCTCGTTCGGAGATGGGATTCGCAGATTTGTGTTCGGGGCATAATTCGTGTTCGAAGAAGGATCCATAACTCCAGCTTCGATCTTGAACGGCGATAGAGCCCCGTTAAATCGCTGCTCGACGCGCACCGTCGGCGTCCACGTCCACAGATTGCCAGCCGATGCAAAACCCGGCACCACTACCGTCATATACGTCGTGGGCATATTGGGCGAAAAGAACGGGTAGTCCAGGCCCGCGACCGCTGACGTATTTTTCCAATCGAACCGGATTCGCGCGAGCCGAACTTCCGCGAGGCCCGAACTTGTTGGTCCGTAGCCGCTCGGAAGTCCGCCGAAGAAGTCCATTTGTACATCCGCGCTCGTGCGGGCTCCAAAAAGTTCGGGTCCGGTGCCTGTCAAACCGATAATCGATTGCCTTACCGAAGCTCCCACGCTCCCGGCGGAGTATCCCGGAACTTGCGGAATGGAGATACTCGGCAAATCGGCATTATCAACCTGACCAAAGTTCGCGAAGGCGTTAAATAGCGCCATCCCCGAAAGCTTCAGGTGAAACTTCGAACCGCTTTCCACTTTTGTCTGCCGTTGCTCCTCGACTCTGGCGTTCAAGATGTCCCAATCGTCCTGTGAGATTTGCGCTACTCCGGTCTGGCCTTCCCCGGGCTGCTGTTGCGGAGAGTTGGCTGGGGTGGCGGCAGCGTCACCTCCCGCTCGATTCTCCTCATTTATTGTTCCCGACGAGGCCGCATTCATTCGCGTGAGCACTTCTTGAAGCGCCGCGCGCAATTGCTGAATTTCTGTTCTTGATTCTGCAAGTTCGACCTGCGTCTGCTCGAGAGACTTAGTCAATCGGTCAATCTTCGAAGTGATTTCGGCTTGGTTCCCCGCCGGCCTCGGGGATGTTTCCGACTGCGCAAAGGCAGCCGGGCTTACCACTAACATGACACCCAAGAGCGGGTAACAAACTCGCGAGGCGATGTATAAAGGGGACCTCATAACAAACTAACCTCCTTACAATTTCCAATAAACGCTATCAAGCCGTCAGAGAGTGCTATGGTGACTTTCGTAAGTCACCTGGTCAGAACCGGCGACGGTAGAACGCGTTGCCTTTCGAGCGTGCGCAGAGCGTATTTCCATCGGATCGCTTCTACCGGTAAGGAAAACAGTGTCCGCGCATGAAACATCGACCTACGCACGGTGTGGCGCCACTGCGATGCATTTCCCTTTATTCTAGTCCCAAGGTCGGCGGTTTTGACCGTACCAATGGATGACTGCCGTCCTACCGGGAAAATTCTATCCCGTACATAGGAATTCCACGAATTTCGATGGTCGACGAACTCCCTATGCACAAAAAGCGTACATTTGGCCCCATCAAGACCGGAAATCGCGGTCTTTAGTCCAAATTGTGTCACCCAGGCTTCGATGCGGGGCGGCAGTGATCGTAGACACCAGTCATGCAGCACTTGGGGAATTCGACGGGGGAAGAGTGTTTTCGTCAACGAAAGCACAAGCCCAAATGCATTTCGAGGTTTCGCCTCACGTCCCATTTGCGCAATCACTTCACCCCATAGATCGTTATCGCCGTAGTGCCGGTCGACGAAATAGCCGATCTCAAATAGCCAGGATACCCGTACCCATGATCCCAGCAGGTGCTTGAATGCATGCATCACCTGAAGGCAAAACATTTGTTCCGCTGGAAGGGCAGGGAACGATAATCCGTGCAAGGTCTTGCTTTCGATGCGATCGAAACAGGCCGCGGGCGCATCGATGGATACGCCATGGGAAGCATGGCGAAGCGTCGTCACTAGATCGACCTCGCGATGGCGAGGCACTGCATAGATGTCATCGTTCGGAGAGGGAATATGGCGAAGGGGAGTGGCGAAGGTCACCTCGTCCGCTTCCCGTGTCGCCTCTTGCTCGTATCCGCAGCACCGCATAGCATGTTTCGCCTTCTCCAGCGAGTCTTCCGCGACAAGAAAATCGAAGTCTGTCTGGTGCCGTAAATCGGCCGAACGGCAGAATTCTGGAGTCAACGTAAAGCCCTTAAGCGCGCAAAAGTGAACGTCATTCCGGTGGAACGATTCGACTAGACGCTCGAATTCGTCGAGCATTGCGAGAGTGCGCCGACGGTTTGCGTCCAACCGGTATTCGAGGGCCTGGCGCAACTCTTCGGGAATGCCATAAAGGGCGTTATTGTCTTGCAGCTGGGTCAAGAAATAGAGCGCCAGGCCGCTTTGATCGAGCCATCGTAATAGCTTGCGACGCTGGGATGCGCTAGAGCGGCGCAGAGCACCCAGACGCGAAAAATCGGGAACAGGGCGCAGCGCGGCCAGAAGGAGTATCCGGAGGTCGCGTTCACGCATTACACGCGCCTCCCACTCGTAGTGTCGTATTCTGCGCCAGAATCGGCGCGTCCTGTTTGCGTGTAACGAACTCCGTCAAGCGAATCAGCGAAGGAAGTATCGATTCCTCAAAACGTCGCACATCCACGTCACGTCCGATGAACGCCAGTATCTCTCCGCGTTCCCTGTCAGCTCCGATTAAGCACGCGGGGCCCATACAGTAAACAATCAAACTTCCCGCCATAACGATCGAGGCCTCCGACGTTGTGCCCCGTACATCCACATCACGAACTATTTTCCACCGGCAGGACTGCGAAGCTGGCTCTCGCGCAGCCAACTGAGACAATGAGGAGAGGAAACTCAGGTCGTTCGTTTCCAGCAAAACATTCGCGATTTCCAGATAAACCTGCGCCTTCAATGGCGTCGGAGCGAAGCGCCGCAACAAATCCAGCGGGTCTCTATAGGAAGCGGGCTCGGGAGTAAACATTTCAGTTCCTCTCGCAGAATTGATGAATGGCATCAGCGGTGACTTGGGGTGACTCACCGGTTCGCACACGCCAAGCTCCGCAGTTCGCTATACATCGAATCATCGCGGAGCGCGCAATCGACGCATCCGGGACTTGGTCAGGAAGCCTCTCAGCAGCACTCTCAAAAAATGCTCGGGCCTCATCTGGACTGTAGGGAGCAAATTCGCACCCCGGAGCGGAAGCGCGTTCGAGGAACATCAGCCAATGGGGGCGCGAGAGCAACGCTGCGGTGTTTTGGCGAAATGCTTCTGGCTCAATTTCAAACGCCAGTTCACCGTTGAACCACATTTTCGGGGTTCTTCCGCTGAGTTCAGGAAAGTATTGAATGGCGTCCGGCAACAGCTTCACGGGAGCGCTGATTCCGTGCGCGGTCAAGACATTAGATTCCTGAGATATATAGGTCCAATCATCAGAAATCAGGGAAAACCCGCACCGCGTTAGAGCCACCGAGAGAGTCGATTTTCCGGCCCCCGAAACGCCCGCAATCAGCAGCCCCTTGCCGTCACGATCAAGACAAGCGCTATGCACCGGAACCGCTCCCACAGTGGTTCCCATAACCCCGACGGTAATCGGCAGCCAGTGCGAGTTCCAGAACGCCGCGTCGGTTGCCGAGGCTTGCGAGACGGCGCCCACAACTTGTTTCCGCAACAGGTCGAATACAAATATTTCGTAAGCCCCAATGGTGGCGAAAACCAGGTGATGAAGCCCGCGAAAATGCGTCTGGGTCAACACGTCACGATTCGAAGGCAGCGAGGCGTCGAGGAGCACATTCATTTCGAACGTACGGCTGGTTCGAGGCCGGTCAGGACATCTCCAGCGGTCCACCGACGCGAGGATCCGTTCAGAGTTCGTCGCGAAGGCGCAGTGTGCGCCCGCAATTTGCAGATCGGAGCGCAACGGCAATACAGCTCGATTGATCAGGTGAAGCTTAGCCATGTTCTGCTCGACTTTATCGCGAAAACAGGAAACGTGAACGTTGCTAGCGAACAAATGACAGCCCGGTGACATGGCCGTGACACGCCTCTGGAGCCCAAAAAGTAATTTCGAAAAGCGAGTAAGGATATGGAACGCGAAATGTCGAAGAAGGTCATTTTTTTCTTTCCATCGTTCGCCAGCAGTGATGCAACGGCGCCCTTGGGTCTACTGGCAGTCGCCACGCCGCTGTTGCGCGCGGGATACTCCATCCGCCTGATCGACTCCACGATCACTCCAAACTATAAAAAACGCGTTTTGGAAGAAGTGAAGGACGCAATCTGCCTCGGCATTTCCCTTGTGACCGGCCCGATGATTCGGGAAACCGTGGAGATCGCTCGGGCTGTAAAAGCGTGGAATCCCGATTTCCCTGTCATCCTTGGCGGCTGGCATCCTTCGTTGCTTCCGAAACAGACGCTGGAATCCGATTACATCGACATCGTCGTCAAGGGGCAGGGAGAGGATTCGCTGTTGGATGTGGTGCAGCACCTGGAACATCATTCCCCTCTCGATCTGGTTCCGGGCATCGGCTTCAAGCGCGATGGCAAATTAATCTTCACCACAGACCGGCCCCTCCGGCCAATCGTTGATTCTCCGCCAAAGGCCTACCACATCGCAGACTTCGACGCCTACGAGCGCGTGTGCGGCCGCCGATGGGCGATGTACATCTCCAGCCTGGCGTGCCCGTACAACTGCTCGTATTGCACCAACGCCGGGGTCTACGGGCGCAAATGGAACGCCCTTTCTGCCGATCAATTCGTCGAAGAGACCGTGGATCTCACGCGCCGCTACGGTCTGGAGCTGCTGTGGGTCGTGGACGATAACTTTCTCGTCGATCTCGATCGCGCCCGCTTGATCGCCGACGGTTTGGTCAGCGCCGGAGCCAACTTCCGCTGGAGCATTCAGGCCACCACGAATCTCACTTCGCGTCTGAGTGTCGAAGACTTGAAGCTGCTCCGCCGCGCCGGGCTCCAGCAGATCTGCCACGGCGCGGAGTCCGGTTCGCAGAAAATGCTGAAGCTGATGAACAAAGGCTTCCAGAATTTCGAGACGATCTATGAGACCGCGCGACGCTGCCTCGCGGCCGACATTCGCCCATCGTTCAACATTATTTTCGCCTACCCGGGCGAAGGGCCGGTCGAGCGGCGCCAGACCATCGATTTCATCATGGACATGTGCCGCCGCCATCCGGGCGCGGAATTCTGGACCAACATCTTCACGCCTTATCCTGGCGCGCCGGTTATGCAACGCGCCGAAGAATATGGAATTGAAGTGCCCAACTCTTTTGAAGGCTGGGCGGATTTCTTTCCTCGATACACCACGCTGCCTTGGCTAAAGGGCGGCGAGCATCGCCGCCTCCAAGTGATGCGGGACTATTTGCGGTTGGCGTTCGATCGCATTCCGATCAGCGCGGACACCCGGAGCCGCTCCACGCGGCTGATCCAGAAGTCCTTTTCGTTTCCGGCGCGCTGGCGGCTCGACCACGACGTCTACGCGCTTCCCGTCGAGCTGTGGCTCAACGAGAAGCTGAAGCGTAAGACGACCGCGGCCAAGCCGGCCGTGGATGCAAAACGCCTCGAGCCTGCGACTTCAGGTGCCGCGTGTTAGCCAAGCGCAAAGTGGTCCTGTTTTATCCCGCCTACGACGGTCCTCCACTGAGTGCGCCGCTGTGCCTTCTCAGTTTGGCTTCGCCCCTGCTGGCCGCCGGATTCGAAGTCACCATCATTGACGCGGCCATTGCTCCCGACTGGGAAGCCCGGGTCTTGCGCGAGGTTCAGGACGCGCTGTGCCTGGGGATCTCCGTGCTCACTGGTCCGATGATCCGGGGCGCAGTGCGGATCGCCAAGCTGGTCAAACAAACCAAGCCTGGCTGTCCCGTGATTTTCGGCGGCTGGCACCCGAGCTTGGTCCCTGGGCAGACGCTGAACGAACGCTACGTGGATGCTGTCGTTCGCGGCCAGGGCGAGCTCACCCTGTTGGAAATTGCGCAGCGGCTCGCTGACAGAAAGGCCTTCAACGATGTTGCGGGTGTTTCCTCCAAGCCTTTCGGTTTGACTCAGCATTCTCCGGAGCGGCGTACCGCCTTGCTTGACGATCTTCCCATGGCCGCTTTCCATTTGACGGACTTCGATGCCTACGAACGCCTCTGCGGAGTGCGAAAGCTCGCTTATGCGACCAGCGTCGGCTGCCCCTACGCCTGCAACTATTGCACCGACATGGTCTTCTACAAGCGCAAGTTCAACGCTCTCTCCGCCGAGCGCGTGGTAAGTGAAGTCACTGGCCTCGTGGAGCGCTACAGGATCGAAGAAGTTGCCATGCTCGATTCGAACCTTCCTGTCGATTGGCGCCGCGCGGTGGAAATTGCCCAAGGCTTTCTCGATTCCAAGCTTCGCTTCAACTGGACCTTCCAGGCCTCCACCGATTTTCTTTGCCGCATGAGCGACGACGACGTACGCATGCTGGGCGAGAGCGGCGTCTCGCACATGGGCTTCGGAACCGAGTCCACCTCCGCCGATGTTCTGAAGCTCATGAACAAACGCCACCAGCACCTCAACGAAATGTATGAGACCGCGCGAAAGGCCGCCCTCGGCGGCATTCACGTCACCTTCAATCTCATTTTTGGATATCCGGGCGAAACCGAAGCCAATCGCGTCGAAACCCTCCGCACCATGAGTGACATCGCGAGGCAATTCTGGAACGTGAGCTTCTCTCCCAATATTTTCACGCCGTACCCCGGAATCCCCATTTGGCCCCAGCTCCGCGAATTGGGCTTGCGCGAGCCACAATCTTTGCAGGAATGGGTCGATCTCCCACTGGGCAAGAGCGCGTTGCCATGGCTCCAGGGAGACGAACTCGCGCGCTTACGCAAGATGCTCGAATTCTTCTTGCTCAACAATCAGCTCCGCAAGGCCACCAGAAACTATCCCAGCTTGCGCCAAGGCCTGCGCCGCGCTCTCGGTGCCCCACTTCGCTGGCGAATTCGTTCGAACAAATATTCGTTTCCGTGGGAGCTTTGGGTGGCGCGCTCCTTCGAGCGCATCGTGACGCGCCGATCCCTGCTCACCGGTCAACCCCTCAGCACGGAGGTCAGCGAATTGTGCTGAGCCTCATGT
>Ga0187871_10003218_pt1 | contig 12740 bp, 13 predicted proteins | sample June2016WEW_16_1_FD_132988 | JGI IMG/M metagenome (GOLD analysis project Ga0187871, IMG submission 132988) | Peatland microbial communities from SPRUCE experiment site at the Marcell Experimental Forest, Minnesota, USA - June2016WEW_16_10 | ecosystem: Environmental > Terrestrial > Soil >... | reverse complement strand
CGGCTTGGACCCGCAATCCCGCCAAGACCTCTGGGCGATCATCGAAGGACTCGTCGAGGGCGGGACGACCGTGTTACTGACGACGCAGTACCTAGAAGAGGCCGACCGACTGTGCAAACAGCTGGTCGTGCTCGATCACGGCAAGATCATCGCCGAGGGGACGTCATCGCAGTTGAAGAGTTCGCTCGGGAACACGGTACTGGTCCTCACGTTTTCAACTACCGGCGACGCGCAACGCGCGCTCGGGTTGCTGGCGGGCATCTCCCACAAGGACGCCAACGTCGACGGCACCGTCATCGAGTTAACGGTCGACATGGGACCGGCGTCCGCGGCTGAGGCGCTACGGCGAATCGACAGTGCCGACATCAAGATCGCCGGGCTGCAACTCCGAGAACCGAGCCTCGACGATGTCTTTTTGAGTCTCACGGGTCACAAGGCGGAAGATGAACCGGCCGTCGTGACCGAGAAACTCTCGCGGCGCGCCCGTCGAAAGGCGCAGGTATGACGACCACTCCACTCGCGACGACGCATCCGGCGCCACACAACAGCGCGCTCGGTTTCGCGGTACGCGACGTCGTGACGTTGGCCCGTCGCAATCTGTTGGCGCTCATTCGTGTCCCCACGGCCCTCGTGTTCATGGTCATCCAGCCGGTGATGTTCGTGCTGTTGTTCCGCTACATATTCCAGGCGCTCGGTGCGTTCACGCACGGTGACTACGTGAACTTCCTCGTTCCCGGGATCCTGGTTCAGACGACGATCTTCGGGGCCGTCGGCACCGCCATCGGTCTGGCCGAGGACCTGCAGCGTGGTCTCATCGAGCGGTTCAAAGCGCTGCCGATGGCCCGCATGGCGGTCCTCGCTGGTCGAACGCTCGCCGACTCGGCGCGCAACGTCATCGTACTGATCATCATCACCGGGGTCGGATTCTTGGTCGGCTTTCGTCCGCACGGTGGATTCTTTGACTACATCGCCGCCTGCCTGATAATGCTGCTCTTCGCCTACTGCCTCTCGTGGGGATTCGCCTTCGTCGGCTTGGCCGCACCGAACTCTGAGACCGCTCAAGCGATGACGTTCCCGCTCATCTTCCCCTTGACCTTCGCGTCTACGATCTTCATTCCGTTGTTTGACCTGCCGACGTGGCTTCAGGGGTTCGCGAACAATCAACCGGTCAGTGAGACGACGAACGCCGTTCGAGCACTGATGACCGGCACGCCAGCCGGCAACTCCATCTGGGTCTCGTTGCTCTGGGCGATCGGCCTCATCGCCGTACTGGCGCCTCTGGCCGTGAACCAATTCCGCAAGATCGCCTAGGTGCAATGCCAAAACTGGGAGTCGACGAGCTGCAAGCGATCCTCTCGGAGGGGTTCCCCGCCGCCGACGTGCCGCACGTCGAAGAGGTCACCGACGACTCGGTGATCGTCAGTTACACCGTCACCGATCGACACGGACGACCGGGCGGCACGCTCTCGGGACCCGTGATGATGTCGCTCGCCGACACGTCGGCCTGGATCGCGATCATGTCCCAAATCGGCCCGGTCGTGCTGGCCGTCACGACGAGCCTGCACATCGATTTCTTGCGCAAGCCTCAACTCACCGACTTGATGGCGAAGACACGCATGTTGAAACTCGGTCGCCGCTTGGCCGTCGTCGACGTCGACCTGTACTCGCGCGGCGAGACCGAACTGGTCGCCAAGGCGCAGGTCACCTACTCCATCCCGCCGACGAACTAACTCCGGGCATCGGACCCGTGATCCTGGTCCTCGTGATCGCATGGCGCAACCCGATCGAGGCGGCTCATTGACGGGCGCGCCGCCGCGCGACCGTGCCTCGCACGGTCATCGGTAGTTCGACCACGCCGTCCATAGCCACCGCCTCGAAACCCCGACGAATCTCGGCCGACACCTCTCTGCGTTCCTCGTCACTTCGGATGATCATTCCGGAGTAGGTGGAGAAGAGCGACACGACGTCATCGACGCTGCGGCTCCACGTCCAGTCGAGTTCCACTTGCGATTCGACGTCGAAGTCTCCCGCGATTCCCAGGTCGGCGGCCCAACCCCGAGGACGTTTCCCGTCGTCGTCGGGACGGTCGCGCAGTTCGACGAGCGGTGTCAACCACGCGATGTTGCGGCTGAATCCGTTCCACAGGACGAAGAGCGAGCCGTGGTCGCGCAGCACACGCGCCATCTCGTGTAGTGCGGCCGGTTGCTCGAACCAGTGCCACGCGGATGGAACGAGTATGGCGTCGAACGAGGCGCCGCCCAACGGCAGCGCCTCGGCGGCTCCTTTGAGGGTGTGCACTTCGGGGCTTTGGCGCACGAGCACCGCGCGCATCTCGTCGTCCGGTTCGACGACGGTGACGACTGCCCCGAGCTCCAGCAGCAGCCGCGTCCACTTACCGGTGCCGGCGCCGACTTCGAGCACGTCACGACCCCGCAGGTCGCCGAGGACCGTCGCGACGACGTCCGGGGGCGCCGGACGATAGAGGTCGTACTCCTCGGCGACCGTGCCGAAGCGCATGCCCCGACCGTCGTAGGTCACGTCAGGACTGACCCGTTCGTTCGCGCAGCGACGCGAGCAGCCCGTCGATCGGCACGCGCACCTGCTCGGTCGTGTCGCGGTCGCGCACCGTGACGGCGCGGTCCTCCAAGGAGTCGAAGTCGACCGTGACGCAGTACGGCGTACCGACCTCGTCCTGGCGGCGGTACCTTCGGCCGATCGATTGGGTGACGTCGTAGTCGCACATGAAGTGCGGCTGGAGAATCCCCAGCACCTCGCGTGAGACGTCTTCGAGCTCGGGCTTCTTGGAGAGCGGCAGCACGGCCACCTGGTAGGGCGCGAGTCGCCAGTCGAGCCGCAGGACCGTGCGGCTCTCGCCCTCGACGAGGTCCTCGTGGTAGGCGGCGAGCAGGAAGGCCATCATCGCGCGCGTGGCGCCGGCCGCCGGCTCGATCACGAAGGGCGTGTAGCGCTCGTTCGTCGTCGGGTCGAAGTAGTCGAGCGCCACGCCCGAGGCCTTCGCGTGCTGGGTCAGGTCGTAGTCGCCGCGGTTGGCGACGCCCTCGAGTTCGTCGAAGCCCCACGGGAAGGCGAACTCGACGTCGGTCGTGCCGCGCGAGTAGTGCGAGAGGTCCTCCGGCAGGTGTTCGTGCAGCCGGAGCTGTTCGGCCGGGATGCCCAGGTCGACGTACCAGGCCAGGCGCGTGTCGATCCAGTAGCGATACCACTCGTCGGCGTCGGCCGGCGGCACGAAGTACTCCATCTCCATCTGTTCGAACTCGCGGGTGCGAAAGACGAAGTTCTGGGGCGTGATCTCGTTGCGGAAGGACTTGCCGACCTGGGCGATGCCGAAGGGCGGCTTCTTGCGCACCGTGGCGAGCACGTTGGCGAAGTTCGTGAAGATGCCCTGGGCCGTCTCGGGGCGCAGATAGGCCGTGGCGCCCTCGCCCTCGACCGGTCCGGCCTGGGTCTTGAACATCAGGTTGAAGGCCCGCGCTTCGGTGAACTCCGTCGATCCGCAGTTGGGACAGACGCCGTCGATCTTGTCCTCGCGCCAGCGCTCCTTGCACCTCTTGCAGTCGACCAGCGGGTCGGTGAAGGTCTCCAGGTGGCCCGACGCGGCCCAGATGGCCGGCGGCCCGAGGATCGCGGCGTCGATGCCCACGATGTCCGAGCGCGTCTGGACCATCGAGCGCCACCACGCCTGCTTGACGTTGCGCAACATGTTGACGCCCAACGGGCCGTAGTCGTAGGTCGAGCGGAATCCGCCGTAGATCTCGGCCGAGGGGAAGATGAACCCGCGCCGTTTGGCGAGGTTCGTGACCTTGTCCAGCAGGTCGGGGATGGCGTCCGGCGTCGAATTCATCGTTTAAATCTACCGGTTTAGTTCGCGCTCACCAGCCGAAGGATCACCTGGTTCGCGAGCAGTCGTCCGCGCGGCGCGAGCGTGACGCGTCCGTCGGCGACGTCGACGAGGTGCGCCACCTCATCGAGTGATCCGAAGGCCTCGAGGGGCACACCCTTCGCCGTGCGCAGCGCCAACGAGTCACGCTCGAAGGTCTGCGTGCGGACGTCCAGGTTCTCCTCGCCCCCGATCGGCCGCGTGCCATCACGCACCATCGCGATGTAGCGCTCGGGCGTGCGCACGTTCCAAAAGCGCCGGCCGTGACGGTGCGAGTGGGCGGCCGAGCCAAAACCGACGTAGTCGTCCTGGTCCCAGTAGACGTGGTTGTGTCGACACTCGTGACCGGGCTTGGCCCAGTTGGAGATCTCCTCCCACAGGTACCCGTTCTCCTCGAGCACGCGACTGACGAGTTCATACGAGTCGGCTGAGGCGTCCTCGTCGGGGTGGCGCGTCGGGTCCTCGCCGAGTGGCGTGCCCGGCTCGGGCGTCAACACGTAGCAGCTGATGTGCGGCGGCGGACTGTCGAGACCGAGGAGGTCGTCCAACGTGTGAGCGACGTCCTCGAGTGACTCCGCGCGCGATCCGATGATGAGGTCCATGTTCCAGGTGGCGAATCCGGCCGCCGTGACGGCGCGCGAGACCTCTTCGTGGGCCATGGTGCCGTGGCGACGCCCGAGGTCGGCCAGGACCGCCGGTTTCGTCGACTGCACGCCGAAGCTCATGCGGTTCACTCCCCCGGCGCGATACGCGCGAAGGCGGTCCAGTGACGCGTCTTCGGGGTTGCACTCCACGCTCACCTCGGCGTCGTCGGTGCGCGGGATGGCGTCGAGGATGCGCAGCAACTGATCGGCCGCGATCCGTGACGGCGTGCCGCCCCCGAAGAACACGGACGTGGCGACCGGCAGACCGTCGGCGCGAGCCCACTCGATCTCATGGAGGACCGACGCGACGTACTCCTCCATGAGGTGGTCGCGGTCGGCGTAGGTGGCGAAGGCGCAGTAGTCGCAGCGATGGGCGCAGAAGGGCACGTGGACGTAGACCCCGAAGGTGCTCGTTGGTGCCGTCGTCATCTCGCTGGCACGTTACCGGGCCGGTGAGGGGGGCGAGAGCGGCGGCGTCGAGCGCGTGGCGCGCAGTTGCTTGCCGAAGTGCGACTCGATCGAATCCAGCGCGATCGCCATGACCTCCCCGGCTCCGGCCGGTGACTCCTCGCGCAGCACCGCCGCCAGGTCGCCGCTCGTGATGCGCCGAATCAGTTCCAGTGCGTCGCGAGAGATCGACGTGCCCGATCGACAGTCACCACAGAGCGTGCCGCCCACCTCGGCGTCGAACGCGACCAGCGCCACGTCGCGCCCGCAGTTGACGCAGACGTCGACGACCGGTCCCGAGCCGTCGAGGGCCAGGAGCTTGAAGTAGAAGGAGGACGGCACCAACATCGGGTCGTAGGTCTCGTCATCCAGCGTCAACAGCACGCGCGTCAGGAGGTCGAAGATGTCCTCGTCAGCGACGTCGTCCGAGGGAATCGCGTCCATGACCTCGACCACCGCGTAGCCGGCGTTAATCCGAGCGTAGGACGACCGCAGTGTGGTGAGTCGTTCGCGGTGCGACACGTGACGCGCGATGTAGAACTCACCGCGGGTCTTCACGAGGTCGACGTTCACGTAGGCCAGTGTCTCGAGGTTGCCGCCGAGGCGAGTGGTCGCCTTGCGAATGCCCTTGGCGAGCACCCGCACCTTGCCGTAGTGGCGCGTCCAGAGCACGACGACCCGGTCGGCCTCGCCCGATTTGTACGTGCGGAGCACTACCGCGTCGTCCTGCAGCTCCTTCACGATTCGCCCTCGTCGACGCCGTCGTCGAAGTGTTGCTTGCGTGGTTCGAGGCCGATGAAGCGGTTGAGTGCCACGCCGAGCGCCACCATGACGGCGATGACCGCGGGAATGAGGAGTGGTGCGAGCAGTTGTGAGTCACCGTAGGCGTAGACCGCCCATAAGAAGGCGTAGATCAGGACGCCGAGGACCAACATCGACTTCGTCATGATCATTTGTCGAGACCTCCGTAGCGTCGCTCGCGCCGCTGGTACTCCTCGACCGCCTCGAAGAGGTTCTCGCGTCGAAAGTCCGGCCAGAGCACCTCGGTGAACACCAGTTCGGAGTACGCCATCTCCCAGAGCAGGAAGTTCGAGATCCGGTACTCCCCCGAGGTGCGGATGACCAGATCGGGGTCGGCCAACTCCGGGTGGTACAGACGCGTGCGCAACGCCTTCTCGTCGACTTTGCCGGCCGGCACCTTGTCGGCGACCAGCTGCGCGACGGCGTCAACGATCTCGGCGCGCCCGCCGTAGTTAAAGGCGATGTTGAGCGTCATTTTCTTGTTTTTCTTGGTGAGTTCCGACGCGTCGTCCATGGTCGACAGGACCCCTTTCGGTACGCGCCAGTCGCGCCGTCCCGAGAAGACGATGCGGACTCCCTGTTCGTGCAGCTCTCGAGATCGACGTTGGAGTAGGCCGCGGTTGAAGTTCATGAGGTAGCGCACTTCATCGATCGGCCGTCGCCAGTTCTCGGTGGAGAAGGCGTAGACCGTGAGGACCCTGACGCCGATCGAGAGCGCCCCGTAGGTCGTGTCGAGGAGCGACTCCTCCCCGGCGCCGTGACCGACGGTGCGCGCGAGGCCCTGGCGCTGCGCCCAGCGGCCGTTGCCGTCCATGACGATCGCGACGTGATGCGGCACGCTCGACACGTCGAGCGACGTGGGAATCGGTCGCGGACGCGGATCGGGCACGGTTAAAACCTAGTTGGTTGCACTAACGATTCGATAAGGGTGAACCCGTAAGGTCGATGGGTGAAGAGTTTCGATCCCGACGAGGAGAGCACCTACGTCGAGCCCGACGTCGACACCGGTGTGCAACTCGACGACGACGTGGTTTCGATCGACGCCGAGCGTGCCTTGGAGCTCTTGGACCGCATCACGCACGAACTTCCGGGCGGCGGCGAGAGCCGCGAAGGACAGCGCGAGATGGTGCGCAGCGTCGCCGCGGCGTTCTCTCGCCGGCGCACGACGGTCATCGAGGCGGGCACCGGAATCGGCAAATCGCTCGCCTACCTGATCCCGGCGGTCATGTCCGGTCAGCGCGTGGTGGTGGCGACGGCGACGAAGAACCTCCAGGACCAACTGGCCCAGAAGGACGCCCCGACCGTCGCCGCCAACACTCCGGGCGTGCGCGTCGCGGTCCTCAAGGGCAAGCAGAACTACCTCTGTCGCAACCGCGTGCACAGCGTGGGCGGGGCGGCGCAACTCAGTTTCGACGACGGTTCGGACGTGCCCAAGGGCGTCGCGGACCAGATGCGTCGGATACTGAAGTGGTCGAACGAGACCGAGACCGGTGACCGCGACGAGTTGCCCTTCGAAGTCGACCAGCGCGCGTGGCGCGGCCTGTCGGTCACACCACAGGAGTGTCTACACCGGGCCAACTGCCCCCAGGGTCAGAACTGCTTCGCCGAACTAGCCAAGGACCGCGCCGCCGAGTCGTCGATCCTCATCGTCAACACCCACCTCTACGCGTCACACCTGGCGTCAGGCTCGATGCTGTTGCCGGCGCACGAGTTCGTGGTGTTCGACGAGGCCCACGAGATCGTCGACATCTTCGCCTCACTGCTCGGCACGTCACTCAACGCCACGCGACTGCGCGCACTCGCCGGGGTCGCGCGACCACTGCTGGGAAACGAGTTCACCGAACGCTGTCTCGACCTCGTCACCGTGGCCGATCGCTTCGCGGCGTCCCTGCAGGTCCAGTACGACCGTAACGAACTGACCGGTCTCGACGTTGACTGTGCGCGCGAACTCAGTCGGGCCAACGAACTCGTCGTCGCACTCGTCGAGGGACTGCGCTCACTCGTCACCAGTGGCGCCGACGCGGAGGCGAGGAAGATCCGCGCCCTCGGACCGGCGATCCACCTCGCCAACGACCTGGCGCGCGTGAACAACGTCCGGATCGGCGAGTTGCTGTTCATCTCGAAGCGCGACCGCGAGGTCGACGTCGAGATCTCGCTGGTCGACGTCGGCCCGCGACTGGCCGACGACCTCTGGGGCAACGTCACCGCGATCCTCACCAGCGCGACGATTCCCGACACCCTGCCGAAGAGTCTGGGACTGGTCGGCACGCCGATCGAGCATTTCAACAGCCCCTTCGACTACCCCGCCAACTCGCTGTTGTACGTGCCGGAGAACTTCCCGGGTCGCAACGACGCGGGCGCCGAGGCGGCGATCATCGAGGAGTTGGTCGAACTGATCACCGCGGCCGGTGGGCGCACCCTGGCCCTGTTCACGAATCGCTCGGTCATGAACCGCGTCGCCGACGCCGTCACTCCCCGGCTCGGGACCGAGGTCCTCGTCCAGGGGACGCGTTCGCGCCAGAGGATAATTGAGGAGTTCCGCGACAGCGCCGAGGCGAGCCTCTTCGCCGTCGCGAGTTTCTGGCAGGGCATCGACGTGCCGGGCCACTCACTCAGTCTCGTCACGATCGACCGACTGCCGTTCTCCGTGCCGAACGATCCATTGGCCGAGGCCCGGCGGGCCAACTCCGAACGACCGTTCTACGAGGTCGACCTGCCGCGCGCGACGATGCTCCTCGCCCAGGGCGTCGGTCGACTCATTCGAAACAACACCGACCGCGGCGTCGTCGCCGTGCTCGACACGCGACTCGCCCAGTCCAGCTACCGATCGGCGATGTTCCGCAAGTTGCCACCGATGACGCGCACGCGCGACCGAGCCCAGGTGCTCGCCTTCCTTCGCGATCTGCGCGAATAACGCCGCGCACCAGGCGCGATGATGTCATCCGGAGTCGGAGGTGACTCCGCGAATAAACTAGTAATTCACTAGACAAAGTTCTTTATGGAGTCCCGCCGTGCATATTGACATCTATCTCGTCTTGGGTAGTGCCGTCGTCGGTCTCCTCGTCGGTCTGACCGGTATGGGCGGCGGTGCGTTGATGACGCCGATGCTCGTGCTGCTCTTCGGCGTCACGCCCTCAGCCGCGATCGCGTCGGACCTCATGGCGGCGTTCTTCATGAAGCCGGCGGGGGTCTTCATCCACTGGCGACGCAAGACCGTCAACACCGGCGTCGTGCGCTACCTCTGTTACGGCTCGGTGCCCGCGGCCTTCTTCGGGACCTACGTGATGCACCTGCTCGGTGAGAGCGCCCTCGCCGAGCACCGACTCGAGATCCTGCTCGGCACGGCACTGATCATCGGTTCGGTCGCGATCTTCTACCGCTCGGTCTTCGTCGAGACGCCGGCGTCGGGTGACGAGCACGTCACCGTGCGCAAGGCCCCGACCGTGCTCATCGGCGTCGTCGGCGGCTTCATGGTGGGACTCACGTCGGTCGGCGCCGGTTCCCTCATCCTCGTCCTGTTGGTGATGGTCTATCCGACCCTCAGCAATAAGCAGCTCGTCGGCACCGACCTGGCCCAGTCCCTGCCGCTGACGTTCTCCGCGGCGCTCGGCACCCTCTTGTTCAGCCACGTGGAACTCGGTCTCACGAGTTCGATCATCATCGGCAGCGTCCCGGCGGTCATCGTGGGGTCACTGCTGTCCTCTCGCTCCAACGGCTACCTGCTGCGCCGGGTCATCACCGGTGTCGTCTTACTGAGCGGACTCAAGTACGTCGGCGTGCCCACCGACTGGCTGGGCATCATCGGCGCACTCGAGATCGTCCTCATCACGTTGCTCACCGTTCGACGCTGGCGTCGAACTCGCGGCCCGGTGGCAGATTCTTCAGTACCCGAATCGGTCGAGGGTGTCGTCTCGCTTTTGCCAACCGGGCTCGACGGAGACCTTTAACTCCAGGAAGCACCCCTCGGGCAGTTGGCGTCGCGCCGCGATGCCGACGTCCTTCAACAGCGCGCCGCCCTTGCCGATCACCATTCCCTTTTGGGATTCGCGCTCGACGAGGATCTCGACCGTGATGTGCGGCCACTCCAATTCGATGACGCGGGTGTGTATGGAGTGTGGCAGTTCCTGTTTGGTCTTGCGCACCAGCTGCTCACGCACGAGTTCGGCGACCCACATCGCTTCGGGCACGTCCGAGACCTCGTCCTCGGGGAACAGGAACGGCGACTCGGGCATGGCCTTTCGCACGTAGTCGATCAACTCCGCGGTCCCCTCGCCGGTCTTGGCGGACACCGGGAAGTACTCCACGCGCTCAACGACGTCGCGCAGGTCCAACTCCGCGGCGATCTCCTCGACGGCCGTCGTCGCCGCGACGAGTTGCGCCACGACCGCTTCACGACCGGACCTGTCCGTCTTGTTCACCACGACGCACGGGAGCGGGGCGTTGCGGCCGCGGGCGTTGCGCAGCATCGTCTCGAGCACGTTGCGGTCGCCGGGCCCGATCGCGCTGCCCGCCTCGATGACCGCCAGGATGACGTCGACGCCGTCGGCCGCGGCGCGCGCGGTGTCGTTCAGTCGACCACCCAGGGTCGTGCGGGGTCGGTGGATGCCGGGGGTGTCGACGAAGATGACCTGCGTGTCACCCTCAGTGAGCATGCCGCGGATGGCCTGACGGGTCGTGTTGGGCGAGGCGGCCGTGATGGAGACCTTCGTGCCGACCACCTGATTGAGCAGGGTGGACTTGCCGACGTTCGGGCGCCCGATGATGGCCGCGAAGCCCGAACGAGTCATCCGTGGTCCGCGAGCGGCTGGACGCGCACCTCTTCGACCCGTCGACCGTCGAGTCGCACAACCGTCAGGCGGTAGTGCTTCGTCGTGAAGACGTCGCCGACGTCGGGCACGCCACCGGCCAAGTCCATGACGAGTCCCCCGATGGTGTCCCAGCCGTCCTTGGGCAGCGCCAGGCCGTACTCGACGTTGGCGTCGTCGATGTTGAGTCGTCCGCTCAGCTCGAGCCCCGATTCGATCGTCTTCTCACCGTCGTCGTCCTCCTCGACCGGATCGGACTCGTCGGTGATCTCGCCGACCAGCTCTTCGAGCACGTCTTCGAGCGTGACCAGACCGGCCGTGCCGCCGTATTCGTCGACGACCACGAAGAGGTGGCTCTTGAGCCGTCGGAACTCCGCCAACAGCGAGGCCACCCGTTTGGTCTCGGGCACGAAGTGGGCCCGACCCATGTGGTCGCGCAGGAGCTCGTGGCCCAGGTCGTTGGCCACGAGGTCGGCCAGGTGGCGCAGGTTCACGATGCCCACGACGTCGTCCACACCCTCGCCGAGGACCGGGAGTCGCGATCTGCCGGACTGGACCGAGAGGTCGAGCGCCTCGCGCACGGTCGCGGAGTCGGCGATGTCGACCATGTCGGTGCGCGGCACCATCACCTCGCGCACGATCGTGTCGCCGAACTCGATGACCGAGTGGATGAAGTTGCGCTCCTCGGACTCGATCGCTTCGTCCTCGTGGGCGACGTCGGCCATCGCGAGTACCTCGGACTCGGTCACGCGCGACGTGCGTCCGGTCGGACCGAACCAGCCGATCACGGTGTCGGCGATCGACAACAGGAACTGCGAGATCCACTTGATCGGCCAGAACTTGAGGATCCGGCGCACCACCGGGGCGGCGGTGAGCGCCGCCGAGTCGGGGTGTTGCACCGCGTAGTTCTTCGGGATCGCTTCGAAGACGACGAAGATGACCATCACCTCGCCGACCGTGGCGATGAACAGTCCGGCGGCGCCGAAGAGACGACCGGCGAGTACGCCGACCATCGTCGCCGAGACCAGTTGGCAGATCAGCACGAGCAGCAAGATCGTATTGAGGAACTTCTCCGGTGACTCCGAGAGTTCGACGAGGGCCCTGGCGCCGTGGCGACCCTGGTCGCGCAGCGAGCGCGCGCGGGACTTGTTCATGCGCACGAGAGAGGTCTCGGCGACGGCGAAGAACCCCGAGAGGATCAGCAGCACCGCGACGGTGACGCCGAGGTAGGTGTCACTGGCGGTCCACATCGTGGCGATCACGCCGACGCCTTCTTGTAGTGGCGCGCCAACAACACGCGCTCGCGGGCCTCCATCCGCTCGGCCTCGTCGTCCTCGGCGTGGTCCCATCCGAGCAGGTGCAGCACGCCGTGCACGACCAGCAGCGCGAGCTCATCACTCAGCGCAACTTCGTGCTCGATCGCGTTGCGCGCGGCGACCGCGGGACAGATCACGATGTCACCGACGAGCTGGGGGATCTCGGGCAACGGCGGCTCCCCGGGTCCGCTGCCCCCGGCGTCGGGGACCCGTCCGGCCGGTTCCGGTTCGTTGTCGATGGGGAAACTGAGGACGTCGGTCGGACCGTCTTTACCCATGAACTGCTGGTTGAGCGCGGCGATCGCCGGCTCGTCGAGGAAGATCAAGGAGACCTCGGCCAGACCGCGCACGCCCTCGTCGGTCAGGGCGGCGTCGGCGAGCGCGACCCAGGTTTCGAGGTCGATGATCTCGTCGTGCTGCTCGTCGGCAGCGTAGATGTCGATGCTCATGACGTCTGTTGGTCGTAGGCGGCGACGATGTCGGCGACGATGCGGTGCCGCACGACGTCCTTCGCGCTCAGGTGGATGAAGCTGATGCCCTCGATGTTCCCGAGGATCTTCTCGATCGTCGCGAGGCCGCTGTGCCGTCCGTTGAGGTCGACCTGGGTCACGTCGCCGGTGACGACGGCCTTGGAGTTGAAGCCGATGCGCGTCAGGAACATCTTCATCTGCTCCGGGGTCGTGTTCTGCGCCTCGTCGAGGATGATGAAGGAGTCGTTCAGGGTCCGACCGCGCATGAAGGCGAGCGGCGCCACTTCGATCGTGCCGTTGGCGATGAGACGTTGCGCGCCCTCGGGGCCGACCATGTCGTAGAGGGCGTCGTAGAGCGG